>Ga0256913_10001223_pt1 | contig 13256 bp, 14 predicted proteins | sample Axial_MatmetaG_FD_185970 | JGI IMG/M metagenome (GOLD analysis project Ga0256913, IMG submission 185970) | Deep-sea worm associated microbial mat communities from Axial Seamount, Juan de Fuca Ridge, Pacific Ocean - Axial_Mat | ecosystem: Environmental > Aquatic > Marine > Oceanic > Microbial...
TAATAAAGATTTTAATACTGCTATTTATAATGATATTTATTATTTCATATATTAGAAGTTATTTTCCTCCTGAAAAAACAAAAAAATTATTAGATAGATTTAGCGGAATTAAGGGTAACTTTGTAGTTTCGTTAATGGAAATTGGTACAGCGCTATTTTTTATGATGGCGTTAACAGCTTTATCTTTTCCGGAGTTAATATAAAAGAAAAGGAAATTTAAATATGAACATAAATATTAGTGATATTCCTAAATATAATAATTGTATAAAAAAATGTTATAAATAAACTATATACTTATAATACTTTAAGGTAATATAATAATTATATATTACGCTTAATATAAAGGAGAAAAAATGAAAGTACAAATATTAGGTGGTGGTTGTGTAAATTGTGATAAATTACAAGCAAAAACAAAAAAAGCATTAGAACACATGGGACTACAGGTAGAAATTGAAAAAGCAAAAGAAATAGAAAAATTAATACATACATTATAGGAGTAATAAGAATGGGTAGAAGAGAAGATTTTAAATTAATAATGAATCATAAACAACCTGAAAATATTATACTTGATTTTGGAGGCAATCCCCTATCTACAATGGAAGGCGATAGCCATAATATGCTTTTAGATTTTTTAGGATATAAGCATGAAAAAGAACCAAGAGATAGATTTGGGAAATCAAAAAACATTGACAGTAGAATTTTAAAATATTTAGATATTGATACAGTTTCAGTTGGCGAAATTTTTCAACCAACCGATTCTTTATGTGAACAATTAGATGAAAATAGATATATAGATGAATGGGGAATTAGAAGAACTTTTGATGGTATGTATTGGGACAATGTGCATTCACCTTTAAAAAATACAACAATTGAAGATTTAAAGGCATATAAATGGCCAAATCCTAAAAGTATTGATTTTAAGCTTTTAGAACAGTACAAAAACCAAGCAAAGGAATATTATGAAAATACAGACTATATTGTATGTGCAGAACATCCTACTTATGGAATATTTGAACTAGGTTGTTGGATGTGTGGGTTTGATGATTATTTATTAAAATTAGTCATTGACCCAGATTATATTAAATATTTTAATGAAAAAATATTTGAATATCAAATGGCTATTACAGAGATTTACTATAAGGAATTAGGCCAATATATTCATTACACCACAAGTGGAGATGATTTTGCTACACAAAATAGTATGTTTATGTCACTTGATATGTTTGATTCATATATAAAACCATATCTTAAAGAAAGAGTTTCCCAAACAAAAAAATATACTGATGCATACTTTTTACATCATTCTTGTGGAAGTGTATATGAACTTATACCATCACTAATAGATTGTGATATAGATATATTAAATCCTATACAACCAACAAATGATTCAATGAAGCCAGAAAAATTAAAAAAAGAATATGGAAATGACATTGTTTTTCATGGTGGTCTTGATACACAAGAAGTATTACCATTTGGAGATTATGATAGTATTAAAGATGCAGTTAGTAATTTACTTAAACATATGAATGTTAAAGGTGGATATATATTTGCAGCTGCGCATAACATACAAGAAGATGTACCGCCAGAAAATGTTGTTAGTATGTTTAAACTGGCAAGAGAGTTAGGCAAAAAGTAATTGTGTGATATAATTTAGTAAATAAGTAAATAGGGAGAATAAAATGGATAATAAGCTATATTCAGTGGTAATTCCATTGTACAATGAAGAAGAAGTGGCTTTAGAGTGTGTTAATAGAGTAGTTAAAGTTATGGATAAAATAGAAGGAAAATATGAAATTATTTTTATAAATGATGGCAGTAGCGATAAAACAATGGAAATAATGAAAGAACAATGTAAAAAAAATAGTAAATTAAAAATAATAGATTTTTCTAGAAACTTTGGTCATCAAATTGCTATAACAGCAGGTATGGATTATGCAAAAGGAGACGCAATTATTGTTATGGATGCAGATTTGCAAGATCCACCTGAAGTAATACCTGAGATGATAGAAAAATATAATCAAGGATATGAAGTTGTATATGCAATAAGAAAATCAAGAAAGGGAGAATCAATATTTAAAAAAATCACCGCAAAAATGTTTTATAGATTTTTACAATATATGTGTAGTATTGATATTCCAGTTGATACAGGAGATTTTAGATTAATAAGTAAAAAAGTAAGTAAAGTTATGAGTAGTTTAACTGAACGTAATAGATACGTAAGAGGACTTGTAGCTTGGGTTGGATTTAAACAAATTGGGATTGAATATGAAAGAGAAGAACGTTTTGCAGGGGAAACCAAATATCCCCTTAGAAAAATGATAAAACTTTCGATAGATGGGATAACTTCTTTTTCAACAAAACCACTAACCATTTCAAAAAACCTAGGTATATTTGTAGCCCTAGCAGGTTTTGTATATGCCTTAGTTATAGTTATAAAAAAGGTTGCTCTTAATATTCCTAATACAGGATGGTCATCAACGGTTGTACTAATATTAATTATAGGTGGAGTACAACTGATAATGATAGGAGTTGTAGGAGATTATATCGCTCGAATTTTTGACGAAAGTAAAAATCGACCACTATATATAATTAATGAAAAATATAACATGGATGATTAATATGAAATATATAAATTTACACACACATGGTAAATATAGTGATGGTCAAGGTGAATTAATAGAATTTGTAGAAAGTGCTATTAATAAAAATATGGCTGGAATAGGCTTTTCATCTCATACACCAATACCATACGATAATAACTGGTCTATGAAGCTTAAAGATATAAATGAATATAGAGCTGATGTAAACAATTTAAAAAAGCTATATAAAAATAAAATCAAAGTATATTTAGGATTAGAATTAGATTATATTGAAAGTATTGATATAAAAAAGTACATTAATTTTGACAAACTAAATTTAGATTATTATATTGCCGCAGTACATTACATATATAGTGCAACATTAAAAAAACATGAAACAGTTGATGATAATGGTAAGGATTTTGAAAATGTTTTAATAAACGGTTTTAATAATAATATCATTGAGTTATACACAAAATATTATGAAACATATAGGGAGATGATTAAAGAATATAAGCCATCATTACTTGCCCATTTAGATGTGGTTAAAAAAAATAATGTTAATAACAAATATTTTAATGAAAATGACAAAGAGTATATAAATCAAGTTATTTTAACCTTAGATGAAATAAAAAAACATGATTGTATTGTAGAAATAAATACTGGGGGATTACAGCGTGGGTATACAAGCGATACGTATCCTTCTCTTTGGATATTAAAAGAATGTCAAAAAAGAAATATTAAAATTACTATTAGTGCAGATGCCCATGTAAAAGAAAATGTAAACTATATGTTTGACTTTGCTATAGCTAATGCGAAAAAAGCGGGTTATAAGCATATCTATACCTTTAATGGTACTTTGTTTAAACCACAATCTATTTAAAATTATATAATTATTTTACTAGTAGATAACCTTTAAATATTATATAAATTACTATATAATATATTTTTATAAATAACTGGAGGTTGTATTTTGCAAATAACAAAAAAAACCATTAATCATGTTGCAAATTTAGCACGATTAAACTTAAAAGATGAGGAAGTTAATACCCTATTAACGCAAATGGGAGAGATATTAACATACATAGATAAATTAAATAGTTTAGATACAAGTAATGTTAAACCTATGGAACATGTTAAGCCTATAAGCAATGTGTTTAGAGAAGATGTAATCGCACCTTCATTTAATAGAGATGACATATTAAAAAATGCGCCAGAAAAAGAAGATGGCGCTTTTAGTGTTCCTAAAATAATGGATTAATTGGAGAAAGAAATGACAATAGAAAAACTACATGTAAAGTTAATCAATAAAGAAATAAAAGTTGAAGAGTTAGTTGACTCATACTATAAAAAAATTAAAAAAAGCGATTCTAAAATAGGAGCATATATATCCCTTTGTCAAGATAAGGCAATGATTGCTGCAAAAAAAGCACAACTTAAAATAGATAATAATGATAATGTAACAATGCTAACGGGAATACCTTTAGCTATTAAAGATAATATATGTACAAAAGATATTATTACTACATGTGGTTCTAGATTTTTAGAAACATTTGAACCACCATATAATGCTACGGTAGTTAATAAATTATATGAACATGATGGTATTGTATTAGGGAAGTTAAATTTAGATGAATTTGCTATGGGTGGCTCAACTGAAAATTCATATTTTAAAAGCACAAAAAATCCTTTTAATTTAGAGCGAGTTCCTGGAGGCTCTTCGGGAGGTTCAGCAGCATGTGTTGCCGCTGATTTAGCAACTTTTACATTAGGGTCTGATACTGGGGGTTCTATAAGACAACCTGCATCATTTTGTGGAGTTGTAGGATTAAAACCTACTTATGGTACTGTATCACGTTATGGACTTGTTGCTTTTGCATCAAGTTTAGATCAAATTGGGCCCATTACAAAAACAGTTAAAGATGCAGGAATAGTATTAAATGCTATATCAGGAATAGATAGATATGATTCTACAAGTTCAGATATAGGTAATATTGATTTTAACGAGAATATAAATAAAGATATAAAAGGTATGCGTCTTGCCATACCTAAACAATACTTAGAAGGAAAAATATCACCTCAAGTAAAAGAGTCAATAAAAAAAGCACTTAATGAATATGAAAAAATGGGTGTGACAATAGAAGAAATAGATTTAAAATTAGCTGATTATGCAATTGCAGCTTATTATATTATTTCATCTGCCGAAGCAAGTTCTAATCTAGCGCGATATGATGGAGTTAAATATGGTTATAGAAACAAAGAATTTTCCAATTTAATTGAACTATATAAAAATACACGAAGTGAAGGTTTTGGAGATGAAGTAAAAAGGCGAATCATGTTAGGAACTTATGTATTAAGTTCAGGCTATTATGATGCTTATTATAAAAAAGCTTTACAAGTTAGAACGTTAATTAAAAATGAATTTGATGAAATATTCAAAAAGTTTGATGGTATTATTGGACCAACAGCTCCAACTACAGCATTTAAAATAGGAGAAAAAAATAACGATCCGCTGGAAATGTATTTAGGAGATATTTATACAGTTGCAGTTAATATTGCAGGGTTGCCTGCTATTTCCATTCCTTGTGGATTTGATGATAATAATTTACCTATTGGCTTACAAATTATAGGGAAAGCCTTTGATGAAAGAAAAATATTACAATTAGCATATGCATATGAACAAAAAACAAAATTATATGAATTAAGCAAGGAGGTGTAATTATGGAGTATGAAGTAGTAATTGGCTTAGAAGTACACGTAGAATTAGCAACAAAAACTAAAATATTTTGTGATTGCACAACTGAATTTGGTGGAGAGATAAATACTCATTGTTGTCCTATATGTATAGGTATGCCAGGAACATTACCTGTAATGAATAAAGAAGTAGTAGATTTTGCTATTAAAGTAGGCTTAGCCACTCATTGTGAAATTGCTAATTTTTCTAAAATGGATAGGAAAAACTATTTTTATCCCGATTTACCAAAAGCCTATCAAGTATCTCAGTTTGATTTACCTATATGTAAAGAGGGTTACATAGATATTGAAGTGGAAGGTAAAACAAAAAGAATTGGAATTACTAGAATACATATGGAAGAAGATGCTGGAAAATTAATACACAGTTCATTTGGAACAGGTTCACTTATAGACTATAACAGATGTGGAGTGCCTTTAATTGAAATAGTGGGAGAACCTGATTTGCGTTCGGCAGAAGAAACAAAAGCTTATGTGGAAAAATTGCGTTCTATTATTCAATATGTAGGTGCTTCAGATTGTAAAATGCAAGAAGGCTCATTAAGAGCAGATGTTAATTTATCAGTACGATCTATTGGTGAAAAAAAATTAGGTACACGTACCGAAATGAAAAATTTAAATTCATTTAAAGCAATTGTACATGCCATAATACATGAGCAAAAAAGACAAATATCAGAAATAGAACAAGGTAAAAAGATAATACAAGAAACAAGACGGTGGGATGATGATAAAGGAAAAAGCTATGCAATGAGAAGTAAAGAGGAAGCTCATGATTATAGATATTTCCCAGAACCCGATTTAGTACCTATAGAAATATCAAATGAAAAAATTGAAAAAATACGATTGCAGTTACCCAAATTACCTCATGAGAGAGTTAAGCGATATATAGAAGAATACAATCTACCTAGTTATGATGCTAAAATATTAACTTCATCAAAAGATATAGCAGACTTTTTTGAACAAGCCGTTAAAAGTGGTGCTAACCCTAAAAAAGCCTCTAACTATATTATGGGTAATGTTATGAAGTTAATGAATCAATTTAATGATGAAAGTATTCCTTTTAGTGGTGAGAAATTAGCAAAACTTATACATATGGTTGAAAAAAATATCATTAGTCAAAATATTGCTGTTAAAGTATTACAGTATATGTATGAAAGTAAAAAAGATCCAGAAGTTATTGTAAAAGAAAAAAATCTTGCTTCATTAAACGATGAAGGTGAATTAAACAGTGTTGTGGAAACCACCATAAAAGAAAATGAAAAATCTGTTAATGACTATATATCAGGGAATTTAAAAGCTATAGGATTTTTAATGGGACAAGTTATGAAACAAACAAAAGGTAAAGCTAATCCACAATTAGTGAATAAACTGCTAAAAGAAAAACTAGAGAAAATGAAATAATTTTAATATTTAACATAAAACATATAAAAAAGGTGTAAAATATAGTAAAAGTAATGTATAATACATAAGCATTTTTACCACAGAAAGAGGAAAATTAATGGAATTTTTACAAAGTATGATTAAAAAAGCAAAGGCAGATAAAAAAACAATAGTGCTACCAGAAACAGAAGATATGAGAACGTTAAAGGCAGTACATGAAGTGTTGAAACAAGATATAGCAAATATCGTCTTAATAGGTGATAGAAAGCAAATTGAAAAAGATAGTGCAAATTTAGATATAAGTAAAGCTAAAATAGTAGATGTTAATAATTTTGAAAAATTTGAACAATATGCACAAACGCTATTTGAACTTCGTAAACACAAAGGAATGACATTAGAAAAAGCAAAAGAAACTCTTCAAAATAAAATATATTTAGGTATTATGATGGTAAAGATGAATGATGCCGATGGCTTGGTTGCAGGTGCTATTCATTCAACAGGAGCAACTTTGTTACCTGCTTTACAAATTATTAAAACCACTAAGGATGTAAAAAGAGTATCAGCCTTTTTTATCATGTGTGTACCTAATTGCACTTATGGTTCTAATGGAACATTTGCTTTTGGAGATTGTGGTTTAAATGAAAATCCAAATGCAGAAGAGCTATCTGAAATTGCCATTTCAACAGCAAATTCTTTTAAAAGTTTAACAGGAAAGCAACCTAAAGTTGCTATGTTATCTTATTCTTCTTATGGAAGTGCAAACAGTCCATTGACAGAAAAAGTTGTAGAAGCTACAAAATTAGCAAAAGCAAAAGCGCCTACAATGGCAATAGATGGAGAATTACAATTAGATGCTGCTATTGATTTAAAAACGGCAACAAAAAAAGCGCCAGGAAGTAAAGTGGCAGGAAGTGCAAATGTATTAATATTTCCCGATTTAAATGCAGGAAATATAGGATATAAATTAACGGAACGTTTAGCTCGTGCAAAAGCTTATGGACCATTACTTTCAGGAATTGCAAAACCTGTAAATGATTTATCAAGAGGATGTTCGGCAGATGACATTGTAGGTGTTATAGCTATTACGGCAGTACAAGCGCAATTATAATAAGTGGAGTATAATAAATGAAAGTATTAGTAATTAACACTGGAAGTTCATCACTGAAATATCAATTAATGGATATGGATGGTGAAATTCTATTAGCAAAAGGGTTATGTGAGCGTATAGGCTTTTATGATAGTGTTCACAAATATTATGGTAAAGATAATTATAAAAGTAAAACAGTAAAACATTTGAAAAACCATTTAGATGCCCTTGAAGATATGCTTTCATATTTAGTAAATAGAGACTATGGAGTTATAGAAAACATTAATGAAATTGATGCTATAGGCCATAGAGTTGTACACGGTGGAGAAAAATTTAGTAAATCAGTAATTATTGATGGCGATGTCTTAAAGGGAATAAGAGATTGTATTGATTTAGCCCCTTTACATAATCCAGCAAATATTATAGGCATAGAAGCATGTATGCACGAAATGCCTAATAAACCTATGGTGGCGGTTTTTGATACTGCTTTTCATCAAACAATTCCAATACATGCGTTTATATATGCAATACCTTATGAATTATATGAAAAATATGGTATAAGAAAATATGGATTTCATGGCACAAGTCATAGATATGTTTCAAAAAGAGCAGCAAAGATACTAAATAAATCTTTAGATAAAATAAATATTGTTTCATGTCATTTAGGAAATGGAGCTAGTATTTGTGCTATAAAAGGTGGTAAGTCTGTTGAAACTAGTATGGGGTTCACTCCATTATCTGGCTTGGCAATGGGAACTAGAAGTGGTTCAATTGATCCAGCTTTAATTTCATATATAATGGAAAAAATGGATATGACGGCAGAAGAAACTACTAATTATTTAAATAGAGAATCAGGTGTACTAGGAATATCTGGTATTAGTTCTGATTTTAGAGATTTATTAAAAGCAAGTGAAAAAGGTAATAAGCGTGCTAAATTAGCTATTGAAATATTTGCATACAGAGTTAAAAAATATATTTCCGAATATATTGGTGTATTAAATGGAATTGATGTATTAATATTTACTGCAGGTATTGGTGAAAATAATGCTTTAGTAAGACAATTAATTACACATAACATGGAATATATGGGTATTAAATTAGACTTAGAAAAAAATGAACAAGCACGTGGTATAGAGCGAAATGTATCTAAAAATGATGCAAATGTACAAATATTAGTTATTCCTACAAATGAAGAGTTAGAAATTGCTAGAGAATGTATTAATATACTATCATAAATTTCTTGACAACTACAAGTAATAAAATGTATAATATCTCTTGCGGTTTATAAGGAGAAATTATGAAAAATGATATTACCGATATAGCCGGAAAAGAAGGAGCTTATAAAGAAGTTTCGATGGATATTAATCCGATGAACCTTGAACATGAAATATTGGGAATTGTATTAACTAAGAACATTCACGTAGAGTGTAAACTTACATACAGGAATGGTTATATATTAATAAGTGGTACGGTTAGTGGAACTTATGAAGCATCATGTAATCGATGTTTAAAAAGTATTAATGGCACATATAATGTGAATATTAATGAAAAATTTACATTAGAAAGTGAACAATTAAATGATGAAAGCTATATATATAAAGGACATTTCATTGATTTAACTACACCGCTAATGGATAATATATTACTAAATTTCCCAACGACAATGGTATGTGATGAAAATTGCAAAGGCCTTTGTCCAATTTGTGGCAATGATTTAAATATAAGCGAATGTTCTTGTAATAAGAACGAAACAAATATAAGAATGGAAAAATTAAAAGACTTTTTTAAAAAACAAGTCTAGGAGGTGTAAAATGGCGGTACCAAAACGAAAATCATCTAAAAGTAGAGCGAGAAAAAGAAGAACTCATTATAAACTAGACGCACCGAATCTAGTTAGATGCCCACAATGCCACGCTTTAAAGGCACAACATCAGGTTTGTAAAGAGTGCGGAACTTACAAAGGTAAGGAAGTTATAGCTAAGGTAGCTGAATAATAAAGTATATTAAAGGTGGCAAAGCCACTTTTTTTATTATTAGGTTATTATGAATAAAGCATATGTATTAAAAGTGGATAATAATTCAATAGCATCTGAAGTGAATATTACTTCAGGTGATTTAATATTATCAATAAATAATCAGAGTATTGTTGATATATTTGATTATAAATATCATATAATGAATGAATACTTACTGTTAAAGATTCAAAAAACTAATAAAGAAATATGGGAAATAGAAATTGAAAAACAAGAAGATGAAGATTTAGGAATCACTTTTGAGAATGATTTAATAGATGAAGAAAAATCTTGTAATAATAAATGTATCTTTTGTTTTATTGATCAATTACCTAAGGGTATGCGTGAAACATTATATTTTAAAGATGATGATTCTCGTTTATCTTTTTTAACAGGTAATTATGTAACGCTTACTAATATGAAAATGAGTGAATTAGAACGGATTGCTAGATTACGTTTGTCACCTATTAATATTTCTGTTCACACAACAAATTCTAAATTAAGAAAAGCTATGTTAAAAAATAGATTTGCAGGAGATATATTAGATAAAATGAATTACTTAGCATCACAAGATATATCTATGAATACACAAGTAGTTTTATGCAAAGGTATTAATGATGGTATTGAACTTGAAAAAACAATAAGTGATTTAGCTTCTATGTATCCTAGCGTACAAAGTTTATCTATAGTACCTGTAGGTATTTCAAAACATAGGCAAGGCTTATACAAATTGGAAGTTTTTAATAAAGAAGATGCTAAAGAAGTTATTAAATTAGTAAATAGATATCAAATCAAATATAAAAAACAATTAGGTGTTAACTTTGTATATATTGCAGATGAATTTTATTTTAAAGCACTAGAGCAATTACCAAATTCAGAGGTATATGATGGCTTTCCGCAAATAGAAAATGGAGTAGGTCTTGTAACATCACTTAAGGAAGAAATACTAAATAATTTAAAAAATATAAATTATAGTAATACTAAAAAAGAGATTAATATTGCCACAGGAAAATTAGTATATCCTTTTATTAAAACTATGTGTGAAAAAATATGTCAAAAATATGATAAAATTAGTATAAATGTATATCCTGTTGAAAACAAGTTTTTTGGAGAAAATGTAACAGTAACAGGGTTAATAACAGGTAGCGATATAGTATATGCATTAAAAGATATTAACTTAAAGGGTAATCTATTAATTGCAAGAAATATGTTAAAGGCAGATGAAGAAATATTTTTAGATAATATTACCCTTAAAAATTTGATGAAAAAATTAAATGTAAATATATATACAGTTTTAAACAATGGGGACGATTTTGTAAAAAAAATAGTAGAAGGAGTATAAAATGGCAAAACCAGTAGTTGCAATAGTTGGAAGACCAAATGTGGGAAAATCCGCATTTTTTAATTATATTGCAGGACAGAGAATATCAATAGTTGAAGATACGCCAGGAGTTACTCGCGATAGAATTTATACTACCTCTGATTGGAGAGGAAAACAATTCACTATTATTGATACAGGTGGAATTGAACCTAAAGGTAACAGTGAAATTCTAAAACAAATGCAAATACAAGCACAAATTGCAATTGATACAGCAGATGTTATTATTTTACTAGTTAATATTAAAGATGGGATGACCTCAGCTGATAAAGATGTGGCAGATATATTATACCGTTCAGGTAAAAAAGTAGTTGTAGCGGTAAATAAAGTTGACCAAGTAGGAGACGTACCTAATGAATTTTATGAGTTCTATAATTTAGGTCTTGGAGAAATATTTCCTATATCTTCCTTACATGGTTTAGGTATTGGTGATCTTTTAGATGAAGTCTATAATAACTTTCCAGAAGCTATTGAAGAAGAAGAGGATGAAAATTTAATTAAAGTAGCTATTATTGGAAAACCTAATGCAGGAAAATCATCGCTTATTAATAATATTTTAAGAGAAGATAGAGTTATAGTTAGTAATATTCCAGGAACTACTAGAGATGCGATAGATTCCACAGTAAGTAGAAATGGTAAAAAATATATTTTTATTGATACGGCTGGTGTTAGAAGGCGAAGCAAAGTTTATGATAACATTGAAAAATACAGTGTGCTTCGTGCTTGGACCGCTATTGAACGAGCAGATGTATGCATATTATTAATTGATGCTTTAGATGGAGTAACAGAACAAGATACTAAAATAGCAGGATATGCCCACGAAGCGGGTAAAGGGGTTATTATTGCTATTAATAAATGGGATTTAATTGAAAAAGATAATAAAAGTTATAAAAAATATACTGATGAGGCAAAACGTAAACTTATATTTATGTTATATGCTCCAATAACAACAATATCTGCAAAAACCGGAAAAAGAGTGGAAGACTTTTTTCAAATGATAGATGATGTTTATGAAAGTTGTACAAAGAGAGTATCAACAGGAGTGCTAAATGATGTGTTAAATGAGGCCGTAGCTATGGTTCAACCACCAGCTGATAGAGGCCGCCGTCTTAAAATTTATTATATGACACAAGCGGCTATTAAACCACCTACATTTGTCTTATTTATAAATAGTAAAAAACTATTTCATTTTTCATATGAAAGATATTTATTTAATCAAATAAGAGAAGCCTTCGGATTTGTTGGCACTCCTATTAGATTTATTGTTAAAGAAAAGGAGAAAATTAAATGATAATTTTATTGCTTATATTATGTGCGGTTATTGGTTATCTATTAGGCTCTATTAATTCAGCTGTAATAGTTGGAAAAGTATTTTACAAAAAAGATGTTAGAGAATATGGAAGTAAAAATGCAGGATTAACAAATACTTTGCGTGTATTTGATAAAAAAGCGGCTGTAATGGTATTGGTAGGCGATATATTAAAAGGTGTTATGGCTTGTGTTATAGGAAGTTTAATCAGTCCACAATATGGATTAATAATAGGAGGCTTAATGGCAGTAATTGGCCATAATTGGCCACTATATTTTAAATTTAAAGGTGGTAAGGGAGTGTTAACTTCAGCCACAGTTATATTAATGTTTGACTGGAAAATTGGACTAATTGTTTTAGGAATATTTATTATTATTGTAGCAATAACAAAATATGTTTCGCTAGGTTCTATACTTGCATCTACATCACTAGTAATTTTTGCAATTATTATGGGCAAAGATATAGTGTTTATAGCCGTTTCAATAATATTAGCAAGTTTAATAATATATAGACATAAACAAAATGTTAAACGGTTATTAAAAGGTGAAGAAAATAAATTGCAGTTTAATAAAGGAAAAAAAAGTGACAGTTAAAATAATAAGAACAAAGATATATGATCCTTGGATGAATTTAGCAGTAGAAGAATATTTGCTAGAAGATATTAAAGAAGGTGAGTATATATTATATTTATGGCAAAATGAAAATACAGTTGTAATTGGGAAGAATCAAAATCCTTGGAGTGAATGTAGAAGTGAGTTAT
>Ga0256913_10001224_pt1 | contig 13253 bp, 8 predicted proteins | sample Axial_MatmetaG_FD_185970 | JGI IMG/M metagenome (GOLD analysis project Ga0256913, IMG submission 185970) | Deep-sea worm associated microbial mat communities from Axial Seamount, Juan de Fuca Ridge, Pacific Ocean - Axial_Mat | ecosystem: Environmental > Aquatic > Marine > Oceanic > Microbial...
AGGCTTCCAATCTCTTGGCTGGAGAGCAATTTAGCACTAATGCGGGTATCGGTATTGATGAATGAAACAGCAGTGCAAAAGTCATCCGAAACACTGTATACAATGCCAACACCACCATTAGGGCCAATAACACCCATGTTCTCTCTAATACCTTGCTTGCGCCCTTTATTAAGCATCAGGTAGTTTTTTGGTTTATGCACACTATTACTAATCACTTTAGCGCTTAAGTAGTCAAAAGCTTTGGTTAAGGAGTCATCTGTGATTAGTTTCTGAAGACTGTCATCCTTAAAGGATATCGCTTTGAATTCATTTCTGTTTCTGTCTAAATATGATTGCGCCAATTGATTTCTTAGAGCTATGTTTTCTGTTGCCAGTTGTTCGTTGGCTTGTCCCAAAGTGAAATAATGAGTAATACTTTGCCAGCTGCTAAAGACTTCGCCTCCCATTTGGTTACTGGTATAGGCAAAAACTGCCGATTGATGGCCATGAGAAGTAAGCATGCCTATTGATATTGCTTCTAAAATTAGAAACAAGAAAAAAGCATAATATTTTCTAAGAAAATTTAGAAGATTTAGCATTTATTACTCTTTTTATCTCAAAAAAGGAGGCGTTGACAAAGCCTGATTAAATTTGATGTTATTTAATCAGGAAGGTAAACCTATTGAAATTCTTCAAAGCTATTCCTGTTCCACGAGCCACAGCTCTCAATGGGTCTTCAGCAACATGGATAGGGAGCTTGGTTTTTTGGTGGATGCGGATATCTAAGCCTCTTAGCATAGAGCCTCCACCAGCTAAGAATATTCCGGTACTGAAAATATCAGCTGAAAGTTCCGGAGGAGTCATTTCTAAAGCATGTAATATGGCCGATTCAATCTTAGAGATAGATTTGTCTAAGGCATGAGCTATCTCTGCATAATTCACATAAATTTCTTTAGGAATACCGGTGAGCATATCTCTACCATGAACAGCATAATCCTCCGGTGGATTTTCTATCTCAGTGGAAGCCGCACCCACCTGGATTTTAATTTGTTCGGCAGTACGCTCGCCAATAGTGATATTGTGTTGCTTACGCATATAATCGATGATATCCATATTGAAATCGTCACCGGCTACTCTGATGGATTTGTTGTTTACAATACCACCTAGGGCAATAACGGCTATCTCACTGGTGCCGCCACCAATATCAATAATCATATTTCCGGTTGGTTCCATTACATCAATGCCTATTCCTATAGCTGCAGCCATGGGCTCATGAATGAGCTTTACCTCTTTCGCACCTGCTTGCTCTGCACTATCTTTTACTGCTCTTTCCTCCACCGCTGTAATGCCCGAAGGGATGCAGATCACCATTTTTAATGATGGTTTAAAAAGCCGCGAAGGAGCCTTGGTCATTTTGATCATCTCACGAATCATATATTCGGCAGACTCGAAATCGGCAATCACACCATCACGCAGGGGGCGAATGGTCCTGATGTTTTCATGTGTTTTTCCATGCATCATCTGTGCTTTTTTTCCCACAGCAATGATAGAACCTGTATTTCGTTGAATCGCAACTATCGACGGCTCGTCAACCACTACTTTGTCATTATAGATGATAATGGTATTTGCAGTACCTAAGTCAATTGCAATTTCTTGAGTTAAGAATGAGAATATCCCCATTTTGCTCCTTATTTATTAATGTTTAAAATGTCTATTTCCTGTAAATAACATACCCATATTGTTTTTATTGCAATAGTCTATGCTATCTTGATCTCTTACTGAGCCTCCCGGCTGAATGACGGCTTTTATTCCGGCCTTATTTGCAATCTCCACTGAGTCGGCAAATGGAAAAAAAGCGTCAGATGCCATCACTGCATCTTCAAGATCTAAATTAAAAGCCTGAGCTTTTACGATGGCCTGTTTCAAAGCATCTACTCTGCTTGTCTGACCCGTTCCACTTCCAATTAATTGTTTGTTTTTTACCAAAACAATGGCATTCGATTTGGTATGTTTTACAATCAAGTTGGCGAATAATAAATCTTCTACTTCTCTTTTATTGGGAGCCAAAGATGTAATTACTTTTGTGTTTTCCTCAATTTCGCTGATGGTATCAACATCTTGAACTAATGTTCCATTCAATACCGACTTAAAAACCTTATCAGGGAAATTATACAAACCAGCCCGTAAAATTATTCTATTTTTTTTGCTTTTCAGCAATTCAAGTGCATTTTTTTCAAAAGAAGGTGCAATAATGATTTCAAAGAACAATTTATTTATTTCCTTGGCTGTTTCTTCGTCTACTTCTCTGTTGCATGCCAACACGCCGCCAAAGGCCGAAATGGGGTCTCCTGCTAATGCTTTCTTCCAGGCGTTGCTCAGCTGATGGTCGGAAGCTAAACCACAGGCATTGGTATGCTTTAATATGGCAAAAGTTGGCTCGGTGAATTCTTTGATCAATTTAATCGCCCCATCTAGGTCTACTAAATTATTATAGGATATTGCCTTGCCATGGAGCTGAGTGAATACTTGATTCATATCACCATAAAAAACACCTTTTTGGTGAGGATTCTCGCCATATCTTAATTTATGACCTATCTGTTCGCTATTTTTGAATGATTGAATTTCTTCAGTGGCGTTAAAATAGTTAAAAATGGCTGTGTCGTAATGAGAAGAAATGTTAAAAGCTTGAGCAGCAAATTGTTTCCGATCTGCCAAACTGCTTTCCCCCTTTTTATCATTGAGGATATTCAGTAAATCTTTGTATTGGTTTTGTGAAGGTACAATCAGTACATCTCGGTAGTTTTTTGCAGCAGCCCTAATAAGACTGATGCCGCCAATGTCTATTTTTTCTATGATTTGTTTTTCGTTAGCAGTGTTGGCTACAGTTTCCTCAAAGGGATAGAGGTCAACAATGACTAAATCAATGGATGGAATCTTGTATTCGGCAAGCTGTGCGCGGTCATCTTCCAGCTCTCTTCTGTATAAAATACCCCCAAAAATATCTGGATGTAAGGTCTTTACTCTCCCCCCGAAAATACTGGGGTAGTTCGTAATGGATTCTACGGTTTTAGCTTGAAAACCTTGTTGGATGATATGCTGATAGGTCCCTCCGGTAGAAATAATCTCCACCTGGAGTTCAGCTAGTTTTTCTAAAATATCTTGTAATCCTTCCTTATGGAATACCGAAATAAGAGCACTTTTTATCTTTTTCAATGTTGGGATTTTTATAGCTTTGAACTTGTGTTTTTTAATAGGTGCAAAGGTGCTAAAAAACTGCCACTATTACAATGTAAAAAAGAGGCTGGAAGTTTATTTTTGTGAACAATATTTTTGTTTTGTTAATAGAACTATTTTTTTTCAAAACAACCCGTACTGTTTTGTAAGTATTAGCTTAGGCTCAGTATAGCTATAGCGCCAAAATGTCAGCCGGAAATCATTGGTATCCTTTTTGTAAAAAACTACAGCCAAAGAAAATAAACTAAAACATATAAATCATGCAAAAAGGTCAAATTAATGTACAAACGGAAAATATTTTTCCCATCATTAAAAAGTTTCTTTACTCTGATCATGAGATATTTCTAAGAGAATTAGTCTCCAATGCAGTGGACGCCACTCAAAAGCTCAAAACACTTGTCTCTATGGGTAAAGTGAAAGATGAATTGGGTGACTTAACCATACAAGTAAAAGCTGATAAAAAAGCCAAGACTTTAACCATCAGTGATAGGGGTATTGGTATGACTGCCGAAGAAATTGATAAATATATCAATCAAATTGCATTCTCAGGTGCCGAAGAGTTCGTTAAGAAATTTAAGAATAAAAGTGAATCGGAACAAAATGCCATTATCGGTCATTTTGGCTTAGGTTTTTATTCTGCTTTTATGGTTTCCGACAAAGTGGAAATTATTTCGAAAACATATAAAAAAGGTGGTGCCACCAAAGCGGTTCGATGGGAGTGCGACGGAAGTCCAAATTATACCATAGAAGAATCCGACAAAAAAGATAGAGGAACAGATATAGTTCTCCATATTTCTGATGAAGAGAAAGACTTTCTGGAAGAGTATAAGATTTTAGAATTATTGAATAAGTACAGTAAATTTTTACCAGTACCTATTCAGTTTGGTAAGGAGAAAACTCAAGAAAAAGTAGAAGGCGAAAAAGATAAAGATGGTAATGATGTATACAAAGAAGTGGAGAAAGACCGCATCATCAATAATACTGAGCCTATCTGGAAAAAATCACCTGCTAATCTTAAAGATGAAGACTATAAAAATTTCTATCGTGAGCTCTATCCAATGAACTTCGAAGAGCCTTTGTTTCATATCCACCTAAACGTTGATTATCCCTTTAATTTAACAGGAGTCTTATATTTCCCTAAACTGAAGAAAAATTTGGAAGTTCAGAAAGATAAAATTCAACTTTATAGCAATCAGGTTTTTGTAACTGATTCGGTTGAAGGTATCGTGCCTGAGTTCCTAACCCTACTCCATGGTGTTATCGATTCACCTGATATTCCTTTGAATGTGTCGCGTTCTTACCTGCAAAGCGATAGAAATGTGAAGAAAATTTCTAACCATATCAGCAAGAAAGTAGCGGATAAACTGGAAGAGATATTCAAGAATAATCGTGAGGATATGGAGAAAAAATGGGACGATATTAAAGTATTCATTGAATATGGAATGATATCCGATGAGAAATTCTATGACAGAGCAACCAAGTTCTCTTTATTGAAAAATGTGGATGGAAAATATTTCACTTTTGAGGAATACAAAGAAAAAGTGAAAGAGACTCAGCTCGATAAGGATAAAAAAATAGTTTATCTATATTCCAACGACCAAGATGAACAATACAGCTATATTCAAGCTGCCAAAGATCGTGGTTACGATGTGCTAGAAATGGACGGCGTTTTGGATAACCACTTTATCAATACTCTAGAGCAGAAACTCGTTGATGTTCAGTTTAAAAGAGTAGATGCTGATACCATTGAAAAACTCATTGATAAAGATGAGAAACTGCCTTCAAAGTTAGACGAGAAGCAGCTGGACGCCTTGAAGCCGGTGATAGAGAAAAATATTAACAAAACGAAATTTACTGTCGTATTTGAAGCCCTAAGCGAAACAGAAGCTCCTTTGATGATTACCCAATCGGAGTTTATGCGCCGTATGAAAGATATGGAGAAACTTGGTGGTGGTGGAATGATGGGGCTGGGAGGCTTGCCTGAAACCTATAATTTGGTGGTTAACTCCAATAACCCATTAATAACCGATGTTTTAGAGGAGAAAGATGAAGAAAAACAACAAGCTAAGGTAAAACAAATGTATGACTTAGCTTTGCTTTCTCAAAGCCTCCTAAAGGGTAAAGAGTTAGCAGATTTTATCAAGAGAAGCTTTAGCCTTATCAAATAGAAATCTTGTTAGAGTTATAAATGTAAAAGGCTCGTCATATATTGAAGAGCCTTTTTTATATCTTTGAAGAAATAAAAAAATATTAGAATATGAAAAAATCGTGGATAATTATTATTGCCATCGTCGTGGGCATCTTTATTATAGGCAGCTGGGTTTCCGGCAAATATAACTATATGGTGACAACTAGCGAATTGGTAGATGAACAATGGGCTCAAGTGGAGAATGTTTACCAACGTAGAGCCGACTTGATACCTAATTTGGTGGCTACTGTGAAAGGATACGCTACTCATGAAAAAGAAACCTTAGAAGGAGTGGTGAAGGCCAGAGCAAAAGCAACCTCCACTACTATTAATGCAGGAAATATGGATGCAGCCTCGCTACAAAAATTTCAAGCTGCTCAGGATGGTTTGAGCTCTGCTCTTAGCCGATTGATGGTGGTTGTGGAGAAATACCCCGACCTGAAGGCTAATCAAAATTTTATGGAGCTGCAAGCACAATTGGAAGGCACGGAGAATAGAATTGCCGTGGAACGAAAGCGCTTTAATGAAGCTGCCCGAAACTATAACCTATCCATAAAAACATTCCCTAACACCCTTTTTGCAGCTATGTTTGGTTTCGAGAAAAAAGCTTATTTCCAGGCAGAAGAATCGGCTAAGACAGCACCAAAAGTTGAATTTTAATCTTTGAAATATGGCGCAAGCACAAAAATTTTTCACCAAAGCAGAAGAGCGATTGATTCTCGATGCTATCCGTGAAGCAGAAAGTAATACCTCAGGCGAAATAAGATTGCACGTGGAGAATCGTTGCAAGAAAGATGTTCTCGATAGAGCTGCCGAAGTATTCAATCTACTAAAAATGCAAAAGACGAAACTTCGTAATGGGGTACTCTTTTATCTGGCCATTAATGACAGAAAGTTTGCCATTCTAGGTGATGCAGGTATCAATGCAAAAGTACCGGATGATTTTTGGGATCAAATCAAAGAACAACTGTTGCTCAGGTTTAAAAAAAGTGAGTTTGCCGAGGGTTTGGCAGAAGCCATTGTCAAGGCAGGGGAGCAGTTAAAAACGCACTTTAAACATGAAAGTGATGATGTTAATGAATTATCTGACGATATTTCTTATGGATAAAAAAATGATGATCATGAAAAAGCTTAGTATATTATTTGGCGTTTTGCTCTTGACTTTTAGTAGTCTTGGTGCATTTGCCCAATTTCCGGAAAAACAAAAGCCTCCTCACTTAGTGAATGACTTTGCTCATATATTATCTACTTCTGAGCAGAACCGATTAGAGCAAAAGTTGGTGAATTATAATGACACTACATCCACTCAAATAGCTATTGTTACTATCCCTGACTTGCAGGGTATGGACAAGGCGCAATATGCTGTTGAGTTAGCTCACAAATGGGGGATAGGACAAAAAGGAACGGATAATGGCGCACTTATACTTGTTAAGCCCAAAACTGCAAGAAGTAAAGGTCAAGCCTATATCGCTATAGGATACGGCTTAGAAGCTTTGATTCCTGATGCCACTACTAAACGGCTGATAGAAAATGAAATGATTCCCTTCTTTGAACAAGGTAAAATGTATGAAGGCTTAGATGCTGTGACTTCCAGTATGATGTCGCTTTTGTCAGGAGAATTTACGGCACAACAATATGCTAAAGGGGGAAGTGCCGGAGATATGGCTGGCATTATTCTATTTGTCGCCATCATTATCTTCTTCTTATTTGCCGGAAGAGCCAAGGGCTCGCAATATGGTGTCTCCTCTCGCGCATCCGGTTTCCCATGGTGGATTTTCCTTTTCTCAGGAGGTGGTGGTAGAGGTAGTGGCTTTGGCGATTTCTCTGGTGGCTCAGGAAGTTTTGGTGGTGGCGGAGGCTTTGGTGGCTTCGGCGGTGGCGGCTTTGGCGGTGGTGGTGCTGGTGGCAGCTGGTAATGCTTGCATTTTATTAATATGTTGCATATCTAAAAAATCTTGATTATCTTTATACTAACTATAATTAGAGAGTATGAGATTATATCAAAAAGGCTTTGAGCAAAATTCATTTATAACTGTAGTCACCTTTGTTTTGCTCTATGTTTTGGCTTATTTATCTTCAAGCAAAGGTGAAGTGGAAGTGATGTTTTCCCTGCCTTTTGTTTTGATTTTTGGTCTCATTATGGTCGGAAGATTTTTGATGTTGCAATTTGCCAAAGATGAGCGCTCTCATATTCTATTTACACGATTTTTAATCTATGCATCAGCATTGTTTTGGTCTTTGTCTTACGGGCTGGAGCTTGTGCTATCAAATTCTTTTACCGATGAGCATATTCTATTGATCATTTTTATCATGGGAATTGCTGCGGCAGGTGCTATCAGCTTATCAAAAGATCATGTTTTAACAGCCGGGTTTTTAATAAGTCTGCTGATTCCGGCTTCTTTGTTTTCATTTTTCTTCTTGCAGCGAATTAATTTATTTATTGGTATTGCGTTTGCCCTCTACTTTGCCTATCTCTTAATATATTCTAAGAAATATTATCTTCTTTTTCAGGAAAATCTAATAGCCAAAAAAGAACTGGAAGGTCAGAAAATACAACTGGAGGAAAATCAAGAGAAATTGACTTCCCAAAATGCTGTTTTGGCAAAAGCATTAGAGAGCGCAAAATCTGCCGATAAAGCCAAAAGTTTGTTTCTGGCAAATATGAGCCATGAGATCAGGACTCCCCTCAATGGAATTATTGGGATGGCTCATCTTATGAAAGATGATATTGTATATGAAAAGAATAAGAATAAACTTGCGGTCATTCAGTTTTCAGCTGAAACACTAGTGTCTTTGGTGAACGATATCTTGGATTTTAGCAAAATAGAAGCGGGGAAACTAGAGCTTGATTTAGATCATTTTAATTTGTATGAGGTGATTCATAATATCAGTAGTTTATTTCAGCTAAAGGCCGGCGAGAAAAATTTGACATTCATTTCAAATATCGATAAATCTGTTCCCAAATATATTTATTGCGATCAAATCAGGATCAAACAAATATTGATAAACTTAATTAATAATGCCATTAAATTTACTGATAAAGGTAGTGTGCGTTTGAATGTAAAGATGTTGCCACCTCAGTCAGATAAAATGCTTTTGCGATTCGACGTGATAGATAGTGGGATCGGAATTAACGAGGAAAATCAGTCAAAAATATTTTCTTCTTTTACTCAGTCGGATGCTTCTTTCACGCGTAAGTTTGGTGGAACGGGTCTGGGATTGGCGATATCCAAGCACTTGGTTGAGTTGATGGGTGGAGAAATAGGGGTGATAAGTAATTTAGGACATGGGTCTAATTTTTGGTTTACTATTGAAGTATTGCCTGGGAAAGAGAAAGTAGATTCAATTCGCCATTTTGATAAAAATAAAAACTTGATCACTGGTCTTCATATTTTATTAGCCGAAGATAATAAAGTGAATGTAATGGTTGCTCAACAAATCATTGAGAAAGCCGGTCACCTTGTCATGGTTGCTAATAATGGAAATGAAGCTGTTCGTTTGTATAAAAATAATACTTTCAATTTAGTATTAATGGATATTATGATGCCTGAAATGGATGGACTGGAAGCTACAAGACGCATTAGAGAATGGGAACAGGAAAAGGGAAGAACACCTATTCCTATTATTGCTCTAACAGCTAATGTGATCAAAAAAGATCAAGAGAAATATCTAGCAGCGGGAATGAATGACTTCCTAAGCAAGCCAATTCATCCGGATGTTTTGGTGGAAAAGATACAGCTGTTGTTGGCGCCATCTTCTTAGATGTGTTTTTTGTGTACTTTTACACGCATTATTATATATAATCATTATTGTTTTATGTCAGTCTTTAAAATTTATTGTATCGTCTTTATTGCAGGGATATTTAGTTTCTCAGCAAGTGCTCAATCCTCATCAAAAATTCCAAAACAGTTTTGCATTAGTCAAAAAGAATATCAATTGTATAATTTGATAAATACTTATCGAGCTCAAATAAACTTAGGTGCTATCCCTTTGTCAAAATCTTTATGCTTTGTGGCCAAAACACATGCTGCCGATTTGGCGGCTTATTATCCTTTTGGAGATCATTGTAATATGCACTCTTGGTCTGATAAAGGTAGTTGGAAAGCTTTTTGTTTTCCTGCTGACCAAAATAAAAGAAATGATGTGAAAGACAAGGCTAAGGAGTTAACTGATTATCCCGGTAAAGCTTGGGAATTGACCTATTGGGAAAATTCTGAGGCGGATTTAAATACGGTCTTGGATTTTTGGAATAGTATACCTTATACTGCTGCTATGATTGCCAATACCGACCAATGGAAAGCGAAGAGCTGGACAAGTATGGGTGTGGGTATTCAAGATGGCTATGTTCTCGTATGGCTTGGTACCAAGGCTGATGTAGAGGCTACTGTGGTGGTTTGTGAGACTGGAGAAGAAATCATGAACAAGTCCATTCCAAATGAACTAAAAGTTCCGGTATCTTCAGCAATTGAATCTTCTAAGCAATATTATATTATTATTGGTAGTTTTAAAAGAAAAGATGATGCCCAATCTGCCATCGATAACTATCATCAAATGGGATATCCAAATGCTTGTATCGTGGATGCTGAAGGAAGAATACGTGTGGCTATTGATAAGTATGCTTCAAAAAATAAAGCAGATTCTGGTTTGAAAAATTATCGGGAAAAATTCCAGGGGGCATGGGTGTTATCAAAGTAATAGTGTCACCGAACCTCTCATAATTTTGTAATTTCCATCCATATCCGTAAGCTGAATAATCCATACATAGGTGTCCATTGGTGATATGGAACCATCAGCGTTTTTGCCATCCCATTGCTCAAAGAAATCATTAGACTGAAAAACCATTTTTCCCCATCTGTTAAAAATCCTCATGGAGTAGGATTGCATATCGAAATATTTGCCTGCCGGGCCAAAAGTGTCATTGCTACCGTTCCCATTGGGAGAGAAAGCTGTTGGAACATAAAAGCTATACACGGGAGTGACTTCAAAGAATTTGCTATTAGAGTCAACACAACCATATTCATTCATTGTGTACATTTTAAGCTGATATGTCCCTGTGTCATAGATAGAATCTGCAATATTGGGAGAAAAAGTGTTCTCCCAAATGATACTATCTGATAATGCCCATCTAAAATAGGAGTTTTCCGTTACATAGTTGTTCACTTTTAAATTCGAAGTTCCATGTATACTGACTATTTCCGGATCTATTTCAAAATCAGCATCAATCACCGGATGAATAAGAATATAATCTTCCAAAGATAAGCTGCTTTGGCAATGATGATTTGATGTGTTTTCTAGTCCTACCGTGTAAGTCCCTTCAGAATAATGATGATTGATAGTGTCGCTTGAACTGCTGATGTAATCTCCATCACCAAAGGTCCACAATCTATTGGCTATTACTCCGGAGTTTATTTTACTGGTATCGGTGAAAAGGATATTGGCATTATCACAAAAAATGGTAGAGTCAGCAATAAAACCTATTTGTGGAATGGGGTGAACATCAACAGAATCCATGAGACTATCAATGCAATTGTTGTTAGCAGATATGCGTAAAAATATCGGAAACTTGCCGTCTTGGTGGTAAATATGAGTTAGATTAGTATGACTGGCATCATAAATATAACTGGAATCTATTTCGTCTCCAAAATCCCAATATACCTTATCTAAAGCATCTTCATTGATATGGGATAGATCAGTAATAGGGGTGGATTCACCCAAACAGACTGCATCTGCTAAAAAACTCAGTTGAGGACTGGCTAAAATGCGAATCGTTTTCTCAGTACTGTCAACAAAGTTGAGATTGTCACCTCCTTCGTAGCCAATAATAAGTTTGGTTTGGTAAGATCCTTGATTGAGATATTGATGCCAGATAGTGTCGGTATCGGGATCGACAGAAATACGATTCCCATCCCCAAAATCCCAGATTTTTTGATTGATGCTAAAATCGGAATCCACTATGGTGCTATCTATGAAAATGGCCTCGGTATTTTGACATATCCATGAGGTATCATTATAGTATTCGATCAACACACAGGGGTAGTGGATTACTTCTTGGCTGATGGAATCATGGCAGCCATATTCATCCGTAATTTTTAAGGAAGATTGGTAGGCCTCGTATTCTGGTGGATAGTAATGAAATAAGTCGGGATTGTTTGGTTGTGTAATACTGGATGAATCTCCGTCCCCAAAATACCAGGTCCAATTGGTAATCTGACTTTCTGATGATGTGCTGGAATTATAAAAAAGAGTACTGTCTTGACAAAAGCTTTCTATAAAACTATAACTGGAAACAGGGTTTTCTCTAACCTTAATATTTTTTCTAAAAATATTCTGACATCCATAAAGATTGTTTGCCTCTAGCTTGACTTCAAAAATACCGGGGCTCAGGAATTCATGGCTTACACTGCCGTTAGGGGTTGTGTTTTGGGCACTGCCATCTCCATAATGCCAAGTGTATTGAACAATGGAATCTGTTGGTGGTTTTATGAGATAGGCAGAGAGATTGGTTTCGTCGTGAAAACATACAGTGTCAGCATTAAAGCCTATTTGTAATTCAGGATTCACATATAGGTCTCTAATTATGGTATCGGAACAGCCTCTCTCATCAGTTACCTGTAGAGAAACTTGATAGGTGACTTCAGTTTGTAGGAAGATAAAGTAAGTGTTGGGATTATAAGAAATATGCCCATCAGGGAAGTTCCACAAATAGCTATTTACGGTGCTCTCGTATGAATAGGAGCTGTCATTGAAGTATACCAAACCTGATGTGCAGGATGTGTCAGATGACAGAAAATGTGCAATGGGAGGCTGCCATACCCAAACATCTCGAATGCTGGTGTCGTAGCAACCATTCGTATTTCCAACAATTAAACGAGTGGAATATATTCCTGAAGTATCATAGATATGTTCCGGATTTTGGTTAAAAGATGATTCGTAGTCGCCAAAATCCCAATTCCAACTTTCTACCGCAGAGACCGGATGTGATAAGTCCGTGAAATGAGTAGTGGAGAATTGGCAAACAGTATCGAATGAAAAGTCAGCTATGGGCATTTCATATACAGGCACTGTGTGCATAATGGAGTTGGTACAGCCATTGGTGTCAATGATGGAAAAGGATACATGGAAATCTCCCGCATCGGCGTATGTATGGCTTGGGTTAGATTGATTAGATGTGCTGCCATCATCAAAATCATAAGCCCAATTGGTTGTGGCTCCCACATTAATATGGTCTGAGTCGTTAAAAGTAGTAGTGCTCCCATTACAAACCTCTGTGAAAGAAAAATCAATATTTGGTTGTGCAAAAATATTCACAGTTTGCTGAGAAAGGCTATCGCAGCCTCCCGTGTTTTCTACCAATAATGTAACGATATAGCTACCTGCACTGGCATAACTGTGTATCGGATTGGTTTCATCGGATGTAATACCGTCGCCAAAATCCCAATATCTGGCTTCAATTATGCCGTTGTTTGTAGTGCTGGCGTCAGTGAACAGTACATCTGCTCCCATGCATGGGCTTCCGCTTGAATAACTATATGAAAAATTGGGAACAGGCTTGCCAAACACTTGAATACTTTGTGTAATACTATCTTTACATCCTCCTAAAGTGGTCGCAACTAATTTAACATCATAGGTGACATCATCACTTATAGGATAAAGATGAGAAGGATTTTGATCGGTAGAAAAATTCCCATCACCAAAATCCCAAAGCCACCCTACAACCGGGGTGGTGGGCGTACTGCAAATTGATAAATCCGTGAATTGTGTTTCGTTTCCTGCACATTCTGATGTAGCTGAAAAATCAGCTTGGGGCAAAGCGTTAATGGTTACATCAGTAGGGTAAGGGGTGCTGGCATTT
>Ga0256913_10001225_pt1 | contig 13244 bp, 11 predicted proteins | sample Axial_MatmetaG_FD_185970 | JGI IMG/M metagenome (GOLD analysis project Ga0256913, IMG submission 185970) | Deep-sea worm associated microbial mat communities from Axial Seamount, Juan de Fuca Ridge, Pacific Ocean - Axial_Mat | ecosystem: Environmental > Aquatic > Marine > Oceanic > Microbial...
AGAGTGGTTTTCCGTAATGCAATGAAGGAAAATTGTATCGAACCATGGTGGGTGGGAATAATATCGGTCGCCCTTCGATACAACCAAACCTCCATTACCATTCCGGTTTGGCCACTCAGGGTGACCTTATTACAAGTAATTTAACCCAGCAATGGTCATGGAGAGTGGTTTTCCGTAATGCAATGAAGGAAAATTGTATCGAACCATGGTGGGTGGGAATAATATCGGTCGCCCTTCGATACAACCAAACCTCCATTACCATTCCGGTTTGGCCACTCAGGGTGACCTGAATTTTCAATTTCAAGGAAATCTCAATCAAATACCTAATCCCAATAACTATCAGGAAATATCTGATATTTCACCTCTCACCCGGATTTAAACTTTCTTATCTTTGCCGCCATTATGAATGAAGGGTTTGCAACAGTAAATTTTCTGAACTGGAAAGAAGAAACACAGCATGGTCTTGTTTTGCTTGATTTTTGGGCCGAATGGTGCACTGCCTGTATTGCTCAGGATAAAGTTTATGATGAGGTTGCTCAACAATTTGGAGAGCAGATAAAAATTGCCAAGATTAATGTGAGCGACAATCGTGTGCTGGCCGACCGGTTCGGAGTAAGGAATATTCCGTTTCTTATTCTTTTGAAGGATGGAAAAAGTATTATGCAAATGCCCGGTATTCAAAGTAAAGAGTATTTATTTAGTCAAATTGAAAAACAGTTAGAGAATGAGTAATACAGTAATATGGATTTTTGTAGGCCTTTTGTTTTTACTACTGATGTGGTCGTTTTATAAAAGGTACAGATCGTTGAAAAATTATAATCCAGCTGATGACAGTGATAAACTTGTAATTTTGAATGATGCAAATTTTAAAAGTACAATAGCTAAAGGAGTTACTTTGGTTGACTTCTGGGCTGAGTGGTGTACACCTTGTAAAATTCAAGGGCCTATCGTGAGTGATGTTGCTGAAGAAATGAGCGAGCAGGCAACCATTGCCAAACTTGATGTTCAAACCAATCAAAAAGCTGCCAGAGAACTTGGAATCCGTAACATTCCTACCATCATTATTTTTAAAAATGGCAAAGTCTTTCAGCAATTTGTCGGGGTAAAAACAAAATCTGTTTTGGTGAAAGCCGTTAAAGAAGCATTAAAGGGTTAACCGGTTTGCCAAATTTTCCAGGCAGCTTCTGCTTGGAATTGTAACATTTCAAGACCGTTTTTTGTTAAGGCTCCTGCCCTCTTGCCCTCTTTAAGAAATCTTGTTTCTTCAGGGTTATAGATTAAATCAAATAAGATGTGATTTTCCGTCAGATACTGATAGGGTATGTCAGGTGATGTATCTGTTTTTGGAAACATTCCCAGTGGAGTTGTATTGATGATAAGAAGATTGTGAGCAATAGAAGATTGATTAATTTCCCGATAGGTTAAGATTCCATCATTTTTCGTACGGCTAACAAATTTAAAAGGAATATTTAATTCATTTAGTACAAAAGCAACTGCCTTTGATGCCCCTCCAGTCCCCAATATTAATGCGCTCAGGTTAGTTTTCTTTGCAATAAGCGGTAACAAGGAATTTTTGAAACCGATGACATCGGTATTATAGCCGATCAAACCATCTTTTGTAATTTTAATACAATTAACAGCTCCAATTCTTTCTGCCTCGTTTGACACTCCTTGCAGATATTTGAAAACCTCCTGTTTATAAGGAATGGTTACGCTGAGTCCTGACAGGTTTGATTTTGAATTAACCATTTCCGGTAAGAGTTCAATATTCTGTAAATCAAACAGAACAAACTCAGCATTGATGTTTTCCTTTAAAAACTTCCTGTTGAAATATTTTGGAGAAAAAGAGTGGCCTATATTCCTTCCCAGTATTCCAAAAAGTTTTTTATTACTCATTATTTACCGGTTTTGATTGCGCTACCTTTTCAACAATAACGATGGATAAAACTCCAAGAATCATCAAGCCAACTGCAAATAATACCTCAGTGTTAATCTGTTCAGGAAAAACAACGGAATAGCGGGCAATTACCTTTTCGCCATGTTTCATGATAAAGTCACCAGCTGCATCGGTAAGAAAAAGTGGTTCTTTCCATGGCCATAAAATACTTAATGATCCAAGAATAAAACCTGTAAGCATGGCAATGGTTTGATCTTTAAATCTTTTAAAAACCCATGATAGCACATGCGAGAAGGCGATTAATCCGGCAACAGCACCGATTCCTACGGGAATGATAATACTAAAATCGCGGTTATTTATTGCATCAATGGCAATCAGTTGGTAATTTCCCATTAAAATTAGCACGAACGAACCTGACAAGCCGGGAAGAATCATTGAACAGATGGCCACTACTCCGCAAAGGACCAGATAAAAGAAATTATCGTTTGCAGTTGCCGGGTTAATCAGTGATACCCCTACTGCAATAGCAGTTCCAATAATAAAAGAAAGTATTACGCTGATTTTCCATCGCTCAACAGTTTTACCAACAAAATATACTGAAGCTAATACTAAACCGAAAAAATAAGCCCAGATGTAAACGGGATAACTCTGAAACAGAAAATCGAAGATTTTAGCGAGGGCAATAATGGCAATGCCTACACCGGCAAATAAAGTTAATAAAAAATAGAAATCGGTTTTCTCGGTAAAGCCTTTCCAGTCGCCTCTTACCAACAGTTTCATGGTTTTAAGATCAAAAGACTTAATGGCATCTATCAAGCGTTCAAAAATTCCGGTTATAAGGGCAATGGTTCCCCCCGAAACTCCCGGAATAATGTTGGCAATACCTACTGCCATCCCTTTAACAAAATAGTTAATGTATTGTTTCATGCTGTATGCTGATTCAAGCTTTAGTGTTAGCCATAAACATTGGGTGCGATGGCTGTTATTTTAATTCGTCAGGCAGGTTCTCAAAAAATGTATCCCCACGCAATCCAATGCGAAGTGTTTCCAGAGGAATTACCTCTGTAGGTGCGATGTTTCCAAGATTAACATTGGCACCAAAATGTTTGATAAACCATGCCTGTTGCGATTTCTGGGGAGCTTCCCAAATAATATCATTCATAGGGATAGCATGGGTAAGAATATCAATCAGTGCGAAATCAGGTTTTCCTGTGGCATCATATATTCCCACTGTCCCGCTTTCGCGTGCTTCGGCAATAACTTTAAATGAACCGGCTTCTTTCTCAGTTTTCATTTGATTAGCCCATTCGGCCGTTGGCATTTCGACACCTGCCTGCTTTGAACCAACTTCTGATAATACCGTGAAGTCTTTTGAAAGCCGCTCGATATATTCTAATTTCTCGTCATGATTCATTTTCATGGAACCATCTGATACTTCAACCGAATCATATCCCAGCTTATCAAGGAATTTCAAAAAATCATCAAACTGATTTCTTATCACAAAGGCCTCAAACAGTGTTCCGCCCGGGTAAACTTTAATGTTATGTCTTTTGTAGAGCCTGATTTTATCTTTAACGTTAGGATTAACATAAGAGGTTCCGAATCCCAGCTTAATAAAATCAATAAGAAATGAAGATGTATTAATCAGGTCGTGCGCCTGGTTCATCCCGATTCCTTTATCCATAACCATATTAATACCATGATTACGTGTTTTTTCAGGACGATCGGGCATAAATTTCAATAAACTCATCTATTCTGAATTTTTATAAATCTCTAATAACTCAACAAATCTCGATTCTGCTTCCAGTTCAGGCATATAGGCAAGTAACTCGGGGTAGCGGTTAAAATCCATCTCAAGTGCTTTTTCAATAAAAACATAAGCCTGCCTTACCTTGCCTGACTTATAGAGGTATCCGGCCAGGCGAAACCATAATGCAGCGTCGGTTTTGTTGTTTTCGATGGCGGTTTCAATAACATCAATGGCTTTTGAATAGTCACTTTTTCTTTCAAAACAAAGTGAATAATTCAACCATGCTCCAACAAATGATTTATCTTTATTTACGATGGTTTCAAATTCTGTTTCAGCTTTATCCAACTGATCCGTTTTTAGATAGAGTACTCCCAGTTCATATCTGAACTCATGATTCTTGGGAGAGATATTAACTGCCTCCTCAATATATTTAATGGCACTCTCAATTTTTCCATCCTTAGTAAAAACCCTGCTCACACCAACATATGCCTCTGCAAGGCGCGGATCCATATCCAGAGCCTGATTAAAATGGGTTAACGCGCGGCCAAGCTCATTGAGGTTTTCATAGCTTTCACCAATATAATAGTGGGTGATGGCTTCTTCAACTTCATATTTAAAAGTCTCTTCGTAATACTCTATTGCTTTTCTGTACTGGTCGAGGTTGGCGTATGAATTAGCGAGGTTAAAGTATGCCGATGAGAATTCCTCGTCAATGGCAATGGCAAACTCGTAGCTCTCAATGGCTTTTTCATAAAGTTCCAATGAGTTATAGAAGATACCAAGGTTGAACCAGGCTTCTTTGGAGTAAGGTTTTTTGTCAAGAAATTCATTAAAGAACTCCACCCCTTCCGCCTCTTTTCCCGTCATTTCATAGAAAAATGCAATCTCATGAATAAGAGAATTGGACTCGGGATTGATATCCAAAGCATTTTTTAAATTAATAATTGCATTGGGATAGTCGTTCATGTTTTCGTATTCAAAAGCAATGGTGATGTATAACTCGTCAGGTTGCTCGGATGTCTCCAGTGCTTTTTTGTATTCTTCAATTGCCAGGTCGTGTTTATTCATTAACGAATAAACTTCGCCTTTAGTGATGAAAATTTCCTCATTGGCCTGCTCGATCTGCTCCATTTGAGTAAGCATTTCAAGGGCTTCATAATAGTTGTTATTATATGCCATCAAGCGTGCCTCTTTAATTCTGAAAGCAGTACAGGTAGGGTGTTGAGTATTGGCAAAATCGAGTGCATTGCCAGCCAGCTTTGTATTCTGAATGTCGAGATAGAAATCGATAATTACCTCCAGCTCATCCACATCAAAGAAGAAGTAATCATCCTCAGCAAGCATTTTTTCAAAACGTTCTATCAGCTTTGATACATCGTGCTCTTCCCCATTTTCATTCCATTCAAAATTATCCCTCATAAATGCTCTAAATTAGAAGCCGGCAAAAGTAGTTAAAACCCTTTCAAATATAGATAAATAATTGTTAAAAATAAAAGTCTACTTTTTATCTTTACCAACAACGTATTCAACAATATTATCTTTCATTTTTCCATTCTCAAAAATAACGGCCTTAACCACTGATGTTGGCATTAATTGTAATATATCGTTGTAAACCGGCGATTCAATTGTTGGTTCTGTTCCATCCAGCGTGTAGTGAATTTCAGGCTGGTATATTTCACTTTCAATGGTAACCTGATATCCGCCGTTTTCGTCATCCTTTTTTTCTGAAAATTCGAGTTTATATGAACCGGGGCAATAGTTCCAGCCATATGCTTTGTATCTCTTGAAATGATCATTGATTCTACGTTGAAAACTTTTCCACGATTTTAAATCTGGTTTTGTCCAAACAACTTCTGACAAGGCAGCCATTCGGGGTAAAACCATGTACTCTACTTTTTCAGGTGTATGCATGTATTCTGTCCATACATTACCCTGTGCACCAAGTATATGCTGAGCTTCTTTTTTATTTAATTCTTCAGGAACAGGTTCATAATCATAAACTTCTTTAAGCGTTGTCATTCCTCCAATGGCAATGGGTTCGTCTTCAGGCCCGGCTTGATAGTGGTCGAAATAACAGAAATTTCCAGGTGTCATGATGGCATCATGGTCAGCACGGGCAGCAGCAATTCCGCCTTCAATTCCTCGCCACGACATTACTGTAGCACCCGGAGAGAGACCGCCTTCCAGAATTTCATCCCAGCCGATAAGCTGATGCCCATGAGCATTAAGGAACTTTTCAATGCGTTCAACAAAATAGGTTTGCAATTCGGCTTCATCTTTTAAGCCATGCTCCTTTATAATCTTTTGACAAAGTTTGCTTTCCTTCCAACGTTCCTTTGGTGCTTCATCGCCACCAATGTGAATGTATTTACCCGGAAACAGATCCATCACTTCGGTCAATACATTTTCAAGAAACTCAAAGGTTTCTTCTTTCGGGCAATAGATATCAGGAAATACTCCCCACAAAGTTGCAGGTCTGAAAGGTCCCGGTGTACAAGCTAACTCCGGATATGCTGCTAATGCCGCCAGTGAGTGACCCGGCATTTCAATTTCAGGGATGATGGTTATGTGCCTGTCGGCAGCATATTTTACAATATCACGAATTTGCTCCTGGGTATAAAAACCTCCATAGCGTTTTCCATCCCACCTGTGAGGTTTGGTGCTGTACTTGCCAACAAGGGTCGAATCGCGGTAAGCGCCAACTTCCGTTAGTTTTGGGTATTTCTTTATCTCAATACGCCATCCCTGATCTTCGGTAAGGTGCCAGTGAAAAGTGTTAAACTTATACATGGCCATCATATCAAGGTATTGCTTGATAAAATCTACAGGAAAAAAATGACGGCCTACATCCAGATGCATTCCCCTATACGAAAATCTGGGACTATCGTTAATAATCCAGCCGTGAATTTCCACTTCTTTGTTTTGCGTGGTTAGAAATGAAGCAGGAACCATTTGCATCAGTGTTTGTATTCCGTAAAATAACCCGGCTGCATCAGTTGCCACAATGGTCAGGTTGTTGGAGGTTACTTTTAACCTATACCCCTCCTTTTTAATATCTTCTTTATCCTTTAAGAGTCTGAGTATAATATCATTCTCTATGCCATCTACCTCGTCAAAATTAACAACAGGAAGATTTATTCCATGTTGTATAAAAAAATCAGCAAGGAACTTTGCACTGCTTTTTGTTTCAGGATTGTTATCAACTAATATTCTGCTGTCATCATCAATGGTAAAATTTGCATTTTGACGGTAATAATGATTGTTTGGCAACGGAATAACATTAAGATCGGGCCGCTTTGTTTTTTGATTACAGGAAAAGGTTGCTAATAAGACCATAACAAAAAGCAAAGGCAAAAAGAAACGTGTTTTCATGATGAATAATATTTATTTGATAACGCTAAAATCTCCATTAATAATAATCTGTGCGTTGTTTTTCAGGTCAAAACTAAAACAACTTGCCGAAACAGTGTCAGGTATTACCGGAAAGTTTTGACCATTTAAAGGAAATTCTGGAATAATAACTTTATAGGCTTCATCAGGTATAATGCCATCGGGCCAGTTAAACGGATCGTTCCAATTGGTATTACTACCCAGCCAGTTCAAAGTTCCGGGAGGTAAAGCACCTCTGTAGTAAACAGAATCGGTACCAGACCAGTTTAAGGTATCGTATAATGCACCGGGTGTATAAGCGACTGTGTTTCGCGGTCTGTAACGCTCTCTGATGCTTAAAGTATCAAATGGCTGATGCTTGATAGCAAAGGTATCCAGCAAAGGGTCAGCCTGTATTCCATTTATTTCCCAACCTGTACCCGCATCATTTTTTAATGCATCTAATGAATTGTAATTCCCGCCATCGCCAAATCGAAAATACATATAGAGGCCTACAGTATCTACTCTGAAAACAAAGTTCCCATCATAAACCGAACCATTCATTGCCGTATCATTGCGAAAGATAATTCTATCATCGAAAGTGTAAATCAGATTGTTAAGCAGATATTTTCCCGGGTTTCCCGTAACGGAATGCACACCACATTCGGGAGAAGAATAACCGCTTTTGCGGGAAACAATGGTATTGTTGTATACCTTCCAATAGGCCAGTTCATCTTTACCATGCGAACCAAACGGATCCAGCGTTCCCCAAACGGGCCAGTTATTTTCGTTGCAGTTACCGGCTCTGCCCTCATGTTGTATAATGGAGTTGTCAATGATGTTGTGGTGAATAAAAACCTCTCCAACCGTTGTGTTACCAGTCTCGGTCATGGAAATACCTGACCCTATTTTCCAAAAAACATTATCCGCTATTTCAACACTATCAATTCCTGCTCTAAGGTCGATGGCATCATCTCTGAAGTGCACGAAATAGTTATGCAGTATTCTAACATTTGTTGAACCATCCTTTACGCCAATTGCATCAAAACCATTTTTAAACATACAGTTCTTAAGCAACAGATTTGAAAAGGCACCATCACTGGTAATGGCTTTTGATGCAAACTCGGGATAAGCTTCGCTAACCTGACAACTCCCCATTTTCACATCCGACCAGTACACATATTGCGGAATGCCATTATCGAAACTACAACTATAAAAATCAAAATCTGATGCCTCCCTGATTACAAACGCATAGCTTCCGTAATTAAATGTACAACCGCTGTAACTAATGTGTGATGAACCATTACGAACGTCAAACAGATACTTTGAATGACTAAATGTGAGGTTTTTAAAAAATAAATATTGAGCATCAAGCATTTTAAACAAAACACCGGTAAAGAAAACATTAATATTGTTGTTATTCGGGTTAACATCAGTAGGAACCTGTTCAATTGGCAACCCATTAATATCAATCAAGTCGTTTGGATTTTGTTCTAAACGAATATACAAATGTCCATTATCGCGCAGCTGGATACCGGGTCCCTGATAAATGGGATCAAAACCGTTGATCGGTCCGTAATTATCTGACTCAAGGTTCAAACTATCGCTATACTCCACAATATGCAGATTATCATCTTCAAGCCAGGCATTAACATACCCTGTTTGCAATGAGTCGACACTTTTATAAAGATTGATGGATGTATCTTCAAGAACCCACTTGCTGTTAGGAGCATTTAAAAAAGTATCGGTTCCCCCGTCAATGATGGCTGTTTCGCCCGGATAAGATTGAATTACAACAGGAGAACCTTCAGTACCTTGATTATCAACAACAATATTACTCTCGTAATAAACTCCACCTCGAATGTTTAATGTATCTCCTGCTGAGAGGTTGGCAAAAGCATGTTTGACGGTTCTCCATGGATATTGCTGAGAACCAATGTTACTGTCGTTGCCGGTAGTGGCAACATAATAGCTGCTGCCAAAAGAAAAAAGTGAAACCAGTTGCAGTAATACAATCAGAGAAGCGTACTTTATACAAGCTGGTTTCACTTTTAAACAGATTTCTTAATCTTCAATTACAATTTCGTGAATTAATTTTGAACTTTTACGCAGCATTTCACTTACTCCACAGTAACGATCCTGCGAAAGGGTTACAGCTTTTTCAAGTTTTTCCATCGGTAAGTCTTTTCCCCTGAAAATATAACGGATTTTAATTGTGTGAAAATATTTTGGATGTTCTTCGGTTAACTCACCCTTTACTTCAACGTTAAAGTAATCGGGTTTTACACGCATCTTGGTAAGAATAGAGATGACATCCATTCCTGTACATCCGCCCAGTGATACCAGTGTTAATGGTTTTGGTCGGGGACCTCTGTTTTGTCCGCCAACTGCAGGAACAGCATCAAGCATAATTTTAAAGTCGTTTACTTCTGCTTCGAAGGCCATATCACCTGCCCATTCAATATTTACTACATCTTCAGCCATAATAATTTCGTTTTTTAATGAATGGCAAAAATAGGGAAAAAACAGAATGAAATGAACTTTGCTTTGGTTTGAACGGATAACCTTAGAATTAATAGTCTACATCTACTAATTTTCAATCTCTAGTGCAGATCCTGATACCACCTCAATTTTTCCATCTTTAAGAATGTACAACCTGTTTACCGTAGTATTGTTGCTGATTTGCGGGTGATTTTTGTAAAACCCGGGTGGCGGAATAGTAACATCATCCGCAGCGGTTGGTACTATATTATTCGACCAGTTAGCAGGTGTATGCCAATCGTTACTTGACTCACCTTTCCAGTAATTACCGTATTCGTAGGCACCCTTGTCATTGTCTGACTGCAAGGGTCTGGGAACACTATCCATGTCCATAATCAAGCCTCTGTTTGAAGCTAAATCGATGGCGGGAGAAACAGATGTGAGGTGTAAATCGGGAGGGAAAATGATTGTATTTACAAAATCAGGATTGTCGAAACCGCTGGATAGGTCTTGCCCTGCTCCTAATTGCCATGTGCTGAATCCTGAATAAGATGTATTTTGCCATTCAAACTCAACACTGGCAGCACCAACAGAATGATAATAAAGGTTACTATCTAAAACTACATTTACCGGAGCCGTTGTTGAATATTGAATAATCATTAGGTTGTCACTGTTGTTTCCGTAAATGATATTATTTGTAAGAGTACAATTTTCAGCATAGGTAATGTTTATTTCGGCTTCATAATCATTCAAAGTATCATTATCAAAAAGCGTGTTATTGTATATATAACTATCATTTACTTTTCCTGAGCCGGCCGGATAATCAAATCCACCCAGAGCAATACCGGATTTTGCATTATGGTATATTACATTGTTTTTTACAATAATACCTGACGCTGTTTTACCGGAATGTTCGCAGCCTATTTCAATACCCCAGATATTTTGATAACAACTGTTTTGTGCAATAACAATATCGCGGGCACCGTCGATATAAATGCCTGCATTGGCAGCATAGGGTGAACTGCATTTGTAGGTTATATTTCCGACACAAAAACCGTTACGCGCCTGATCCAGCGCAGGGTTAGAACAGGTTTGCTCATGACCTATCATCACAATACCGATGTTGGTTACATCATGTACGGTGTTGCTTGTTATATTAAAAGTATCAACGTTTCCATTTACTGCCAATGCTTCGCTGTAACCCAGCCTGCAATCATAAATCTCATTATTCAGAATGTTAAGATTAGTAAGTGAAACTGAAGAATCGCCAAACACTATTAACGGCTGAGAGTTGGTGTTAGAATTGGCCGGGTCGTTGGGATTGGATGAAAAATGAATATCATGAATTTTACAATTCTTGATGGTTGCGTTGCTGCTTTTTCCCGTAATCAGAATTCCCTGAGCATCGTTGTGAACATTGTTTTGCAATTCAAACCCGTCAAAAATTACACTGCTTCTGTTCGTTATTTCAACCAAAGGCCCCGAAGTCACACCGGTTCCATCGATAACAACACTTTGACCGAGGTAGTTTTGTACTGTTATGCTATCAACACCAACTGAAACCTGTTCAAAATAGGTTCCTTGTAAAACGTTAATAACACTTCCCTGAAGAGCATGATTACAAGCATAATCAATATCGCGCCAGGGCAACTGAAGTGTACCGGGGTTACTATTATCGCCGCTGGTTGAAACATAGTATTGAGTGCTCATTGGAGAATAACTTCCTGAAACGCCAACTTTTGAGATTCCATATTCCGTTTTTGCCCTGCTTATAAAGTCACTTAATGGTTGAGCCGAAATAGGGTCGGTTATACTAAACAGATGCGTGTGAATATAGTAAGCATCGTAAAGAGATAAATAAGTATACCTGTTTTCCCGGGCGTAATCAAGCAGCTTACTTTCTTTGTAATAATGGCCGATAATGCTTTTAAAATCGTTTACATAAAGGGCTTTGGTTTGAGATTGCAGATTGATAATCTGCAAAATAAAAATAAGAACCAGTCCTGCTTTCTTTAACATAATCAATAAGTGTATTTGTGAACTAAAAGTGATTATGCAAAATAATAAAAAAATGACCTAGTAAAAGAGATAAGGTTGTCATGTTCTAAATCTCATGATAACAAGTATCTAACGTGCTTTCTGGTAATCTCTCATCTGTTGCGTAGGTTCAATAATTGCATAACCTTTCCAAAGTGAGTCGTCAAACTTGTCCACATAAATTATCTTCATGCGCTTTTCCTCATTAAAAGCTTCAAAAGTATTATTTGAAATTTGCTCCTCATCCAAAACCAAGCACTCGAATAACTGTTCAGAGTTCACGGTAATATTAACTTCTACCTTTATTTCGTTAAGTTTTTTATCAAAGAGAAAACGCTCCTTTTTCTTTACCATCGCCAGGTTTCTGTCAAAATTTACAATGGCTCCTGCTTTTTTTGAAAAGTATTTCAGTTTGTAATAATCATTTGTTTTTTCAAAGTAAACCGATCCTTTAAATTGATTTTCGGTATAGCCCACTCCAAAAAGATGAAAATCGGTACCTGTTTTTTCAGGAGCGTAGTTATAATCGGCTCTGATTAAAGCATAACTTTCAATAGCAACATACATTCTGCCGGTATATAACCCGCTGTTGTCGGGTTCAAAATCGATTATGTAAACGTCTTCCCCATTAACCCGCGTTCCGCCGGCAATTGTATATTTATACTTGCCTGTTTTATAAAGAAATTCCCAGTTGTCTTTGTCTTTTAACGTGCTATATTTTAAATGGTAAGCCATCCTGGTTCTAAAGTATTCTAACTTTCGCTCATTTTTTCCCAGTGTGTCTTCCGCTACCCCACTGCTGTCGTCTTCTAATTCCAGTTTTTGACTAAAAAGTCCGCTTTTAACCTTCCAGTATTCATCTTCTTTCGTGTTTTTCAGGTTATCTTCAAAAACTGATATTAATTCTTCAAATTCGGCAAGGTCTTTATCTTTTAATGCTACGGTTCGAATTGGTTCTGCTTTTAGCGAAACAGAATCCTCACTATCATCCGAAAAATAAAAGTTCCCCAAAAAGTCAGTGTAGGAAGTACTTGTTCTGGGAATACTACTTTCAAGCTTGTTAATCACTTCTTTATCTATATCAGGAATTGAGCTTTTTTTGTATTTAAGTTTTATTTTAGTCAATTCAGAATTGAACCTTTCGCGAATAAACAGTTGCTTTTTGCACGTTGTTTCTTTGTAATTCGAATCAAGGTTCTTTACTATTTTTTTCACGATTGACCGGGCACTTGGTGTATTTCCAAATACCAGTATTTCATCCAGATTAAATATTTCTTCTTGCAAATAGATAATATTCATACTATCGAGGTCGGAAATAGTAAGTGTTTTGGTGGTGTATCCAACATATTTAAACTGAACGGTATCTGTTTTATTCAATCCTTGTACATTTAACAAAAAATGTCCGTTTTCATTACTGATGGTTCCCGAGTGTTGGTGCAAAATATAAATATTAGCATATGGAAGGGGGTCTTTAGTGTTGTTGTCAAGCAGTACTCCTTTAACTTCATGAGTGTTCGTATTGATTGTATCGAACCGTTTAACCGTGTCGGATAAAATTTGGGCTTCAGTTATTTCAATAAAAACAATGAAGATAAGGAAGGAGAGAAATGTTTTCCGCATTCTAAAATTAATGTTTCTGTTTGTCATTTAACGTTTATAGGAGTGAAAATGTTACAATAGAAAAAGTTTTTAGGATTAGAGATGTCTCGA
>Ga0256913_10001226_pt1 | contig 13243 bp, 10 predicted proteins | sample Axial_MatmetaG_FD_185970 | JGI IMG/M metagenome (GOLD analysis project Ga0256913, IMG submission 185970) | Deep-sea worm associated microbial mat communities from Axial Seamount, Juan de Fuca Ridge, Pacific Ocean - Axial_Mat | ecosystem: Environmental > Aquatic > Marine > Oceanic > Microbial...
TCCATCAATCTCCATCAATCTCCACCTACCGATACCTGTGTCTGTCAGACAACCTTAGATATTTATCTCCCAAATAATTAATAAATACCGGAGGAATTATAAGACTAACAACAAATATACCCATCATGATACTTATCACAATATTAATATCCAGAAATGATTGAAAAATATTGAATTTGATATTGAGAAATATAAGTAGCAGCACTAAGAATAATATAGCAATAATTCCTGAATAAAATCCAATCAAAATAGCAAGTTTGATATAAGGTCGCTTAATAAATGCCGGACTGGCACCGATCAATTCCATGCTTTTTATCATAAATCTATCCGAGTGTAGTATGAATCTAAGGTTATTGTATATCAATATAAATGAGATAATAGTGAAGATAATACCTAACATAAGAAAAACCGAATTTAATGTAAGTAAATTCTTTTTAAGTCTGGAAATTGCTTGTTTTTCGTAGTAACAATTCTCAACTGATGGATTTTTCAAAAGATTTTCCGTTAGTCCTTTTTCTTTTCCGGCATTTATAAAATCATTTTTCAGTTTGAGTTTGATAATATCTTTTAAGGGATTAATACTATCTTGTAAAATATCCTGTCCCAATTCCTTTTTCATGATCTCCAAGCCTTTTTCTTTCGATATATAGTTAATATCAAAAATATCAGGATTTTGTGTTAATTCATTCTTTATGCTATCGATTTGGTCTTGAGATACACCATTTTTCAGTTCGATTATATACGGAGTTCTCTCATTTACTATTTTCACCAATTTGGAAATATGTATAAGAATAAGAAGATAAAATCCCAATATGAATAATGATATGGAAAAGCTGAAAATTGATAATATGGTTCCCGGTTTGAATTTCAACATATTATTTTAATTTATACCTGGTCAATTAGTTGTGTTTATACTAATTAGGGTATTGATAAACGAAGATATATAAAAAATATAAATATGAAAAAAGAATGACATGAAATTTTAAAAATAACAGTTCTAATCTTTCTTGTTTTTCCAACTGAAAGTTTCAATCAGATGGTGTATATCCTCATCGATAAAATCCTGAATGATCTTCATTGAGTCATTATTGACCTTATTTCTGAAATATAAAGAGCCCCTAATAAAATTTGAAGTAGAGTCGGTAATAAAAAACTGTGTTTGCGATGCTACATCACCTTCTATGTTAAATAAGATTCCTGAAGCATTGTGTCGATTGTGGATTTTTATCTCTTTTCTTCCAGATGCTTTGATATCATGCTTGGACACCAAAGTAAAAGAATCATTGATAAGTTTATCAAAATCTTTTTTATTGGTAATAGGGTAGTATGTCAGATAAAGATTCCCGTTGAATTTCTTGAAAAGAATATTGTACCAACAGTCATTTGGCGCTTTATTTTTGAAATATGATCTATCATTTCTAACTTCTGAATAAACAGGGACTTCAAATTGAAAGCTACAGTTGACAGGATCGAATAATGTATATTCTTTTTGAGGAAAATCAACTCTTGGGTAAGTGCGCGGTTTAGGTATTCCTAACTTATTATTATCACATGAGATCATAACAAATGTCGTTATGATTACGGTTAAAAAAACATTATGAATCCTGTTCTTCATCATTTAAAATAACTTTTATCTTTTCAATACGTCTATCGGATACTTCTTCTACTATAAAAATAAATTTGTCAACTTCTATTTTTTCCTGTTTTTCAGGAATATCTCCTTTTATCTCCAATATCAATCCTGCTAGTGAATCGGATTCTCCTTTGAAATCATTAAAAATATCAATATCTTCATCAAAAACTTTAACAAAATCCATCAATAGTGTTTTTCCCTCGAAAATATAGGTTTTTTCATCAATTTTTTCATACTCTGTTTCATTCTCTTCATCAAATTCATCTATGATCTCTCCCAATATCTCTTCCATAATATCTTCCATCGTGATAATGCCTGCACTACCTCCGTATTCATCTACAACAATAGCCATATGTAATTTTTGCTTTTGAAATTCTTTAAGCAAATCATTTATTTTCTTGGATTCAGGAACATATAGAATATTTTTTCTGATCAGATTTTGCCAATTGAAATCTCCTTTGTTATCCAGATGAGAAATAAGATCTTTTGCATACAAAATACCTATGATATTGTCAAAGTCTTCATGGAAAACAGGTATTCTTGAAAATCCGGATTCCCTTACAATCTTTAAGACTTCATCATAGCTGATGTTGTCTTCTATTGCGACAACGTCAATCCTGGGTTTCATAATCTGTTTAACTGAAACATCACTGAATTTCAATATGCTTTTTAATATATCAAGCTCCTGATCATCTGAATTCAATGTGATATCAAGAGCATCATTTATTTCATCTTTATCAGTGCTGGAAAAAGAACTTTTGCTTTTTTCCAGTTTTCGTTCAACTATATCTGTCCATTTGACCATCAAATTACTGACAGGACTAAAAACCTTCAATAAAAATGATATAGGTGTTGCCATTAATCTTGCCAGTTTGATATTGTTGACACTGGCGTATATTTTCGGCATTACTTCACCGAATAGCACTAAAATAAATGTGACGCCGACAACAGTTATGGTAAAACTGATGATATTAACCATAGAAGAAATAGTCAAAGATGAAAACAATGGCAACTCTACCAAGTTTTGTGCCCAGGTATTCAAAAGATCATTAGCAAGAAAATTCTTTAATATATAATCCGAAACTAAAACTATTGCAATATTTACAAAGTTGTTGGTTATCAGTATTGTTGCCAGCAATTTGCTTTGGTCGTTTTTTAGTCTGATTATCGTTTCGGAATTTTTAGAACCCTCTTCCTTTAAAATATTCAGCTGGTGAGGCGTGATTGAAAAAAAAGCAATTTCAGAACCGGATATCAAAGCTGAAGATATTATCAGTATTATAAGAATAAATAATGATATAATCAGACCTGTATTGAAACCTGAAAAGGATAAAAATATGATTGTTAGAAACAAACTAGGAGGATCTACATCCAATTCCATTTTGATTTTTATTTAGTGAATATTTTAAAACGGCAAATCGTCAACCTGATCATCTTGTTTAATATTATCATCCGGTTCTGTTGGTTTAACAATATTATCAGCCGGTTTGTTTTCAGCTATGTGCTGCGTATCTGTATTTTCTCTTTTATCAAGTATTTTGTATGTCAATCCGGTTACTTCTGTAGTATACCTGTCATTACCATTCTCGTCTTGCCATTTGCGGGTGCTTAGTTTTCCTTCAATATAGATTGTATTGCCTTTATGTAGATATTTTTCTGCTCTTTCAGCCAGATTCCCCCAAAAGACTATGTTATGCCATTCGGTTTTTTGTTGCCATTCCCCATTTCTATCTCTGTAATTTTCATTAGTGGCTAATGAAAATTTTGCTATTTTAGTGCCGCTTTCCAATTGTCTTATTTCAGGATCTCTTCCTAAATTACCTATTAAAATTACTTTATTTACCATAAATATTATTATTTGAAGTAACAAAATTGCGTAAGATTTTATAAATTTCCAAATAAATGTATAAGCAATTGATATATAATTTGAATTGTTATTATAAAAAAAAATAAAAAAAAGTTATTAAAATACACATATTATAGAAAAAAATAATATATTTGCGCCGTAGTTTAATGTTACTTATGCTGATATTAAATTAAACTTCTCCCACTACAGTAAATTTAGCAGATATATTTTGTGTATATGGTCAAATGGTTTTTTATCAAGAAAATTAATCAATAATTCTAAATTTATTATTATTGGCTATAACACTGTATTTTTAGACTAAGCTCATTAATTAACCCTTTTAAACAAAACTAAATGAAAGGTATTTACAACATCTGTATGAAAACAAATGGCATGGTAGATATGGATTTAAAACATTTTGTCAAGCCATGGAAGAAGCCTGAGTTTTATGCTCCGGGCAAAATTGATCATGCATTTTCATCTAAAGAGGCCATCCCAAGTGCTTTTTAATATATTCAAACTCCTTCTCCTTTGAATTAAAACCGATTAAAATACAACTCAAAGGAGAAGGAGAAAACCCGTCGAAAACTTACTTTTATTTATTGTTGTACTAACTCTTTGTTTTCGGATAGTTCGTATTATTGCTGATAAAAGTTTATCGTATATTTAGTGGAATTCTTATTTTTTTAGTAATTTTACTTTAAAATATATATAGATGAGGATAGATTCAGGAATAAAATTAGGTTTTAAAGATGTAATGATAAGGCCAAAACGTTCTACATTGAAATCAAGATCTTTGGTTTCGCTTGAGCGTACATTTGGTTTTATACATAGTGACATAGAATGGACAGGTGTTCCCATAATGGCTGCTAATATGGATACTGTTGGTACATTTGATATGGCTAAAGAATTATCAAAGTATAAATTATTTACAGCCATTCATAAGCATTATTCTCCACGTGAATGGAAAGAATTCCTAAACAATTCCACTGAAGGTATTTTAGATTTTATTGCCATTAGTACAGGTACTTCATCAAGAGATGAAGAGAGAATGGATATTATTTTAAAAGAAAATAAAAATATTAAATTTGTTTGTATTGATGTTGCGAATGGCTACTCGGAGTATTTTGTCGAATTTGTAAAAAAGACAAGAGATAAATATCCTGATAAAGTTATTTTTGCCGGCAATGTAGTGACTGGAGAGATGGTAGAAGAACTTCTTCTGGCGGGAGCTGATATTGTCAAGGTTGGTATAGGTCCCGGGTCTGTTTGTACTACGAGGATCAAAACAGGTGTTGGATATCCTCAATTGTCTGCCGTAATAGAATGTGCTGATGCGGCACATGGTCTTGGTGGACAAATAGTATCGGATGGTGGATGTAAATCTCCCGGTGATGTAGCTAAAGCGTTTGGAGGAGGTGCCGATTTTGTTATGTTGGGAGGAATGCTGGCAGGACATGATGAATGCGGTGGTGAATTATTTGAAAAAGACGGCAAGATGTTTAAGCAATTTTATGGTATGAGCTCTGAAAAAGCAATGCAGGAATATGCTGGAGGTGTAGCTGAATACCGTGCTTCGGAAGGTAAAACGGTAAATGTACCATACAGAGGGAAAGTGAAAAATACTATTATTGATATTCTGGGAGGAGTAAGGTCAACCTGTACTTATGTGGGAGCCTCAAAACTGAAAGAATTAACTAAAAGAACTACATTTATTCTTGTTAATGAGCAACATAACGAAGTATTTGCTGATGAGGAGTAAAGTATGTTAATGAGAAATCTATAACTTTAAGTTTAAACTTTACTATCCTTTGATTGTTAAGGTATTTAATGATTGCTAAAAGGAATATTACTGATTGGTTACCGATTACAAAAAAGGAAGTCGAACTTCGTGGATGGGATGAATTGGATGTGATCCTGTTTACAGGTGATGCTTATGTGGATCATCCGGCTTTTGGATCTGCTGTTATCGGTAGACTTATCGAAGCGAAAGGATTAAGAGTGGCATTGGTTCCTCAACCGAATTGGCAGGATGATTTAAGGGATTTTAAAAAAATGGGAAAACCTCGTTTGTTCTTCGGAGTGACTGCCGGTAATATGGATTCTATGGTCAATCATTATACTGCAAATAAAAGACTTAGATCCAATGATGCATATACTCCAGGCGGTGAAAAAGGTTTTCGTCCCGATTATGCTTCCATTGTTTATACTAAGATTTTGAAGAAATTGTATCCTGATATTCCGGTGGTTCTAGGTGGAATAGAAGCATCTTTAAGACGCTTGACTCATTATGATTATTGGTCGGATCAATTGAAGCCAGGGATTCTTATTGATTCGGGAGCTGATATTTTATTGTATGGTATGGCAGAAAGAGCGCTGGGAACTCTTATTGATTTTCTACAGGCAGGCTATGATTTGAATTCATTGTATTGTATTCCTCAAACTGTATTTTTAAAATCAAAAATTCCGTATCAGCCAAGTGATATCTGGGATGAAGTAGAACTTAATTCTCATGATAAATGCTTACAGGATAAAAAATCATTTGCAGCTAATTTCAAGATTATAGAAAAGCAATCCAATATGATATATGCAGGAAGAATGCTGCAGAGGGTAAGGGAAGATACGATTGTAGTTAATCCACCGTTTCCTCCTATGAGTGAAAAAGATATTGACGCTTCATTTGACTTGCCATATACAAGATTGCCTCATCCCAAATACAACAAGCGCGGGGCTATTCCTGCTTGGGAGATGATAAAGTTTTCGGTAAATATTCACAGAGGTTGCTTTGGCGGATGTTCATTTTGTACTATTTCAGCACATCAAGGTAAATTTGTAGTAAGCCGGTCAAAGGAATCGATACTGAAAGAAGTTAAAGAAGTAACTAAAATGCCGGGTTTCAAAGGATATTTGACAGATCTTGGAGGTCCTTCTGCCAATATGTACAAAATGCAGGGAAAAGATCTTTCGATCTGTGCAAAATGTACTGCGGCTTCTTGTATTTCCCCGGTAGTTTGTGATAATTTGGAAACCGATCATACTCCGTTGATTGAAATTTACGATGCAGTTGATCGAGTATCAGAAGTGAAAAAAGCATTTATAGGTAGTGGTATCAGATATGATATGCTGGTAAAAGATTTTAATAAGAAAACAAATAAAAAAGCTGCGGATAAATATTTGGAAAAACTTGTTACCAGACATACTTCAGGAAGACTTAAAGTGGCACCTGAGCATAGCTCGGATAAGGTGTTGAAAATAATGCGTAAGCCCTCTTTTGATAATTTCAGGAAATTTAAGAAACGATACGATTATTATAATAAAAAGCATGGTTTAAAACAACCGCTAATCCCATATTTTATTTCCAGTCATCCGGGTAGCACCGATGAAGCTATGGCTGAATTGGCTGCTGACACAAAAGATCTTGGGTTCAGACTTGAACAGGTACAGGATTTTACACCGACACCTATGACTGTTGCAACGGTTATCTATTATTCGGGTTATCATCCATATACAATGAAACCTGTTTATACACCGAAAAATCCAAGGGAAAAGAAAGAACAGAATATTTTCTTCTTTTGGTACAAACATGAAAACAGAGGTAAGATAATTGCTAAATTACGAAAAATAAACAGAGAAGACTTGATTGAAAAGTTCTACAGTAATAAAAAATCATCATTTCCTGGAAAACCAAAACAAAAGAATACAATTAATAAATTTCCGCGTAAGAAATTTAAAAAGAGGAAATAATTTTTTTAATAGCCCTTGTGTATTTTTATTTTATTATGAGCCTACTAGAATAGATATTGTTTTTAGCACTGATTAAAATATAATACACGCCCGGAATATACCGGCTTATATCTATTTTCGTAATCTCCCGGTTTGAGTTTAATTCTATGATTTTTCTTCCTAAGGAATTAAATATATCTATACTTATTTCATAATCAAGATTATTTTTGACTTTGATATAGTCATTTGCCGGATTTGGGTAAATGCTGAAAAATAATGGCTGATCAGGTGATTTCACAGCTGTGCCGGGGCTGTAAAATATCGGTATCCCGATTCTGTCTCCTGAACATTCAAAATCTTCTTCTGATATTTCCCAATCGTAAAAGTAATAGTAATAATTTCTACCGAAATACGATGTTTTTATAGAGATAAGGTCATTGCTATAAGGAAATTGAACATTTTCATTTTTATCTCTGAACAAATATGGACTTTTCGCTTCGAGGTTCTCTAAATTTATACTTTTATCTGTTTCCAGCTTGTAGTTTGCACCTTGTTCCAAATGGAAGTTCAATTCTACTCTTTGTTCCCCTTCTGCCAGCATCACATCTTTATAAAATAATATGCTGTCAACTGCATTTAATACCTGAAAACGCCTTAAACCTGATTTTCCCGAATAAACTTTTATTGATTTTAAGATACAGTCTTTAATGCAATCAAAAATCAATCCTCCGTTAGTATTTAAAGAGCCATAAGATTTTTCAATATTATCTTTTATTCCTGTATGTTTAGCTTCAAAGTGATAAGTTTTGTGATTTTCGATCCAAAATGTTGTATCCCTGTCTATAATTCCTGTGATAAATGTATTTCCGGTAAAGATTTCTTGGTCTGAATATTCATCTGAATACCAAAAAATACTATCTCCCTGAACGAAAATTGTATCTCTCTGCTTTTTATGTAAAGTATCGTTGTAAGTAACTATCGGATTTTCGATTTCAAGAAAGTCAATTTTTACAGTATCCGAATACAGTATGTCACAAGTACCCTGTACTTTTACGGAATACAATCCGGGTTTTGTTACATTGATAGTGTTTTGTGTTTGTCCGTTTGACCATTGATAATTTGAAAATATATCATTACATTGCAATATGACTTCTTCTCCCGGACAGTTTGCAACATAGCCTTCAAGAAATGATATTTCCGGTTTTTCAACAGGATTCAATTCTGTTTTTAACAATTTTGAGATACTTTTTTGTCCCCATGCATTTGTTATCGTTACGCTATATGTCCCGGAATTTTTAACCACGATATCTTTTGATATTGCACCTGTTGACCAGTTATAATTCAGATCATTTCCTTCCGGTGCATGTAAGATTACTGAATCTCCGGTACAAAATTTAGTGTTTCCAGTGGTTTTGATATCAAAAAACGGATTCATCCCAAATCCTTCCTGCAGCAAATAATGCTTATCTGCTTCGATATTGTAATAAGTATCTTTGATTCCGGAAGGCCACCTGATCACTAATGAATCTATTGTATTGTGTGTACCAAGTCCAAAATTAAGATTTATAGAATTAGTGATACCATAACTTTCACCTATTCTAGCATCTCTGACCTGTATCTCTCCATCTACGAATATTTTAATTTTAGAACCTATTCCCTGCCTGTTGGATTCTTGTCCTAGCAAACTGAATTTTGCCCAGTGATTATCGTTTTTATTATTTATCCAAATCAAATCTTTATAATTGCTATATTCGTTCAGTCCTTGCCCATAAGAAGTATAAACATCTAAAAATCCATCATTATTAAAATCTCCGATTGCGAATGAATGAATATCTCCCTGTCCGAACGGCTTTTGTTCGACTGAATATTGATCATGTCCAAAATTCCAAATCAGATAAGATTTGTCACCGGAAATTAAGATATCCAAATATCCGTTATTGTCAAAATCACGCAATGATGCCTGTATGGAACCACAGTAAAGTTCGGGGAATTTCACAGGTGTCAGATTGATGAAAGTATCATTGTTGATGTTTTCATAATAATAATGAAATGTATCATGATTGGTTACGAAACAATCTAAATCTCCGTCATTGTCCATGTCACCAAACATGCCGGTCCAGGATTGAGCACCGCTATTAAGACCGTAATTTCTTGCTTTATTAGAATAATTATTTTCTCCGTCATTTACAAATAGAGTATTTACCCTTCTCGGATCGTTGGCTTCTTCAGCCCCAGGCCAACATTTTGTTATAAACAGATCAACATCTCCATCATCATCAAAATCCACAAAATCACTTCCGTAATCACCGTAATTATTGTAATTGGAATCGATTTTGAAATTGATATAATTATTCCATTTCAATTTTCCTGTATTATCATTTATATATATAGCATTGTAATTGTTTTCATTGCATACAAACAGATCAAGATAGCCATCATTATTTATATCAACAAGATTTGAGTTCTGGGCGTATGAAACTCCTGAGAGTTCATCTGTTAACTGATATTTTCCCGATATTTTTTTATATAAATTTCCATAAGTTTGTGCCCCGCAAGTATATATTTCCGCAATACCGTCATTATCAAGATCCCCTGTATTGACAGTCCAGGCTGCTTTCTCAAAAGTTTTACCTATGCTATCCATTGTGAAATTATTCAAATTACCGGAATTGATATAATTTTTCAGGAAGATACCTTTATCCAAAACTACAATGTCATCATAATAATCACCATTGATATCTGATACGGCAATACTCATACTTGAATATATCTTTGTATTATTTAAAATGTTTTTGGATTTATCCGTAAAATTAACTTGGGAAAATAATTGAATGGAAACCAGAATATGTATGAAAAAAATAATTGATTTTTTATACATCAGTTAATATTTAGTTATTGTTATTAATAATCAATGGCAAAGATATTCAATAGACTTGATTCTGCATAAAAAACATAATGTTTTATAATACTAAACTTGATGTGTAATGGCTATTTCTAATAGAAAAGTATATTATGCATTTCCTCGTAGTTCACTAATCTGCCAAATTGTCATTAAAATTGTTGAAAAAGTATTACATTTGTAAAAATATTCGATATCATCGACTTAATAATAAGGATTTTGGAAGAAAAAAGAGTGAAAAATATGTACAAGGAAAAAAATGTGGATAAAAAGATTATTGATGAAAATAGACAGGGAGAAGTATTTTTTGAGCCGGTCAATAATAAAGATGATGCTGATAAAAGGATATATATAGAAAGCTATGGTTGTCAGATGAATTTCAGTGATTCTGAAATAGTGGCTGCTATTATGAGAGACGAAGGATATTCTACTACGAAAAATATAGAAGAAGCTGATCTGATTTTTGTAAATACTTGTTCGATTAGAGACAAGGCTGAAAAAACTATTCTGAGAAGACTGACTGAATTCAAATCTCTGAAGCGGGGGAAAAAGCATGTTAAAATCGGAGTATTGGGTTGTATGGCTGAACGTTTGAAAGAAGAATTTTTAGAAAATGATGTTGTAGATCTGGTTGTCGGTCCTGATGCATACAGGAGCTTACCTGAACTTGTAGATTGGGCAAAACACGGTAATAAAGGTATTAATGTTCATCTGTCGAAAGAAGAGACTTATGATGATATTTCACCTGTAAGATTGGATGATAATGGAATTTCGGCTTTTATTTCCATCACTCGTGGTTGTAATAATATGTGCTCATTTTGTGTGGTTCCTTATACAAGGGGGAGGGAGAGAAGCAGAAATGCTTTTTCCATTGTTGCAGAAGCAGCGGATGTATTTGGAAAAGGATACAGGGAAGTTACTTTACTCGGACAAAATGTCGATTCGTATTTGTGGGAAAATCCGGAGACAGGCGAAAAAGTCAGTTTTGCTAAATTACTGGAAATGGTTGCCATGGTAAACCCGTTGTTAAGGGTACGGTTTGCTACTTCTCATCCTAAAGATATGACAGATGAAGTGATATATACCATGGCGGCACATGACAATATTTGTAAGTATATTCATCTGCCCGTTCAGTCTGGAAATAGCAGAATACTGGAATTGATGAATCGTACATATACACGGGAATGGTATATTAACAGGATTGATAAAATTTATGAGATTATACCTGATATAGCAATATCTTCTGATGTTATTGCAGGATTTTGCAGTGAGACAGAGGAAGATCATAAAGATACATTGAGTATAATGAAATATGCCAATTACAGTATGTCATATATGTTTTATTATTCTGAAAGACCCAGAACATTGGCTCAACGAAAATTTAAAGATGATATTCCTTTGGAAGTAAAAAAGAGAAGACTAAACGAGATAATCCGACTTCAAAATCAGATATCATATAATCACAATAAAAAGGATATAGGGAAAGTGTTTGAAGTATTGATAGAAGGAGATTCGAAAAAATCAGATAGGGAATTCAAAGGAAGAAATTCACAAAATAAAGTTATCGTTTTTCCTAAAAAAGAAGGTCTGAAAAAAGGAGATTATGTATATGTAAAAGTAAATGATGCAAATAGTGCAACATTAAGGGGAGAAATAATATAGAACATTAAAATACGAAACATGGATTTGCAAGCATTAAAAAGAAGATATAATATAATAGGTAATTCGGAAAAGCTAAATCATGCATTATCGACAGCTATTAGGGTGGCAAATACTGATTTGACTGTATTAATACAGGGGGAAAGTGGAGTGGGGAAGGAAGTCTTTTCCAAATTAATACACCAGCTTAGTAGCAGAAAACACAATGATTTTATAGCGATCAACTGTGCTGCTATTCCGGCAGGTACAATCAATTCAGAATTGTTTGGTCATGAGAAGGGAGCTTTTACAGGTGCTACAAATGAAAGGAAAGGATATTTTGAAACATTGAACGGAGGAACTATTTTTCTTGATGAGGTAGGTGAAATGCCATTGGATACTCAGGCTTTTCTTTTGAGAGTTTTGGAAAACGGTGAATTTATCAGAGTCGGGTCATCCAAAATAAGAAAGACAGATGTGAGGATTATTGCTGCTACAAATGTTGATCTAAAAGATAAAGTGAAAGAAAAGAAATTCAGGGAAGATCTTTATTACCGTATTAGTACAGTACCTATTTTTATTCCCCCCTTAAGAGAGAGACCCAAAGATATTATTTTGTTGTTTAAAAAATTTGCTAGGGATGTTGCTGAAAAATATAACTCACCTACAATCCAGCTTGATGAAGAGGCACAGGTCTTGATAAAAAATTATAATTGGCCTGGAAATATAAGGGAATTGAAAAATGTCGTGGAAAAATTGTCGGTTTTGAGTGATGAAAGGCTTATAACTGCTGAAAGATTGATAGAGATAGTTCCGGATATAAGAAATAGAAATTTACCTGTTTCGTTTGATAAGAGTTCGTCAGAAAAGATAAATGACAGAGAACTTATTTACAAGTTTCTTTTTGATATGAAGAAAGATATTTCCGAATTGAAAACATTGTTCTATGATATCGTAAGTGTAAATAACCTGGACTTACCATCTATCAGGAATGTCAATACAGATGCATTGAACGATCAGATGCAAATCAATGAAATTGAGAATAAGATTAATGAGTTTGATAATAATCTGGAAGTGAGTATTCCTAAAGAAAGATCAATAGTGGTTACTGATACTGATCAGGAAAATGAAAAATACGAGGTGGAAATTCTGGATGAGAACCTCAACTTGGAAGAAATGGAAAAAAATATGATAGTAAAAGCGTTAAAAAAGCATAATGGGAAAAGACGTACTGCAGCAAAAGACCTTGGATTGTCGGAAAGAACCCTATATAGAAAAATAAACGAATATAAGATAAATCTTTAGTAGGGTTTACTTTTCGTCCCATTCTGATTTTAATAGAGGCAAATAAAAAAATGTCCAAGCCTGGGAGACTTGGACAATTAAATAAACCAATCTCATGAAAAGTTCATGATTTATATAGAAAGACGAAATCCACTTTTGAAAATATCTAGTACATAACATTTATTCATTTTCACTATTATAGATATTTGTATTTTTTATA
>Ga0256913_10001227_pt1 | contig 13240 bp, 4 predicted proteins | sample Axial_MatmetaG_FD_185970 | JGI IMG/M metagenome (GOLD analysis project Ga0256913, IMG submission 185970) | Deep-sea worm associated microbial mat communities from Axial Seamount, Juan de Fuca Ridge, Pacific Ocean - Axial_Mat | ecosystem: Environmental > Aquatic > Marine > Oceanic > Microbial...
CGGCGGGAACCGTTATATCCACCTTGTCACCTACCTCTTTACCTAACAAACCTTTGGCAATGGGAGATCCTACCGAAATTTTGCCACTTCTCAGATCTGCTTCCTCTTCAGGTACGAGTGTATATTTCATGGTAGCGTTATTCTTCAGGTTTTTTATTGTAACCGTGGAAAGCAATAACACTTTATTATGATCCATCTTTGACTCGTCGATGATTCGTGCGTTGCGGATTTTTTCTTCCAGCTTGGATATTCTGAGCTCCAGCAATCCCTGAGCCTCTTTTGCCGCATCATATTCGGCATTTTCCGACAGGTCACCTTTGTCGCGGGCTTCAGCAATTTGCTGTGATATTTTAGGTCGTTCTATCTTTTTTAATTGTTCCAATTCTTCGCGTAGTTTTTTTAACCCTTCCGTAGTATAATATTTCGAATCTGACATAGCTTTCTGTTTTTCCCGGTTAAATAAGATAAAAAGACCCTTAAATATAAGTTTAAGGGCCTTCTAAAATTTGATGGACAAAGATATAAAGAAAAACCTTTATCGTCAATAAATCATTAGAAATTAAATATAATGCCGAAGGTGTGGTTATGGTCGAATGCTGCGGACTCCCTGAAAGCATAATCAAACCCGATAAACGTTCCTTTCTCTTTGTTCAAAGGAACAGCCACGCTAACTCCTAAACTTAATCCATTATTAATATTGGAATTTTCGGGGTCCGTAATTTGTTCGAACATACCGTTTTCATATGTATAAGCACCTCTGATCATAAAATAATCTTTCAGGCTGAATTCCATTCCCAAAACAAACTGGTCACGGGTAAATGAATTGGAGATGAATGTTCCCGCTACTGTAAGCCGCAATTCTTTAGGCATTAAGAAATCATACGAAGCACCTATTTGCAACTGTGTGGGTAATTCAAAAGCCTGTGAGCGCTGTTCAATAGTAAAGGCATTATCCTGACCCGGTATAAACGATTTAATGGAAAGACCGTCTCCGGAGAACTTGATTTTAGGGCCTACATTTTTCAGGGCAATACCAAAAGCTATCTGTTCTTTAGCTCCGGTAACATACTGAATTCCTGCGTCAATGGCAATACCGAATGCACTTACATCGGCAATTGATTCGGAAATACCCTTAATGACCAGCCCTCCATAAATACTATTTGAGAAAGCCCTCCCGTAAGACAAGGCTACGTTCATCAAAGAGGGTTTATAATACCCCTGTCCGCCTTCCGGACTGTCGGGAGTTGTAATCTCCACCTCTCCGAATGACATCGACATAATCTGAATTCCCAATGCGCCTGCTTCACCAACTTTGGCCGTTATACCGAAAGCTGCAATACTTGTTCCCGTACCTTTAAGATAATCCGTATACGAAAAGATCAGCTGTGTTTTTCTGATACGGGGGGTACCGGCTACGTTACCCCACATAGCCTCAAGGCCACTCACTTTAGCCATATTGGCACTTCCCCAACCAGCACTTCTTGCCCAGGGATTGATCAGTAACTCGGCGGCTCCTGCCTGACCGGCTCTGTCCTTATTCCCGGCATGTAGCGACAAGGCTAAAGGAAAAACTAATACTGTGATCAAAACAACGCTCAAATATTTATAAAAATGTTTCATGATCAAATATGATTTTTTTCTAATTCATTCTATTTATTTAACGGCTCTTAGAACGTGTTCAGGTCGGGAACTCTCATTACCGAGAACCATTTTAATACCCTCTCATCACCGTTTTCCGACTTTATGTGGATATAATATACACCTCCGGAGATCGGAACCGCAGCAAAGTTTTTCAAATCCCATTCCAGGGTAGTTTCAGGGGTATCTTTTTTAAATTGTCTGATCTTTGTTCCGCTGACATTATAAATCGTTACCGTACATTTTTCCGGCAAGTTTGTAATTTTCACCCTGTTATCCAAGGCGTTATTCTCATATGCCGAATAAGCATAATAAGGGTTCGGCACAATATTGATCTCATCCAGATCGCTCTGGAATTTATCTGCAACGTTGAATTCTGTTGCCAGACCATCCATACTAAATTCGTACATCGGATAGAAATTGTTCACATCCATGCCTGGATAAACCGTATCCAACGGAGCGCCACCTGCGTATCCTCTTTCATAAGGTTTGCAAACCCTGATTTTTATTCTCGCTTCATTCGACAACCAGTCTTCACCCTTAACCCCCATAGGAACACCTACATACATGGCGTGGGCAAAGAAATAACTTGTCAGGAAAGTTAACGGCTGATCATAGATAGTATCCAGCACACTTATGTTATATTTTCCTGCATCATAAGCCGGTGATTTGAATTTAATACCAAGGTTACCTTCCGTTACCTCCAGCGTATTGTGCTTCATAATATATACATAATGTTTGCCACCAAGAACCGGCGTAAACGAAATTGTATCCTTTATAATATTTGGATCCTGATATTGATATTCCAGATCCAGATTTTTCGGCGGTGGGTTGAACATCATATCTCTTCCGTTTTCAGCTACCAGATAAGAATCTTCGCCATACATGATATTCAGACGTTCTCCCGTTTCTACATTTATAACGTATCCCGGGAACCATCCCATACCGTGATCACTGATGTAATTCGGATCTTCCGGGTTATTGCTGGGGCCTTCGCCAATAGTGGCATAGTTTCCTTCTTTGTCAACAGAAGGAGCTTTCCTTAATTGGAACCTTTTGGCATGGCCTTCAGATAATAACGGATCGAAGCTCATTTCCAGCACTACTGCTCTTGTCCATTTCGATTTGTCAGGTGTGAATACGATATCCACGCTGGAAATATCTTTCATCTTTGATTTGATCTTAGAGTTGTAGCTGTAAGCCGGACCAACCGTACTTTGAATTCCGTCACCTGTAATTGTATTACCGTATGCCGTCAAACAATACGGGGCCCACGTGCCAAGCAGTATTTTTTCATAAGCTTCGTCAGGATCCCACGGGTTATCCGGGGCACTTCCCATTTTCCAGTCGTTAAACTGAGCAAAGTTATCGCTCTTATATAATCCTGACCGTATCCAGTCCAGAGCATAACCGGGAATATCTTCATCAGAAACACCGCTTAACCAACGGCGTGAACTGTCGGCATAAACGATCTCGGCATCAATTAATCCGTTGTTTCTAGGAAGGACTTCATAATATACTTTCAGGTTATTGTCAACACTTACTTTTCCAACAGGTGTCGGGCCGGGATAGAAAGGCTGCTTCACATTAATTGAAATTCCAAGTTCGGGGAATAATACTTCATTTTCCACTATAATAGTGGTATCAGTACTGTAAACTTTACCTGTAGTATGATCTTTCAGGAACCAGCGGCCGACTAATTTGCTGGCTGTATCACCCAGAACGCTTACATTACCAGTAATATTTTCAAGTATCTGGTGCTCCAAAGTATCAAGCCACCACGTATAAGTGGTATTGGCTACATTCAACGGGTCAATGATTTTAATATTCAGAGGTCCGTGATTTTCTTTGTAAGTCGGGTTATAAGCAATAGGATAATCAGGTGATCCGTATAAGTTATCAGGTCCGGCAGGCGGTTTTGCTAAAATTTCTTCTACTGTTTCTTCGGTAAATTCCAAATTACTACAACCGTTTCCGTTTCCGGCAACCCTCGTAATCTTAGGACTTTGGCCGTAATCACCATTTATGACCGTACCATTAACCGTAAGATGTGGCATGGCCATGTATGTTTTAATGTTTTTCCTACCTGAAAGATAAGGTATCAGCTGACCCATATAGCCATCCGGATCAGGGCTGTAAGGCAAATATTCATTATAAGCATACGCCAGGGTCATGTAATAATACCTTTTATTATTTATCAGCCTCACATCTCCGGTTGCAAATGCATCCTGGGTAATTACAAACGAATGCTGAATACCGTCATCAGCACCGTCAACTTCCATAACAGGAACATTAGCACCTAACGATTCATCATAATAATAATTGATAATTTTTCCTACGCCGTTCTTTTTATCAAACTGAGCTACCAGCCTTACGAGATCGGGATCATGAATACTTTCCACACCAACATTAGGATCACGTAACTGGAAAATCTGATATCCTTCAAAACGGTAAAGCGAGTCACTACGCTCACCATTTTCACCGCCAGGAAGAGGCTGTACAATATTCGGATCGTATTCTACATATTTTTCTTCATAGTTGTTGGAAGACGGAGAATTCGAAATGTAAAAGATCAGTTCTTTATCCAGTTCCTGTATTGCCAAATCAGGAGCAGAAGGACCGTCAATTACTTTAAAACAGTTATCGAACAGAGCCTGACATTTATCATCAACTGTTCTTAACAATTCAACAGAACTGTAAGGAGTTCCGGCGGTTGCCCTGGCCCATGGAATACCTACAGTAATATAGTTAACAGCCCCGGGACGCAATGTAAATGGTCCTGCTGACTGCATAAACCGTCTGTCGTCCGGCGGGTTTGGAGCTCCGTTGTTTCCGGTTTCTTCTGTCCAGTAAAGACCGTTTTGTGTAAATCCTCCGTTTGGCGGAACACCATGCGTTCCCCAGTTACATGGGTCGGTATCTCCCGGGAACATAAAATCACACTCAGGGCCAACAGTACCGGCTCCTGAGATATGAGCTGTTCCCCCATACATCATTTTTGTATTGTCTTTCCAGATTCCTTTCAGATAATTATAATACTGCGGAGCTATCTGTGGGTCACCCTGGTTTCCGCTACTATTATTATGATAAACGAAACGACGCATTCCATAACGTTCATCATCCACGATACCGTTTCCGAAGTTAACCCCGTTAATACTTACATCACAAATTTGTTGATATGTTGTATCTCCTGAAGCAGGATCAATGACTTCTTCATATTTCGGGTTATCCAAACCGTCAGGATCCATATATGGTCCCTGGAAGAAGTCGACACCGATGGCTGGTGGCGGAGGCTGCGGGCCACCGTATGATTCGGGCTCACCGCTGCCGTCAACAGCTTTACCATTGTAACAATATCCCAAACCTCTTCCTACGTCACAACCAACAAAGTCGTCCCAGGCATAACCGAGGTCGGTATCCACCCAGGGTGAGAAATAGGTCTGTGTTAAAACAAAAGTTGACCGGTTGATGATCTCGTAACTGTAGAATGTCATGTTATTGATCACGTCATTCGTGGCAAAAGCAAATGCCTGGGCACGTATTTCCATACCGATGGCTGCGCCTTGTGTCTCTGTATGAATGTCTCCTTTATCGTTGAACACCCACCACAAAGTCTGGTCGCCTTTAATTACCTGGTCTGCCAGAATACTTCCTTTTACCGTACCCTGAAATTCTTCTTCCATGGTTGGCGTGGCTGTGTGGCATAAATCATTATTGATATCATAATAAGGATAGTCGCCCGCAAACGGGTCATACTCACCGTCACCGTCATTATCATAGAAAGGAGCCAGATAATAACTTTGGTTTTTGGACACATCGCCGTGAGCAGGCCACTCTAAAATTTCGGGTGGTATTTCGTAATCATCGCTCTGAACAAAAGCTCCTGTTTCAGGATCTGTATGACCCAGAAATTCATCCACCATAGCTCTGGTCATTTTGGCAAACTTATCATACTGGGCACAAGTTGCTTCGTCAACCGCAGCTGTACCGTCAATGGTAAGAGGGCCTGTCCAGTAGTCAATTCCCACTTGCCTGTAACGCTGGGCAGCCAGTTTTAGCTGGTTGTTGATATCAAGTCCGCCGATCCAAAGAGCTCCTGAGAACATAGAGGTAGCAGATCCGTTTTTAGGGATAAAATACTTGGAGCCTGTTCCGCCGGGTAAATCCCACCACATGTCGCCGCCCGTATTAATTCTGGCGCGGACATTGTTGATATCGAGCCAATCATATCCTGATGCTGGCGCACATCCTGCGGTGGTTTGTTTTAACCCGCCTTGTTTTTTCCCATTTTCATACTTGTATTCTTCAGCAAACAACTGGCTGGTAACTAATGCTGAGATAAATACAATCACTAATGCTCGAGAAATATTGTTCATGATATATATTTTTACTTTTTTCCTTTTTTCTGTCCTTATGTTAGTATGTTTATTTACTAAAAGTTAAACATCAGTCCCAACCTGATTTGTCTGGGCATACTGTAATTACCGGGATTATTTACGTAAACACTGTATAAGTCGCGGAACGACTGCGGATCCACCTGGCTGTTGATCTGACGCTGCCACTCGGGAGCAGAGAGATAACCATCATCATCTGCATTACCCGTGTACGGATATACATGCAGGATGTTTTTCGTGTTCAAAACGTTCAATATCTGGAAATAAATATTGACATATCCCTGTTTTCCTTCTTTTCCTTCTTTAGGCTTGCGTAAATTGAAATAGATATCCTTGTCAATTCTCATATCAATCCTGAACTGCCAGGGCAGTCTGGAACCACTGTAAGTACCTTTCAGCAGATTTGTACCTCCCGATAAAGGAGATGTCACGTTTCTGGAAGCTGTGTACGGAGTTCCCGAACCACCGATAAGAGTGAAGTTAAGTCCTGTATTACTTAACCAGTCAATAGGCTTCTTACCGTTTTTGCGGTTCGTACGCGGTCCGTTGTATTCTTTACCATGTGACCAGCGATAGTCAAACATAATATTGAACTGGTGTCTTCTGTCCCAAGGCATCGGGAAAGTAGATCTCAGGTTTGGCAGACCGGCGGCAATCAGCGAAGCGGCCGTAGTTGTGGAAGAACCCGTAGCATCGGCAAATTGCAATGTGTAATCTGCTCTCATACGCAGGTTTTTAGTACGCCGCAAGTCGTATCCGGCTGTAATACCTTTGACCGTTCCAAAGTCAAGGTTACTGTAAGATGTATAATCTTTCGGATAGGCTCCGTTGAACCTGTATGTCTGAATCATATTACGCATTTCTTTGTAGAATGCTGTAATAGTAAAAGATGAAGTATTTGTAAGTTTTTGAGTAAAACCTAATTCGTAATCAATTGTCTTTGTAGGTTCCAGATTCGGATTGTTGATCTGGCCGCCCGTAAAGTTAAAATAGTACCATGTTGCAGGACTTGTGTAACTGTTACTTGTAGGCCTTTGTGTCAGCACATCGTAGTGAGCGAAGAACAAAGCTTCGTCAGAAATCGGGAAAGAGAATGAGATACGAGGCATAATACTTATCTGCGGGTCATAATCTTTAAAGGATTCGGGAGATACCCTGTCCTGATCAGGATCGACCAAAGCCGGTGAAATACCAAATCCTACATCAAGTGCATTCGGGTCTTGTATCTCGATACCTTCTGCGTTATACCAGATGGCACCTTCACGATAACCTACAACTTCTGTCGGATTGTTCACTTTATCCACATAAATAACAGCGTCATCAGCAATGTTCTGAGGAGGGGTGAAATCAAATGGCAAAGATTCTTTTTCACCTACTGTATATCGAGGATATAATACAAAGGGGTCAGCCAGTACCTGCTGGTTAGCATCGTAACGGTCAACCCTCAAACCGATGTTAAACACAAGATCTTTAAAAGCAAACTGGTCCTGGATGTAACCGGCCATGTAAATAGGCCTGAAAGCACCAATAGGTCTGGTGTACATTCCGTTTTCATCCGTCGCTGTGAAGAAATCATTAAATGAGGGTTGTTCCTTTAATCTGTTTCCGGTATAATCAAACCCGGAATAATTGATATAAGAGGCCCCGTTATTCCATAATTCATCCGGTGAGAACAGAGCGACCCCAACTGAATTGGCATCCAGATTTGCAGTATGCATCCTGCCATAGGCATCATAATACTCAATGGTGCTGTTTTCCAGATCGTATGAATCAATCAGAATAAAATCTAATCCGTCAACCGGCAGACCTAACAACGCTCTGAGGTTTTTATCGAATGTTCTTTGTGAATTGGCATCATATTTTCTGGGATACAGGATAGTATCCACATGTCCGTCATAGCTGATTACTTCCGGATTATCCAGGTCTAATTCTTTAATATGGAAGTTGGTTAAACCACGCATCAGGTTCCACAAACCGGTCGGACCATAATTTATATAACTGTTAATTCTTTGCTCATACTGAAAACCGAGCTTGATCGCATGATTTTTAATGTCAAGCGAAGCATCAAGTCTCATGCTGTACTGATCGTTGTTCCACATCCCGTAACCTGACTGGTTTGTTCCCGGCGATTGATACATTGAGTAAATAGATTGGGGAGTATTTCCGTTGACAAGACCGCCACCAAGCATAATCTGGTCGAGGTTCTGATAATGTCCTTCCGGAGTTCCGCCGTAAATATCATAATAGCTGTTGGTGTATTCAGCTACCAAAGGGTTCATGTCTTTCGGATCCCATGTAACCAATGTGTCAAAATCCCAGGAGTTCAGCACCCATACATTCTGATAATAGACACCGTCAACCGTATCGCTTCCCAATTCAAAGGTGGGTTTTTTGTACGTGGTGAATTTTCCGAGGTAACCATAGTTAAACAAGTTATCCCAGTGGTACGGATCTCCGAATTCACCTTTTTCTTTAGTGTAGTCGAACTGGATGGCGTAGAAGAAATTTTTGAATGCAGAAGTGCTTTCTGCAGAACCCGGAAAACGCTGGCTGAATTTAATGTAAGCCCTGTAGTTTGTATTTTTCCGTACGGTATTCTTATCGTAATTAGCCATCGTTGCCCGGTAGCTGTACAAATTGGCATAATTGTAATAATAGCTGCCGCCAATGGTCAGGTTAACTGTTTCGGTTGTTCTAATATTGATATTGCCGATGAAATTATAACTCTGCCTTGCTGTATTTGGAGAAGCTTTTACATGTTGCAGATCATCAGCTCTCAGATACTCGCCATTCAGAAAAGTACCGGTTCCGGAGCCCGAAGGTCTCAAAGGATCCTGTTCAACACTTCTCAGAACATCATCTTTGACGATATCATAACCAATAGCCGACAAGCGCCCGTCTTCTTTCCAGTTCAAATCACCGGCGATAAAAAATCCAAGTAAAGAAGTATTGCCTTTATTCTTTCCGCGGATCAGCGGCCCCATCACGTTAAAGCCAACTCTATTATGTCCGTATGCATCAAGAAATTGAGATGTTTCAAGCTCTACACCTGCGCCGAACTGCCTGGCAGGGCCTTTTGTTGTAACGTTGATAATACCTGAAGTAGCATCACCGTATCGTGCCGGGACACCACCGAGGATCACGTCCACCTGCTCAATAGCAGATTGCGGAACACTCGAAGATCCTATCACCCTGATACCGTCAATAAACATAGCCGTAGCATCAGAACGAGCACCACGGACACTTCCCCTCTCACCATCCTGCGAGAATACTCCTCCTACTGTTGTCGCCACAGCATTGGCGTTCCGCACCGGCATTTTGGCAATCTCTTCAGAGGTAACCGTTGCCCCACTCGCCGTCTGGTCTTTGTCAATCAAGGGAACCTTGTAATCAACTACTTCCACGGTTTCAAGTGTCTCGGCAGTGGCTTCAAGTTCAATATCCAAAAATCGGATCCTGTCGGCCCCCAACGTAACCCCTTGTATTAACTTCGTTTTATAACCTACAAAAGTTGCTTTTACATCAACTTTCCCCGGCGGTAATGGTTTTATCACATATTTTCCATCAAAATCCGATGAAGTACCTCCGACCTGTGATCCCTTGTTCTCAACAATAATGTTGGCAAAAGGAATAGGTTCCTTGGTATCTTTATCAATTACTTTCCCCTGCAAAGCTGCCTGCTGAGCGAAAAGGGTTACACCGGTAAACAGAATCAAACCAATGGTTAGGAGTAAATTTCTTATCATACCTGCTATTTTATGTTCATTAAATCCTGCTCTTTTTTAAAGCCGATAAATTTAATAAATAATTAACTTACCTTTTAACATTTTTTAACATCACCCTCAAAAATATTTTGGCTGCAATATTTCCGAATAGATGATTGCCTTTTTAAAATTGAATCGCCGTCTTCTGATTTGCTCATTTGAAGACGCCGTTCTTTTCTCTAAATCAACTTGTGAAAGAGTTGTTGTTTCCGTGTTTTCGGCTTCCGAATAATTACCTTCTTCATAAATATCGTCATAGGAAAAAACTTTTTGCTCTACAGAAGGAATTACTGAAGGAGCAGGAATATCGGCAACCAGATCATCTGTTTTGTAAGGGATATCTTCCTGCGGTTGTTCCTCTTGTGTGAATTCATCAAAAAGTGTTTCCAATAAACCTTTGCCGGCTTTTTTCTTACTTACCGAAGCTGCCGCATGTTTTTTGTTTTGGCTTCCCTTATAAAAAGAAAAAGCCACCCATATAATACCTATGAGTATATACAAATAATCTTCGAAAGAACCTTTCGACAACATGCTTTATTTCACAATTTTGGTTTAGCGGTTAAAAATAGAAATTATATATATATGAATAGCCCCGCTTTAACAAAGAAGTTTTGCCAGAAAAAAAACCATCCTCAACACTTTCTTTTAACCTCCTGGATTTGTGAAACATATCGTAATTTTGAATGAATATAAATTAACTATACAGTCGTTGAATACGGGTTGAATAATTTTTTTTGAAATTATTTGGAGATTAAAAATAATATTTATCTTTGCAGCCGCCTTTTGAAGGTACATTCCTCCATAGCTCAGTTGGTTAGAGCACCTGACTGTTAATCAGGGTGTCCCAGGTTCAAGTCCTGGTGGGGGAGCAAAACAAAAAAGACCGGATTTTTACCGGTCTTTTTTTGTTTTTTCCTAACCCTCCTATTTCGACAGAAATACCTTCTTGTAATAACTTCCCTGGCCCGTCCTGACCTTCAGAATATACAGACCGTTTCGGTTTCCGGATAGGTCAATAGTTAATTTGAATGTTTTTCCCAGGGCCTGTAACTTCCGCTCATAAACTGCCTGACCCATCGTATTAACCATTTCCAGATTTATTTCCGAATTGTTGACTCCTTCCAAAACAACATTGATATATCTCCTGGCAGGATTGGGATAAACTGTTAGTTTCACCTCTTCCGTTTCAGTGATACCCACACAATCATCTACGAAGATTGAATCCTGAGCTATGGATTCGCAGTCATTCTCGTTTATATATATGTATGTAATAACATTCCATCCCAAAGGAGCTTCTTCCGGAGAGAAAATTCCGTCAGGAGTTACGGCATCGCCATTGAAAACACCTCCTTCAGGACTTGCTGTAAGCTGAACAGGCGGCTCCTGTTGGTTACATAAATAATCCGGCCAGTCGCCAAGTTCTATATCAGTTAACGGATAAACCGTTACCAGAACACTGTCCTCGGTTGTTGTGTTACCATCCGAAACAACTACTCTGTACTCCGTAGATTCTTCCGGATAAGCTACCGGATCTTGTTCCGTGGAAGAAAAACCTTCGGGATCTGATGACCATTCGAAGGTGTAATCACCCGAACCTCCTGCCACCTCTGCATGGAGCTGCACCGAATCATAGATACATATTTCCGGCGGAGTTGCTGTCACTTCCACCGTCAGTGCATCAACTGCGTGGATATAGTCTGTTTTTATCTCTGTGTCCGTTCCCGATTCGTTGGTTACCGTCAACTGTACCGTATAATAGCCCGCCTCCGTGAATTGCACTACCGGATTTTGTGTGTTCTCATCCGTACCTTCCGTATAGCTTACCGTATTTGGTGTAAATATCCACTCCCATGTATCCGGATAATAAAAAGACAGGTCGGTAAACTGAACATTTTCATTTACAAGAGGCATTGTGTTGTCTGCCGTAAAATCAGCTACCGGTTCGGGCAAATAGGCCAGGATGTAATCAACTTTGGTTTCCGTGTCCGAGCCTGCAGCATTGCTTGCCGTCAGCGATACCGTATAGTAACCGGGTTCGTCAAATTGTACTTTCGTGTTCTGGTCATGTTCATCAAAACCGGGCATAAATGTAATGGTTGAGGGAGAGAAACTCCACAACCATGTATCGGGGTCGTTTATCGAGAGATCATTAAAATTAACAAATACCCCAATGGGCGGATTGGTGTCGTTCGCTTCAAAATCGGCTTCAGGCGGAATCATCTCCACAGCTTCAATATAGTCTTCTTTTAACTCCACATCCGTTCCGCCGTCGTCATATGTTGTTGTCAGCTGCACATTATAAAAACCGGCTGCATCAAACCTTACTTTCGGGTTTTGTGACGAAGCATCCGTACCGTACATAAACGTAATTGTTGCCGGCGAAAATTGCCAGTTCCACGCTACAGCGTCTCCAATTGAAAGGTCCGTAAAGTTTACTGTTTCGATGGTATAAGGATGTGTATTGTCCGCTTCAAAATCGGCTATCTGGATATTGGGGTCTATCCTTGTATAATACACATCTTGTTCGCCGTTCAGGGTGTTTGCCCAGGCAAGGTGGGCATAAGTATTGTCGGAATACATATGAAAATAATCGCCCATTTTCTGCTGTTGCGGCCAGCCAACATGGGGGTCGAAAGAATCAGACAACCTGACATTTTCAGAAAAGGTTTCTCCCCCATCCGTTGAATAGGCATAATATAAAGAGGAGTAATATTCGTGTCCGGTGGGATGGTCACGTGTATCCAGCCAAATAACGTCAATACGTCCGTTGGGGGCCACCGACATGGTCCCCAGCCACTGCCAGTATTCCGTGCTTTGATCGTCGTTCACTTTAATGGGGTCTTCCCACGTTGACCCTCCGTCTGTACTTCTGGCAAACATCACATCCAGCGGATCGCTGCCGGGAGGGTTAACCGAAGCAAACATATATACGTATCCGTTGTATGTGCCACCGGAGTTATCCGTGGCTACCCAGGCCTGCCCGAGTAAACCGGCCGGGTTAGGCCCTTCCTGAAATTCCAGGTCGCCACCCAGGTCCACCGAATGATGAAAATTCCATGAAACGTCTTCATCGGGATCCTGAGCCGAAGTGGATTTCGCAATCATTATCCCGCTGTACGAAGTTCCGGAAACATAGAGTTCGCCTTCAGAGCCAACAGCCAAAGTTCCCCAAAATGGTGTTCCGGAAATGGTAACACATTCTTCATAAAAGTCGCCACCATCCGTTGACCTCGTAAAAAATCCCGGCGAACAGCTTGAATACGACTGGTTCCATGCAGCATAAATATTACCCGACCCAATTCCGTTAGTCTGATCAACAATCATCCACTGTTTATCTCCTCCGCGGGCATCTGTTCCGTCATCCCATTCTGTTCCGTTTTCATCCATTATATATACGTCACACACATAATTGTTTCCTCCCTCCACCGTAAGACTATTGTAATA
>Ga0256913_10001228_pt1 | contig 13239 bp, 9 predicted proteins | sample Axial_MatmetaG_FD_185970 | JGI IMG/M metagenome (GOLD analysis project Ga0256913, IMG submission 185970) | Deep-sea worm associated microbial mat communities from Axial Seamount, Juan de Fuca Ridge, Pacific Ocean - Axial_Mat | ecosystem: Environmental > Aquatic > Marine > Oceanic > Microbial...
GAAAATTCTTACAAATTGCCGGGCAGCAACAAACCGAACCAGCTTACCTATGCCCCAACTATTGATAATCAGATTCTGATGGCTCATATCGATAATTGTATTGAAGCAGCAGGAATTCTGGGAGTTGATAAAGAAAAAGTGAACAAGTGGAAAGAGATTAGAACAAAGATCCCACCTGTTAAGATCGGTCAAAACGGAACCATCATGGAGTGGATAAAGGACTATGAGGAGGTGGAGCCGGGGCATCGTCACATGTCGCATTTAATGGGTCTTTACCCCCTTGCACAGATAACTCCTGACACTCCTGAACTTTTCGATGCTGCTAAAAAAACATTAGAAAGAAGATTAAAATACGGCGGCGGTCATACAGGCTGGAGCCGTGCCTGGATAATAAATTTCTATGCACGTCTGCGCCAGCCCGAAACAGCATACCATCATGTATTGGCTTTGCTAAGAAAATCAACTAAGAACAATCTGTTCGATAACCACCCTCCGTTCCAGATCGACGGCAATTTCGGGGGAACGGCAGGAATAACCGAAATGCTCCTGCAGTCACACATAAAAGACAAAGGGGGTAATTACATTCAGGATATCCTTCCTGCCCTGCCAAAAGAATGGGCTAATGGCGAGATATCCGGCATTAAAGGACGAGGAAACTTTGAGATATCAATAAAATGGAAGGAGGGTAAACTTACATCAGTAAGTATAAAATCACTTTCGGGGAATAAACTTAATGTGCGATACGACGGTAAGATTATATCTAAAGACACAAAGTTGGGTAAAATTTATACTTTCAATGCATCCGACTTCTGAGTAAAATCTGTCGGAGCGGCTTTAAGTTACCCCGACAGTAATATATCGGGGAGTTGATCTTCATGGTATGTAATCAAAATGATATTTCAATCAATCGATATAAATTCATATCTTTGAGTATGAATGCAGGTAAAATAGATAAAGATAAAATAGAGTATCATAACTCATTTCCAAATGTAGAGAAAATCAGATACTTGTAGTGAGTTTGCAGCCAACAAATGCAATATTGAAACTCCTATTTTTTCACGATCTTGACCGACACAACTTTTTTGTGCCCCCTTTCAACAATTGTCAGCAAATAAACTCCGGAAGGCAAACCTGTAAGATCAATTTTCTTACTTAACTCATTTCCTGTTTTCTCAACTAATTTCTCACCACTGATATTGGTGATGAAATACTCATAATTCCCGTTTTCAGATAGTGAGATATTCAGAAGATCTGATACAGGAATCGGATATACCTTAACACCTGTCATTATACCAAAATCCTCAACTCCCAAGGCAACTCCGATATCTTTACCAATAAATCCTTCAGAAATATGGATATTGCTTTGTGTATTTTCCTGTACAGCCACTTCTCCTACAGCATAAACAACCTGCATTGAACCAACCTTAACAGAACCTCCTCCTGAAGATATGCTGCTTTTTCTGATATCCGTTTGTGCAAATCCGGATATCCCCGTCAGTATTAAAATTATCGTAATTAAATATCTCATCAGCTTATTTTTTATAGATAACAAAACTGAAAGCATTATCGAGGTGCGTACCGTCATGCTTCCAGATGTACACATCACAATTCCCGTCGTTTGGCCAGTAAGTAATAAAAAGAGGCGTTCCTGTAGTTGCGGGATTAGCCATAATTATATAGTCAGAAGCATTAATTGAAGTATCATTAAACTTAATCCTGTATTTTCCCGTTGCAATCTTAGCCACTGTAAACCCGTCAGATGATTTTGAAGCAACAATACCTGCAGCAGCATCAATATAACCATAGATGTAAGCTTTCATATCGGCATCTCCCGAATCCTCAGCTTTTAACTTTTGTGTGATCTCAACATCACCTACGAAATAACCGGCATAACTGCCTGCTTTTTGAGCATCACCATACACGGCATAGTGAGTTCCTCCGGCCGAAGACCTTATATAGCTATAAGTACCATACTTATCTCCTATCCCCCTCCCTAACAGCTCATTATATATTCCGTAATGTGAATTATTACCTGAAACACTAATTATATTATGCACGCCATACTGAACCCCTTTCCCATATCCAAATAAATTATTTTTAGTACCAATGCGAGTTCCGGTACTATACTTATAATCAAATATACTATTAAAAGTACCATAACTATCATTTCCGCCAATACTGTTAATTGCGTTATAAGATCCTAAAACATCATCATTTCCCATATAACTAATTCTAGTATAAATACCATAACGTGCACCCGAAGCCGACGAATCATTCATAACATTATAAATACAATAATGAGTTCCGTTACCTGAATTATACATTTCATTTTGCAAAGAATATTGATCCCCGTCAGAATCACCTCGAATACCTGTATGAATAGCTCTGGACTGTTGTGATGAGGAAGAATTATTAATAATAGTACTGCCCAATCCCACAATAGACCAATTATCATTATCATTATTAACCTGGTAGATTGACATACAACTTTGACTCCAATATGAACTATCAATATCACCAACATAAATATGCCCGGTTCTATAGATATCATCATCTATGCTACCTGACACATTCGTGGTTCTATGTTTATAAAAATCTACAGGCTTACCTGTTAGGTCTTCATAGCTGCCGCTGAAAGTATTACCTGCTTTATCGGCATATTTGGAATAAGGAACTGATTTAAACTCACTGGCTCCGAAATCGGAATAGCCGTTACCGGTATCTATCTCTACTTTCAGAAAAAAGTTACCTGAGTTCCACTCAATGGCAGAAAAATCATCAGTTGATATACCTTCGCCTACAACAACCGATACTATACCATTATCATCTGTAGTTGCTGAGTGAGTTTCTTCATACACAACATTCGAGCCTTGGTCAATAATGGAAAAACGTATATTTATATCTTCATTCAGCATAGCACTACCATTATCGGTAATTACCGCTTTGTAATTAAAACCTCTGTCCTGGCTCATTACTGAAACGGATAAAAGTAAAAACAAGAAAATAAGGATCTTTTTCATGACTAAAATTTTAAGGGTTATATTACCCGAATAGTATTGCATACCGGATAATTTTATTAGTAAACTTACCACTATTTAAACATCAAACCTAAAAAAACAGGTAAGGTTTAGGTAAAGTACCGCAAATAATTGACAAATGATATAATATTTGTTTTAAATACAAAAGCATTGAAATATAAATAGTTATAACCCAAACAGTCTGTTCCCCTCTTAAAACTGTCCCAAAAACATCGGTAATATTATTCCGAAATGATAAACATTCTAATTCTATACTTATACTTAATTTAACAATGAAATTCATCGTCGTTGTAATTGATAAAAACTTGACTATCTCAATAAAAAATGTTAATATTTAATAATATCCCTTTTCGTATTGTAACAGGGTATAAAATGGCACAATTAGTGATAAGAAAAAGCCGGTAAATTATTGTTGAACACGTTACTTTTTTGAGATGAACAAAGACCTTAGTCCATTTAAAAATCTGAAGAATGACCTGCCTGCAGGTTTTGTGGTATTTCTTGTTGCGTTGCCTCTGTGTCTTGGTATTGCAATGGTATCTGGAGCTCCTCTGCTTTCCGGTGTAATTGCAGGAATTATTGGTGGAATAGTTGTTGGGGCATTAAGTGGATCACAACTTGGAGTGAGCGGTCCCGCAGCAGGTCTGGCAGTTATCATTCTTTCTGCTATCAGTGAACTGGGCGGTTTTGAATATTTCCTTGTTGCCGTAATCATTGCCGGAATAATTCAGGTAATACTGGGATATGCAAAAGCGGGTATCATAGCATATTATTTTCCGTCATCGGTAATTCACGGAATGTTGGCAGGTATCGGGATCATGATATTTTTGAAACAGATACCTCATGTTTTCGGAATTGACACTGACCCGGAAGGAGATTACCGCTTCTTTCAGCATGACGGTGAAACCACATTCTCGGCTTTAACTAACATTTTCGAAAGTATAAATCCAGGAATAATTATAGTTGCTGTTGTTTCACTTTTGATACTGATACTTTGGGACACAAAGAAATTCAAAAGTTTTTCATTCACCAGGATACTCCCCGGGGCTCTTGTTGTTGTGGTTGCAGGAATCCTGTTCAAAATATTTTTCGAGGGCAACAGTGCTTTAGCCATCAGTAGCGACCATACTGTTTCTCTGCCTGTAGCAAGTAATGCAAAAGAATTTTTCGGCAACTTCACATTCCCCAATTTCAGTGCACTCACAAACCCTGCTGTTTATTCCACAGCAATAGTCATTGCCGTTGTGGCAAGTATTGAAACTCTGTTAAGCGTTGAAGCTATCGACAAGCTTGACCCGTACAAAAGGATAACCCCTACGAACAAAGAGCTGAAAGCCCAGAGAGTAGGAAACATTATTGCCGGACTTGTAGGAGGTCTGCCTATCACACAGGTTATCGTACGAAGCTCGGCTAACCAGCAGGCAGGCGGTAAAACCAAAACTGCAACAATAATCCACGGATTATTATTACTGATCAGCATCATTGCTTTGCCAAAGGTTTTGAACATGATACCGCAGGCTACCCTTGCAGCGATCCTTCTACTTGTAGGTTACAAACTTGCAAAACCCTCATTGTTCAAAAAGATGTATGCAGAAGGACCCGGACAGTTCTGGCCGTTCCTGATCACCATTATCGGATTGTTGTTCAGCGATCTGCTTGTGGGTGTAGGTCTTGGTATGGTCGTGGCCATTTCTGTTATTCTTTACAATAACTTCAAAGTTCCTTACATCATTTCGAGGGTCAAGGAAAAAGAGACCGATCATATCACCATCAAGCTGTCGGAAGATGTTACATTTCTGAACAAAGCATCAATTCTTAAGTTAGTTAACGATATACCTGACAACACATCTGTTACTATTGATGCCTCTAAAACCCATTTCATCCATCACGATGTGTGTGAAATATTTGAGGATTTCAGAATAAATGCGGAGACAAGGAACATTAAAGTTAATGTTATCGATCTGTACAAAAACAAACAAAAAAATCCTATTCCGCACTTTGAAGTAAAAGGAGATAAATGATCAAGAAATAAGCGAAAGCCACTCTAAAAAGCGGCTTTCGTTCTTATTGCTATTTTCAGTATGTATCCCTGATGCTTCTGACCATTAACTCTTTTCCCGGCTCCTTAATATCTTCTGTCGTTTCAAACACAACACTCTTCGTTTCACCGGGAAGAAGATCGAAGAAATTATCGGTGAACCAGCCGTTATGATCTTCAAAACTCAGATAAACATTTTTGGCAAGTACATTTGTTGAAACAGTTACCCTATAACCTTTATCGATCTTTTCAGTTTTTGCGATCATTTGAGGTGCCGGCAGATCAAGGGTCTTCACTCTTTCAAAATACTTCGTTGTTTTGTAGATATCATGTTCTCCTGATTTCAGGATCACTATCAGCACAACTTTTTTGGTATCCATCCCGTTAAGCAATTCTTTCAGTGATCTTTTGTAAACTATCTCCGAAGCATTGGCTTTAACCTTGACACTTGATGAATGATCCCAAAGCTCTCTTCCGGTAAAGTCAATTATCTTCATTTCAAGAGTAGCATTGAAATCTTTTAAAAGATCGGAAACCACATAGATCAACAGGTCATCTGTTTTTGTATCAGGCACCACAATGACCGGTTCGAACGCTTTTCGTACCATATATTGCTCGGCTTTCCAGTTTCCGTAATAGTCGATACTCGACCATGATGCAACAGGCCACACATCATTGAGCTGCCAGTAAAGACTGCCCATGGTACGCGGCATGCTCATACGGTGTCCCTCGATACCTGTACGGATACCTTCACCCTGCAATACCAATCCTGTATAAATGAACGACTCAAAATCCTTTGGCTCTTTGAAATACTGGTCCATGTAATACTTGATCTGCTTGTTTCCAATAAACGATCTCTGATGCGACTTCATGACCTCCGAGTTGATATCGTAATCCTCCGGAAGGGCATATTTTTTGATAGTCTTCATCTCAGGAAATGACTGGAAACCGTACTCGCTCACAAACCTTGCAGGATTGTCATGATAGATAGTAAACGGCACTTTATGAAACCATACACGCCAATCGTGTTTATCCCCGTCAATGACATGTGATAACGTAGTGTCGCCCGACTGCGGGCTCGATGCCCAGTAAGAACGGTCAGGATCATACTTTCTCACTGTCGAAGGCAGAATATCGGTAAAGATATCTTTGTAAGCTTTCCACATTGCTTTGGCACCTTCTGGCTGTTTTTTCTCATTCTGCTGCTTCCACCCCCATTGAAACCAAGCTTCAAGAACTTCGTTGTTACCACACCACAATGCAATACACGGATGATTCCGCAGACGTGTCACATTGTCCTCGGCTTCATGACGAACACTTTCAAGGAACTTATCGTCACCGGGATACATGTTACAGGCGAACATGAAATCCTGCCATATCAAAATGCCGTACTGATCGCAAAGATCATAAAATATATCCTTTTCATAGATTCCGCCTCCCCATACACGCAACATATTGAAATTACTTTTTGCCGCACTTCCGATGATATTCTCATATTTTTCCGGGGTTACCCTGTCGAGGAATACATCATTCGGAATTACATTGGCACCTTTCATGAATACGGGATGACCATTAACCCTGAAATAAAATGAAATACCAATATCATCAGTATCCCTGACAAGTTCAACTGTACGTAATCCAAGATTGTGAGTGAACGTATCCTTTCCTTTTTTTGTTACCACCTCAGCAGTTACCTTGTACATATTTTGCTCTCCCAACCCGTTTGGCCACCACAATTCTGGATTATCGATCACATAATCGACAGTGATATCATTTTTCCCTTTAACAAGTGAAACCTGTTCTTCTTTGATCTTTTCACCATCGACCAGTATCCTGACCTCAGCAGGTTGATCTGAAGAGGATTCAACAAATATCTCGGATGAAAGATCTGCTCTCTTTTCCGATAACTGTTTCTGACGTGTATGAACATCAGCGATCCTTGCTGAACTCCAGGCTTCAAGGATAACAGGCTTCCATATTCCGGAAGTGACCAGACGCGGCCCCCAGTCCCAGCCAAACTGATACGGTGCTTTACGCACATACGGACTAACCCACTTCTCTCCCGGCACCTTCCCTATCTTTGCAAGGTCATTTGGCGAGGACTGTACAACATACGGATAGCTGTCGTAAATTTCTAAACCTGTCATTATGGGAGAATGAAAATAAATGCGCAGCTCATTTTTGCCGGGCTTGAGGTCATTTTTGCATTCAACCTTCCACTCCCTGAACATATTGTCAGCCTTAAGTATCTGTTTTCCGTTCAGGTGAATATCAGCATAGGTATCAAGTCCTTTAAAGTCCAGAAAAACATGATCGTTGGAAAGTAGCTTTTTACTTACATCAAAAGTAGTCTTGTACTCCCAGGCTTTCTTATCTATCCATTGCACATTATGCTCATTCAGCCGGTAAAAAGGATCATCAATGATCTTATGCCTTAACAGGTCGGTATGGATACAACCCGGCACCTCTGCCGATTTCCAGTCATTTTTACCTGCTTCGCTGAATTGCCATCCTGAATTGATCTCTGTTTTTATTACCATATCTTTTTCGTTAGATTTTTGGGTACAACCACCGGTAAAAATGGTTGCAGATACAATTACCATCCATGTGAAGATCTTTTTCATTGTCGATGATTTTAAGTTTTTACGAAGATACGTATAAACAGTAATATCATCAAGTATTTATGATGCTGCAACAGATGAATAGCACATATCAAAAAAGGCACGGATCAAACCATGCCTTATACTTTCAGATACTTATCAATTAGTTCATTCATCCGCATCATCAGCTTCCTCAGCCAAAGGCCTCAGATTGTCAGGGATATCTTCATCACCCTCTTTAAAGTAGGGGAAAAAATCAAGGATCGGACTTTCTGAAATGGCATTGATCTCATAATCAACTGTCATTCCTTTCATGCTCTCATGTATCTTATCCCATGCATCTTTCACGTCATTGGCCAATACAAGTATCTGATTCGATATTTTTTTCTCCTTTCCTGCTTCTTCGTCAACCGAAACATAGGATATCTTACTTTTGAACCAACGGTCACCATCATCGAACGGAAATATATCGGTATAATTCGCTTTCCGGATACCGGTAACTGTGAACTCACCGCTGATCATCATTTCCATCTCCTTGTACAATCGGCTTTCTGCTTCTGTGAACGAAACGGCATCAATAAGGTATGTCTCGGTTACTTTCTTCTCTTTGCCCGACTGCTCGTCGATCTTTGTATACTTTACTTTACACTCGAATAAATTCTGCATTTCATTAAATTTTTAATTGAGCGGCAAAGATAAAAAATAACCTCATGGAGTAAATTAAATTTATGATGGAGTTATTAACAAAAGAAGATATATAGTTACATGATTACAGAGTTATAAGGTTACAGGTATAGTCATAAAATAATTCGTTAAAACTTAAGCAGCAAATATGCTTGTGAAACACATGATTGCAAACAGAAAATTATTGTCTTTTAAATCAGATATACTTATAACATTACGTCCATTCATAAAATCACATATTTAATCTTTCGGTTTATCTAACAACCAAAGCAACGGATTTCGGATTGGTAAATTACGTAAAACTTCACCATTTTCAGGATATCCATTTAATGATTTCCACAATTTAAGATACTCCTGTTTATTATATGCTCTTCCGGCAAACAATAAAAACGGCTGACGAACAGGCCACTCATCCCAATACATTATATCGTGTTTATACGGCCAGCTATTTTTATCTTTTACATAAGGAAAAAGAAACTCAGCTCCTAGCTTTAAACTTAATCCTTCCGGGGTTGAAAAATCATACAAATTATCATTCTTATCCGAAAGGATTTCTGCACAGGTCATAAATGCATCAAGATTAAACAGCGAATAACCGTAAGGTTTTGTCCGTTTCAATTCTAACGGGAAAGAACCATCTTTAGCCATTTGATTTGGCAGCAGAACAGTTTTAAAACGATTACGGCAAAATTCCAGGATTTCCGCATTTTTAGTGAGCCGTGCAAAAGCACTAACCTGCATAACCCAGCAAGTGCCGTGGTTATTTTTGGCATTCATTTCGTCAATTCCGTATTGATGAGTAGTTAACCAGGTAACAAATTTGCTAAACCATGCTTTTATATCATCCGACGATTTATTGGGTATTGCCCCATTGTTAGCCAGGATTTCCACGGAACGTGCCACTTCAATTAAATGAATGGCATCGATAATGCCGATTCCCCTCCCGGTAACCCTGCCTTTTATGGCTTGCACATAAAGCAAGCTCGGGTTCATCCTGGTCTTCTGATTTACAAACCATGCTTCGAGATGTTCTTGTGCGGCTTCAGCAAATTTTAAGTTGCCCGTTAAAAGATATGCCGATGTTAGCATTCCCACAATCCTGCTCAGCCGAATCATTGCATGCCGATGTGCCACAAAATTCTCAGGGTTGGTTTGCCCGTCTTTTCTGATGTACGGTCCATCCGGGTCTTCCGGATTTGGCCACCAGTAATCACCTTCCGAATAGAAATCATGAATACCTCCGGCACTGCGTTTACATACCGTTGCTGTAACCGTAACAGGTATACTATCAAGATAACCGGTTGCCGTTTCAACTACGTATTTCTGCTCCTGTTCCGAAATAACCGGGACTTTGTCTTTAGAAGTGCAAGTATAAAAAAAGAACAATAACCCAAATAACCCAATATATTTAAACATAATGCAATATTATTTTTTGATAATAACTGTTAGCTTTCCTATAAAGAAGCCGGTAGTAACTTCTTATTTTACTTTAGTAATTTTCAATTCGTTTTTCCCTTTTATTTTGGGATTTTTCAACTCGAAAACAATACGTGTAACACCATCCGGCCAGTATATTTTTAATTTGCTGTCGGTAACTTCAATGAATTCTATTTTTGGGGTAACAATTTTTGAATCATATTTCAGAGCAAGAGTAAAGTCATCGCCTGTAAGCTCTAAAACTCCATTGGCAGACGTCGAAACATTGCAACAAGTTATTATATTTAAAGTGGTTGGTTTATCTCCAACTTTTGCTAACTCATAATCATCCTGAATTCTAAGTGAATTGCCTCGCTCAAAAACATATCTGCGCACCCATTTTTTTACGTCTGCTTTTTCCGGGTATGCACCTGAAATGTCAACCGAAAAAACAACTTTTTTATTATTGGCAGAAAAGGAAGCATTTTTGGCTTTATATTTTGCTCCGGGTGCCTGTTGCACATCATTGATAGTTGGAATATTATGGTATTGCGATTGCATAGTCCATATTTCGTAACGACGGTCACTAAATGTTTTTGCAGTATATTTTTCCCTGCCAATATCAATTATACAAGGTTGGCCGTTAAAATACATTACAGATGATCCCACATCGTTATGATTGTGGCTTTCGTTATTGTGGCCTCCTTTAGCTGCAAAAAAGAATCCTTTGGTAGAACCCTCTTTGTCACGGGCTCCGGCAACTTCGGTTTCAGGCAGCCAAAAATCACTTATTAATGCTGGTTTGGCAGGAGCATTTTTAATTTCGGTTAAATGCATTAATTGCATAATTTGCTCATCAATTTTCCCTTTGGGAGCTTTTATTCCCCAATCTTGTTTTTTTGCAAGGAATGCCCCAAATTTCTGCATAACAGGGTCTTTAATATCTTTCCCATAACTATAAATAATTTGCGGGCGACTGCCTGTTGTTGCATCAGCATCGGCGAAATTTATAAAATAGGGATAGTTAATGTACGCTTTGTAAATATAGCTACCTATGTTTTTTACGAGCTGATTATTATAAACATTAAATTTATTGTTAGTTGCCCGCTTTAACAGGTCAAGGCACTGGTACAAAGAAGCACCTGCTCTTCCCCAATATGACGGACCTTCGTCGCAGCCACCATCGTCAGGATAAATATTTAAAAACTGATCGAGCGATTTAATAAGGTTCTTTACACCTGTTATTTTTTTATCCTGATCATCTTCCATAATCAAAATGGCCGAGAGCATATTATGATTTGTCCATGGATTCCAATTGTTTACTTTGCGACCGGAAAAACCCATCCACCAAAAATCGTTACGTTCATAATATGGAATTACTGCTTTCTCCATAATTTCATCTTTTAAACGGGAAGCAATCAGCGGATGAATTTTATCGAACTCATCTTTAAACAAATACCATGTCCACGAAAGTATATTTGCAATTTCGCCAACCCCTAAATCGATAGACGGATTATGAATGTCGGGCAGTCCTTTGGGTGATGGTAAATGAGCAGACCAGCCCCACCATGTTTGTTCGCTGTAATACCAGACGCCATTTACTATTTGGTCGATAAAACGGCCCTTGCCTTCAACTAATTCGCCCATTACCAGTGCCAGCAATGCCTTTCTTGGAGCAGAATAGACACTTTGCCGACGATCGCCTGAACGAATATATTCAAGATAATCGGTGGCTTTTACCACTGGCCAGTTATAATCAAGTGCGGCCTCTGCATCCTTAATGTACTCACTTTTTATTGAAGTGGGCAGACTATCCCAGAATGGGCGTGAATAGTAATCCGGAAAATTCAGCTCAGCAAAATTACCGACCAGCGACCGGGCAATTCCAATTTCTGCTGCCTCTTTTTGAAGAATATCTCTTTTCTCTTCCGAGAAACTACTCACCGTAAAGCAAATCAGCATAATAAAAACAGATAATGTTTTCATGATTACAAAATTTAATTGGTTAAAATATTTTGTCAGGCTTTTCATATCCATTTTTCATCTCGTAAGGTAATTTGTACACATTACCTTTAAAGTCACCAAACCAAAGTTCCGATTTACTGAATTTATGCGGATGCCCGCTTGCCCAGAAAAAGCAAAATGGGGCTTTATAATTCACTGGCCTCCGCACGTATGAATTGTTAAATTTGCTGTTTTTAGTAATTGCCTTTTCTTTTTTCCATGTTTTACCTGCATCTTTTGATATCCATAATTCAAGCTCTCCTCCTACACCCCATTTTTGCGGAGCAGCAACTGTTGGAGCAACAATCTTCCAGGCCTCTTCAGAAATAAAAAGGCTTCCCATATCATAATTATGATCGGAAGTAGTAACAACAACAGTTTGCCAGCTCTGCCCGTTCCATTTTGTAATGCACCATTCGTAAGGTGCACTTTTAGGCCCCGGTTCATAGCCATTGCTTCTGATGTATAAACAGGCCGGGTTTCCTGCTACATCGAAACCCATGTCTTTCAGATAGACATTTTTTCCTTTCGAACCGTAATCCATTGCACGGGCAGGAGCCGCAACTTTTATAATTGGAATTTTCAGTTTTTCACCCGTAGCAGTTTCCCATGTTTTTCCAAAATCGGGCGATTGCACATAATATAAATCGGTGCGTTTATCAACATTTCCCTGTGGATGACGGTTGAAAAATGTTCCTACAACTTTATTGTTGAAACAGTTGCTGATCTGGTAGTGTCCTGACCTTTCGCCTTTATTAACAGGAATAGCGACCAGCAGTTTATCGTCCGTCCAGTTTATTCCATCTTTCGAAGTTTCAAAATACAATTGCCTTACACCGGTATATTTTGTAAAGAAATGAAAGAAGCCAAAATCTGTCATCCAGGGTTGCGGGTAGGTCATCTCTTCCTCGGAAACTTGTTCAAATTCGTCAATATTAAAAGGCTTTTTACTTTTGTACTTGAATCCTAATCGTTTTCGACCACGACCACTAACAAAAACCCAGATGTAACCATTATCGTCGATCAATAGTGAAGGATTGTCGTGTGGGTCGTTTACTCCTTGTTTGTCGTAAACAACCGTTGGTTTGGAAACTTTTCCTGTATTATGATCATATTCACCAATCATGCAGAGCAAATGTCTTTCATTTTCAGAAGTTGTTCCACCATATACAAAAAAAGTTTTATTTGCTCTACGCGAATAAATATCCAGTGGAATATGTTTGGCTGTATAAGTTCCCAACGCTCCCGAATATTTATCACCGTATTCATATTTTTGATTCAGTTCGAACCATATCCCTCGATAGCCATTTATCTTTATATTGTTTAACGATTGGGCATTGGCATATCCCGAACAGAAAATCAGTATTGAAATTAATATTGTTCGTTTCATGCTGTTTTGTTGTTACAATATTATTTTAATTCAAAAAAGGCAATATTGAAAATTCTTTTTTATTGATTT
>Ga0256913_10001229_pt1 | contig 13234 bp, 8 predicted proteins | sample Axial_MatmetaG_FD_185970 | JGI IMG/M metagenome (GOLD analysis project Ga0256913, IMG submission 185970) | Deep-sea worm associated microbial mat communities from Axial Seamount, Juan de Fuca Ridge, Pacific Ocean - Axial_Mat | ecosystem: Environmental > Aquatic > Marine > Oceanic > Microbial...
TGAAATACACGAACGATTCATGTCATTCATTGGCAGAATAAACTATGATTACCTTGGTAAATATCTGGTTGAGCTTTCCGCAAGATATGACGGGTCATACCGATACGCACCGGAGCAAAGATGGGGTCTATTTCCCGTTGTTTCCGGGGGTTGGAGAATCTCGGAAGAACATTTTATTAAAGACAATATCTCATGGTTATCTAATTTTAAGCTGAGAGCTTCATGGGGTATAGCAGGTCAGGATGCCGGAGAGCCTTTTCAGTACATACCGGGATATACTGTAACAGGCGGAGGATATTGGGAGTTTGTAAATGGAAAAGAAACTAACGGCGTTAAATCACCTGCTATAGTCAATAATAATTTAACATGGATGGAGTCAAAAACTCTTGACCTGGGTATTGACATTGGATTATTCAAAAATAAACTCTCACTGGTTGCCGACGTTTACAACAGAGACAGGACAGGTCTTCTGGCAACAAGGCTTGTTTCTCTCCCTAATACCTTTGGAGGGGTTATGCCACAGGAAAATTTAAACAGCGATCGTGTCAGAGGTGTTGAATGTTCTATTACATACCAGAACAGGATAGGGTTATTCAATTACACAATATCAGGAAATGTTAATTATGCACGTTATAAAACTGTCGATTGGGAGGAATCACCCTATTCAAGCAGCATGGATAGATATAAAAGAGGCATGCAGGATCGTTTGCTGGGTGCATATTGGATGTATCACTATATCGGCCAATACCAAAGCGAGGAAGATGTTTTAAATTCACCTCTTCAGGGAGGTACAAATTATTATAAAAATTTGCCGGGGGACTTTAAATATGAAGATGTTGACGGGAATGGCATAATTGACGGGAATGACCAAACCCCTTTAACATTTGACCAAGACCCTAAGACATATTATGGATTAACCCTTGCCGGTAACTGGAAAGGATTGGATTTTAACGTATTGTTCCAAGGTGCAGCATGTTTTACTGCCAGGTACAATAACATTTACACTACTATGTTTTATCTTGATGCTAATCTTCCTGCTTATTTTCATGACAGGTGGCATAAATCCGACCCTACGGATATTAACAGCGAATGGATACCGGGAAAATGGCCTGCCAGCCGTTTAGATAAAGACATAGCACCGATGATGTATGACTCAAGTGACAAGTGGCACAGGAATGCAACTTATTTACGTTTAAAAAATGTACAATTAGGATATACAGTTCCAAAATCATTTACAAAAAAAATTGGAATAGAGAAAGTAAGAATATTTGTTAGTGGAAATAACCTGGTCACATGGACAGATTCTTTTTTGAAGCCATTTGATCCGGAATCAAATGTTCACTCTTTATGGGGAGAATCTACAGGATTTACCTATCCTATCATGAGTACATATAATATCGGATTAAATGTTAATTTTTAAAATTCTTAAAAATGAAAAAATATAGCATATTACTTATAATCGTATTCATTGGACTATTTGGATGCAAGGATTATCTGGACCTTGAACCAACCAATAAAATTAGTGCAGACGACCTGTTTGCAACAGAAGAAGGTATGCAGGCATTTCTGGCAAATCTTTATTATCAGTCACCCATTGAAGATTTCAATTGGCAGGCATGGTATTACCAATCATTCAACTTCAGATCAAATAATGCAGGCCTATTCCCTATTACTTTTACTGATGAAGCCATTAATTCTGAATACGATGCAACGAATGGTGGAGATTGGCAATTTTTTTGGTGGGATCCGGGATATAGGTTGAATAAAGACATAAATATGTTTTTCGATGTAATTCCAACACTTTCATTAGATGATGATGAGAAAGACAAATTATATGGAGAGGCTTGCTTCCTGCGTGCTTATACCTATTTTGAACTGGCTAAGCTCTACGGTGGTGTTCCTATAATTACAAAAATCGGAAATCCTGATGATGAATCCACTTTATATATTCCAAGAAGTACAGAAAAAGAAACTTGGGATTTCATTCTGGCTACTCTTGATACTGCAATAGTAAAACTCGGAGATGACAACACAGATAAAAGAAAAGCAAACAAGTGGACAGCACTTGCCCTTAAGTCACGAGTTGCGTTACATGCTGCTTCAGTTGCAAAATACTGGGACAGGGCTCCTTTATCAGGTGATGCTGTAGATAAGAAACTGGTTGGAGGAATGACACAAGCTGATGCACAAAGATATTATGAATCGTGTATAGATGCTTCACAAAGACTAATAGATTCAAAGGAGTTTGCATTATACATGCCTGACCCTGCAAATCCTGATGAAGCTGCAGAAAATTACAGACAGATGTTTAAAGACCCCGATATCGCACCTGAAGAAGTAATATTTATCAGAGGCTATACTCTTCAGGAACATGGACATGCATTTCAACTATGGGGAGAAACTAATCAGACAAAAGAATCATGGCCTTTTGCCGGCCGGTTCAATCCACTCATTGAATTCGTTGATCAATACGAAACATATTCCAATCCCGGACATAGCGCACCAGTTATTACTACAACTGATGGCGACTACAACAATTATGAAGGCTATAATTCATCAAGAAATTATCTTGAATTTGATAACCCTTTAGATATTTTTGCTGATAAAGATGCCCGCCTGAAAGCATCTGTTATACTTCCCATGTCAAATTGGAAAGGACAAAAAATAATTATTCAGGGTGGTATTATTAAAACAGATGGTACTGCGATAATCGAAGGTGCTGGCCAAGAAACTGTTGATGGTACTACTTATTACTCTTTTGGTGCTGCTAATCCAAATTTATATTCAGGTTTTCTTCATGCAGCAACACATACAAGAAGCGGATTTTTGGTCAGGAAATTTCTTGATGAGGATTTTCATCCCGTAGCAATATGGGCATCTTGTACAAGTGACTGGATAGAATTCAGATATGCTGAAATACTTTTAAATTATATGGAAGCAGTAGCAGAAAGCGGACAAGGTGATGCAAGTAAAGCAGAACAGTATTTAAACGATATTCGTCACAGGGCAGGTCACACAACGAATATACCTTTAACTCTTGAAAATGTATTACGGGAAAGAAGAGTTGAATTAGCATTTGAGAACAAAAGGATTTGGGATCTGATAAGACGAAGAGAATATCACACAGAATTTAACAATAGGGACAGACATGCTTTAGTACCTATTTTTGATATCAGAAGCAAAAAGTACATTTTTGTAAGACAGAAAGTTACCGGAACAAATACATGGACTTTCCCTGAACGTTATTATTATAAACCCATTGGCGGAACAACAACTAATAAGCTTATTCAAAACCCACAATATTAATAATTGCAAAATCATTATATTATGAAAACAAAGATAATTTATATAATATTCGGGTTAGTTTTTACCCTAAGTTCATGTGAGTTATTAAACTTTGACGGCCCTGATGCACAATTTCACGGTGCAATTATAGATGAAGAAACAGGAGATACCATCCCACAGGATATTATTGACGGATCTACTATTGACTATATTGAACAAGGATTTGAAATGCCTGAAATACAGAGACTGATATTTAAAGTTGATGGCACATTCAGGAATAATCTTATATTCTCAGCCGATTATAAAATGATACCTACCAGAGGTAACTTTTTCACTCCTGATACTTTATCAATTCATATTAACCCCGGGGACAACAAACATGATTTTGTGGTAAAACCTTATGCCAGGATTAAGGATGTTACCCCTGAGATAAGAGCTCTGCGCGGGAAAAATTATCTCGTAGTTACATTTAAGATCGAACAAGTTGCAACAGAGCCTGTAAAATCAACTATGCTTGCGGTTGACAAAGGCCCTAATGTAGGACGAAGGATCAATGAACGTTTTTTCGAACGCTCGATAAACAGGGTTGTTGATCCTGATGCTAATCAGATACTATGGCTTCCTCTTGAAAATTTCACGGAAGGTCAGGAATATTATATCAGGATCGGTGCGTTAATGGATATACCTGAAGCTAAATATAATTGGAATAAAGCTATAAAACTGGATCCTTATACTTTACCAATGCCGTAAATACTTCATAAAATAATTATCATTCCGTGCAGATAAATTAATTCTGCACGGAATAATTAGTTTTCCTTTCAATTTTGTTATTGTAATTTATTATGACCAAATATTTAGTTCTTTTCTCATTTTTGATTCTTTTCTCATGCAATGCAAATAAAAAATCAAACCTTGATTATGTTGACCCTAAAATAGGAAGCGTCGGCGTTATTCTAGAACCAACCCGTCCAACCGTACATCTGCCCAATAGCATGGTCCGGATTTTCCCCGACAGAAAGGATCAGTTAGACGATCAGATAAGCAATTTCTTCCTCACAATAACTTCTCACCGGTTAAACAAAGTATTTGCATTTATGCCGGTAACCGGACCTGATGATGCATCAATATGGGGACGGCGTTATGAATATTGCAACGAAACGTTAACTCCTTACTATTATAAAACATTTTTTGAAGACAATGAAAATTCGATAGAGTTCGCTCCCGGTGAAAGAAGCGGTTATTACAAAACAACCTTTAATGACAAAAATGAACATTTCATAAGAATGACCCTTTATAACAGTGGAGGTGAGTTTAATATTGAAAAGGACAGCATAATAACCGGAAAAGAAGATTTTGCAGGAATGTCTGCTTATTTCTATGCCGTTGTTGATAAAAGCATTACCAATGTACAATACAGAAGTGACAAAAGAGCTGTATTGCTTGCTTTCGGCAATAATCAACAAGCCGTTTCATTCAGGTACGGCATTTCATACATCAGTATAGATCAGGCAAAGCAAAATCTGAAAAAAGAGATTAATGGCCATAATTTTGAATATGTCAGAAAGAATGCGAATCAGATATGGGAAAAAGCTTTATCCCGCATTAACGTAAAAGGTGGAACATTAGCACAAAAAAGGGTGTTTTACACATCATTCTACCGGACTTACGAAAGGATGGTCAACATTAATGAATACGGGAGATATTACAGTGCTTATGATCACAAAGTGCACAAATCAAATGAACCGTTCTTTGTTGACAACTGGATATGGGATACGTATATTGCCTTAGAACCGCTTTACATGATACTCAATCCCAAAATGGAGATAGAGAAAATAAAATCATACATTAAGATGTATGAACAGGGAGGAACTATTCCTCAATTTGCTCTGATCTTTGGCGACTGGCCTGCCATGACCGGAAATTTTGCCGCATGCTGGATTACAGATGCATGGAATAAAGGATTAAAAGGTTTTGATCTGAAAAAAGCTTATGAAGGATTAAGAAAGAACTCACTTGAAGAAACGCTGCTTCCATGGAAGAATGGTCCTAAATGTGAGCTCGATTATTTTTATGATGAACACGGATTCTATCCGGGTCTTTATCCGGGTGAAAAAGAAACAGTAGAAGAAGTAACATCGAAATGGGAAAGACGCCAGTCGGTATCAGTAACACTCGACAACAGCTATAGTGATTGGTGTTTGTCTGAACTGGCTTCAATATTAGGCAAAAAGGATGACGAAAGGCTGTTCCTGAAAAGATCGCAGAATTATAAAAATGTATTCCGTACCGACAAGGGCATAATGTGGCCGAAAGATAAAGAAGGCAAATGGATAGAGCCTTACGACCCGCGGTTTGCCGACAGAATGTATTTTACCGAAAACAATGCTTACACATATAATTGGGATGTAAAACAAGATCTGAATGGTCTGTTCAAGCTGATGGGAGGAAAAGATAAAGCCCGTGCAATTCTTGACCAGCTGTTCCGTGAAGACCTCGGAACAACAAAATTCAGGTTTTGGTATAAACAACCTGATGCTTCAGGGCTTGTAGGCCAGTTTGTCATGGGTAACGAGCCCAGCTTTCACATACCCTATTTATACAATTACCTCGGGGCTCCATGGCGAACTCAGAAACGTATCAGAATGTTGTTAAACTCCTTTTTTACAGATAACCTGTTCGGCATGCCGGGCGATGAAGACGGTGGGGCCATGTCGGCCTTTGTCATGTTTTCAATGATGGGATTTTTACAGGTTACTCCGGGAATTCCGGTTTACACTATCGGAAGTCCGGTATTTGAAAAGACCGTCATTGACCTTCCGGATGGTAAGAAATTCACAATTATTGCAAAAAATGCCTCTGATAAGAACATTTACATACAGAAAGCTTTCCTTAACGGCAAAGTCCTAACTAAACCATGGTTCACCCACAAAGATCTGATGAATGGAAGCATTTTGAAATTGATAATGGGTAATAAACCTAATAAGGAATGGGGATGTAAAGAGGGCGATGCCCCTCCTGCTTCTTTTGAAGAATATCGTAAGGCTGTTAATGAAGAGTAAAATATTAAATAAAACATATACCGATGAAGAATATATTTTTAATAATATTTGTGTTATTATTTCAAACAGTATTTGTATTCGGACAGGATGCTGCCTCTCCCCTATCCACAAAAACATACGACATGACTTCACTGGATTGGAAACTGTGGGGATACAGACCTGAACACTGGAAAACAAACTTCAACTTTTCCGAGTTTAAAGGTACATGGGCTGAATACATCAATATTCCTGTGGATGTTCCCGGTTCTGTTCGTAATGCCTTGCTAAAAGCCGGCATCATTCCTGACTGGAACTACGGTACAAACTCGATACTTTCAGAATGGGTGGAGAACCGTGACTGGCTTTTTGTTACAAGAATTCCCGACAATTGGATTCAGGATAAAAACAGCAAAATTGTACTACACTGCGATGGGCTCGATTACACAGGCGTTATACGAATAAACGGAAAAGATGCCGGTACATTTAACAACACATTTATACCTTATAGCTTTAACATTACCCCGTATCTGAAAGAAAAAGACAATACACTTGCCATTATATTTCAAAGCAATCCTGAATACCTGGGTCAGGTTACTTACACATCGAAAATTAAAGATTGGAAGCCTCGGTTTTATTATGGATGGGACTGGATACCGAGAATTGTACAAACCGGGATCTGGGATAATGTATGGTTGAGCATCGAAAAACCTGAAGCTCCTCAGCTTAAAAACATCCTTATTTCCACCGATACTGAAAAAAATAAAGATATAGGTTCTTTAAGCATCAAAGCTGTATTAAACGAAAGATACCTGAACAATAAGGTTAAAATAACCCTGACAGGCAGTAACGGCAAAAAAGTTTTTGTGGAAGATATTACAGGCAACGATCTTGTAAAACAAAAATCCTGGAATAAATTAAAGATCAAACGCTGGTGGCCTAACGGCTGGGGTGAACAGCCACTTTATAATATCCGTATAACTATTTATGACAGTGACAATAAAACCGTACAAGAGATCACCCGGAAGATCGGCTTTAAACATGTGGAATGGCTTCAGTGCGAAGATGCTCCTGAAAATGCCGAGCCATGGCTGTGCAGTGTAAACAACACCCCCATTTTCCTGCAAGGCGTGAACTGGACACCAATACTTCCTGATTTTGCAGACCTGAAAGAAAGTAATTACAGAAAACTACTGCAAACATATAAAGAACTTGGGATAAATACCATACGCGTTTGGGGTGGTAGCTTCCCTGAAAAAGAGTGGCTTTACGACCTTTGCGACGAAATGGGAATAATGGTATGGCAGGACTTCCCGTTAAGCTCATCAGGCATAGACAACTATCCACCTGAGGGTATTCCCGAGGTTTACACAATGTCTGAAATTGCCAGGCACTACATATACCGACTGCAGCATCATGCAGCCATGTTGCTCTGGTGCGGTGGAAATGAGCTTTACACTCTTGACAATAAAACTACCGTCACCGACAAGCATATTATGATCAGGGAGATGAAAGACATCGTAAATATGCTTGACCCCAACAGGAGGTTTATCTTTGGAAGCCCATCAGGCCCGAACATGAGTGCCATTGCTTCCAATTTCGGTAGAGGCAAGAACTGGCAGACTCACGGGCCATGGCTTCTCCCCTACACCTCACCATGGAACGACCCGTTGAAAGAAGGAATGAGCAAAATGGATGCTGTAAGATCGTACTGGGAAAGGAATGATGCTTTATTCATCTCCGAAGCTGGAGTACCGGGAGCCATGTCGGCTGAAATGATAAAAAAATATGCCGGCAGTTACAATCCGCTTCCTGCAAACATCAGCAACCCTTTATGGAGAAATGTGAACTGGTGGATCGACTGGGATGAGTTTGTTGCTGAAAATAACGGCAAGCCGGCCAAAAACATAGAAGAATACGTGAAATGGAGTCAGGACAGACAGAAAAACGGATTGGGAATAGCCGTCAAAACAATGAAGGACAAATTCCCGAAATGCGGCGGTTTTCTCATTTGGATGGGACACGACTGTTTCCCCTGTATGGTAAACACATCCATAATCGATTTTGAAGGAAACCTTAAACCTGCTGCTTTGGAATTAAGCAAAATATGGAAAAATAACAATTTGAAATAGGACAAAAAGTAAACAAATATAACTAACCTTTTATTATACTATTATGAAAAGAAGTGAAATAAATCAACTGATTAAAGATTCAATCAATTTCTTTGATGAGAATAATTTCAAACTCCCCCAATGGGCATATTGGAAACCGGAAGAGTGGAAAGGAAAATATGATAACTGCAGCGAGATTGTTGACAATATGCTCGGATGGGACCTGACCGATTTCGGAAGCGGCGACTTCCATAAACGGGGATTGATACTTTTTGCTATCAGAAACGGTAATCCACAAAAAGATAAAAAAATATATGCTGAAAAAATAATGATAGTAGAAGAAAATCAGGAAACTCCAATGCACTTTCACTGGAGCAAAATGGAGGACATTATCAATCGCGGCGGTGGTAATCTGGTTATTGAATTGTACAAATCGGATAAAAATGAAGGATTCTCGGACGAAGACTTCGAAGTGAAGATTGACGGTATTAAGCACGAACTACTCCCTGGTGATAAAGTAATTTTAACTCCCGGTGAAAGTATTTGCCTGGAACAGGGAATTTATCACCGTTTTTACGGCGAAGAAGGCAAAGGAAAAGTACTTGTTGGTGAAGTTAGTGCTGTAAACGATGATAATACCGACAACCGGTTTTATGAAGAGGTTGGCAGATTCCCTGACATTGATGAAGATGAAGCGCCTTTACATTTATTAGTGTCTGATTACAAAAAGTATTTATAGTCATGTCAAAAAAGATAATTGTCTCAGGAACAGGATGCAGTCTTGTTGATCGTTTATTTAATAACATCTCTTTTAATTCTGAAGAGTTTAACAAATATTTGTCAAAAGAAAACGGTGATGGCGGCTTGGTACCGGGTCAGCTGGTATTCATCGAAGAATTTGAAAAATTCACAGGTGAAGATCATCAATCGGTTTTGAAAATACTGACAAAAAACCGTAAGCATGACAAGATCAACATTGGAGGGCCATCCATTGTATCCCTGATACATGCTGCACAATTATCTTACGATTCAAACTGTGAATACCGTTTTTACGGGGGACGCGGAGATGACAGTGAAGGAGAGTTTATCATTTCATTGTTGAAAAACACCCCTTTAAATGACAAAAAATATAAGATCACTGAAGGTGAAACACCATTCACACTGGTGCTCTCCGATCCTACTTATAACAATAATACAGGAGAAAGAATATTTATTAATTCAATAGGTTCTGCATGGAATTATTTACCTGATGATTTGGATGATGATTTTTTCTCTTCTGATATAGTCGTTTTCGGAGGCACTGCACTTGTTCCGCAAATCCACGATAACCTGACCTCTTTATTGAAAAAGGCCAAAGATAATGGCAGCATTACCATTGTTAATACGGTATATGATTTTCGTAATGAAAAAGCAGCACCGGATAAAAAATGGCCTCTCGGTGAAAGTGACGAAAGTTATAAGTACACTGATCTTCTTATTACAGATTACGAAGAGGCGATAAGGCTCAGCGGAAAGAATAACATTGAAGATGCCATTGCTTTTTTCAAGGGAAAAGGTACGGGTGCACTCATTATCACCGAAGGTACAGAAAACGTAAGAATGTACTCTTTGGGAAATTTATTCCAAAATATGAAATATGCTGAAATGCCCATATCCGAAGCCATAACCGAAAAGCTCAAACAAGGGAATGGAAATAATGGCGATACAACAGGATGCGGTGACAATTTTGTTGGCGGTGTCATTTATTCTATGGTATCTCAGCTGCAATCATCAAATATGCCTTTGAACCTAAAAGAAGCTGTGAGATGGGGGATCGTATCAGGCGGTACTACTACATTCTATATGGGTGGAATGTATAAAGAAGAAACACCGGGAGAAAAAAAAGATATGATTACACCATATTATAAAAAATATAAAGAACAAACAAAGCAAGAATTTATTGTTAAGTAAACTATTACTCCTGATAAATGAATTCAAGGGACCGGATATTAACAGCCATTGATCACAAAGAGCCGGACAGAGTACCGGTAGATATAGGTGCTACTCCAAGCTCAGGGATATCTCTGGTCGCATATCAGAATTTGATCAAACATATCGGGATGCCGCATTTGAAAAGTTATACTTACGATGTGGTTCAGCAGGTAGTACAGCCTGAAATGGAGTTTATTGAGCATTATGGCATTGATGTTGTTGACATCGGACGTAATTTCAATCAGGCCCCTGATTATTGGCATGAGCTGGAACTGATTGAGGGTTTTCCGGCACTCTATCCTAAATGGTTCGATCCTTTGAAACAGAAAGACAATTCCTGGATAGCACATAACAACAGAGGTGAAGCTATTGGCAGGATGCCTCATGGTGCAACTTTTTTCGACCAGATAGTTTTTCCTTACCTCGACGGGTATCCTGATGACTATTCTCAGTTAAGCGAAGCTATGAACCGATCAGTATGGGGCGGTTTTGGTTTTACTCCCTGGGATTGGGCTGACCGTCCTGATTTCTGGAAAATGCTGCGGACAAAAACTCTTGAGTTGAAAGAACAGACTGATAAGGCATTGCTTTTAGGTGTAGGATGTAACCTGTTTGAATGGGGTACTTTCTTACGAAGAATGGACAATTTCCTTACCGACATGTTTATGTATCCCGATGAAGTTCACCGCCTGCTCGATGCATTAATGGATAAACATATGGATCTGTTGGCAAAAGTATGTGATTCGGTAGGTGATATAGTTGATATTGTAAAGTTTGGCGATGATTTCGGAATGAACAGCGGGCCTTTTATACCTGTTGAGACCTACAACGAATTCTTTCACCATCGTGAAAAGCAGATGTGCAATTACGTAAAAAGTAATTCAACAATGAAAACCATGCTGCATTCTTGCGGCGGTATTTACGAGCTTATTCCCGGACTGATAGATGCCGGCTTCGACATACTTAATCCTGTTCAGATAAATGCAGTAAATATGGAACCTGAACGACTGAAAAAAGAATTCGGAAAAGATATCACTTTCTGGGGCGGAGGTGCAGACACAAAAAGCATATTAAACAATGCAAAACCTGAAAAAGTGAAGGAACATGTGTTACATAATCTTGAGATATTTATGAAAGACGGAGGTTTTGTATTCAACACCGTACATAATATTATGCCCGATGTACCTCCAGAAAATATTGAAGCCATGTTCGAGGCAATTAATGAATTTAACAACTAACCTTTAACACTGATCATAATGCAAAACAAAATAAAACTTCGATACTTTATCCCGGTACTGATGGCATTCTTTGTCATGAGTTTTGCCGACCTTGTAGGAACAGGAGTAGATGAGTTAAAACAGAGTGCGAACACACCTCGCTATATCCTTCAGTTAATTCCTTTCGTAACATTCATCTGGTTTTTCCTTTTATCGGTTCCTGTAGGTATCTGGCAGGATAAGATAGGGAAAAAGAAAGCTTTGAATTTCGGAATATTGGTCACTGCCATCGGACTGTTTGTTCCTTTATTCGGAAACACTCTGCCAGTTATACTCATAGCTTTCACATTGCTCGGTATAGGTAATACAATTATCCAGGTTTCGGCCAATCCACTTCTTGTTGATATCGTGCCTGATGATAAAGCATCAAGTTTCATGAGCTTTTCACAGTTCCTGAAATCCATCGGGTCAATGATAGGCCCATTCGTTGCTGCGGTAATTGGTCCCAAAATTGCTGCCCTTGTAGGTGATAATTCAGGAGAAGGCACATGGCGTTACGGACTCTATCTGTTCGGACTTATCGCTTTTGTATCCTATATATGGCTTGCTTATGCCAAAGTAAACGAAACAAAATCGCTAGGAGGTAAAGCTACATTCTCGTCATGTTTTAAATTATTAAATAATAAATTTGTATTAATGATGGTCATGGGAATTTTCCTTGTTGTGGGAATCGATGTAGCAATGAATTCAAACATAGGAAATTTCCTTGAACAAAGGATAGGTGTTGATGCTGAAACTGCCAAGTACGGAAAATCAATGTACTTTTTTGCTAAAATGATAGGCACCTTTATCGGAGCAATTTTATTGACAAAACTCTCATCAAGAGGATTCCTGCTCGGATCTTCAATTCTTGTTATTTTTTCTCTCACTGCCCTAATTTTTGCTCCCAATGCACTTTCAGCTTGGATCATCATTTTTATTGCAAGCCTTGGAGTTTCTAATATTTTCCCTCTTATATTTGCCATAACAGTAGGCAAAATGCCCGACAGGGCCAATGAAATATCCGGTCTGATGATGATGGCAATAAGTGGTGGGGCCGTTATTCCTTTCATAGTGGGACTGGCTATGGACAACTGGCTCCCGGGGGGAATACTTGTTTTAATTGCTTGTGGAGTATACCTGCTTTTTACCGGATTATATAAAACCAAATAATAAATCAATATGTTTAGAAAGTTTATTTTATTATTAGTTCTGATATCGGGGGTTCAGTTAAGCCGGGCGCAGTTTGAGATTGCCGATCGAGTTGCAGGCAGTCCATATCCTGTTTCTGCCATACCGTCCACATTGTATGTGATAAACGACTGGGGATGGAGTGAATCAAAACGTTTTACCACAATAACATTGATGGGGCTGCTTGGAAAGAGCGGCAGTACAATGATCTATAACGAAAGCGGTGATGGATATTCCACATGGCTGAATGACCTTGTTTCAAATTACGGTGTTTATGCCGATAAAACATATTACAACGACTTTGAGGGTCTGATAACTCATTTCCAATACAATTTTGACGGATATATTTTATGTGATCTCAAAGATAACTCTTCGAATGTTGCCG
>Ga0256913_10001230_pt1 | contig 13230 bp, 12 predicted proteins | sample Axial_MatmetaG_FD_185970 | JGI IMG/M metagenome (GOLD analysis project Ga0256913, IMG submission 185970) | Deep-sea worm associated microbial mat communities from Axial Seamount, Juan de Fuca Ridge, Pacific Ocean - Axial_Mat | ecosystem: Environmental > Aquatic > Marine > Oceanic > Microbial...
ACTCCAAGTACTTTTGATTTATGATTGCAAATTTTTGATTTATGATTTTTGATTTGCCTGCCCGTCCGGCAGGCGGGCCTGCCCGAACGCTAAACGCCAAACGCTGAACGCTGAACTCCAAACTTAACTTACTTACCGTCCCAGGTGCTTAAAAGCTTTGCCCAGCATTTTAACCATATCGCCGGCAATCATCGATTCCTGTCCCAGCTTTTTGGCTGAAAAATCGCCAGCCAGTCCGTGAAGATAAACGCCCAAAACAGCTGCCTGCCCCGGTGAATAGCCCTGCGAAAGCAGTCCGGTAATAATTCCGGTAAGCACATCGCCACTGCCTGCTGTTGCCATGCCCGGATTTCCGGTTGAGTTGAAATAGCACTTGCCGTCGGGTGTACAAACCGAAGTATTGGCACCCTTTAAAACAACATAAATGTTGTAACGTTTCGAAAAATCGCGTTGCATTTCCAGTTTTTCAAAATCGTTGTTCCATTTTCCGGCGAGCCGTTCAAACTCTTTGGGATGCGGGGTAAGGATGCTGCCTGCCGGAAGAAAAGCAAGCCATGTTTTATTTTCGGAAAGAATATTCAACGCATCGGCATCAAAAACCATGGGCTTTCCAAATTCCTGAATAAGCAGCTTTAAAGCCATTTGCGACTGATGCTCCATGCCAAGCCCCGGGCCAATACCGATTGCATTGTACATGGAGAGGTCGGGAACTTCCGAAAAATAGTTTTCGTATCTGTCGAGGCTGATCATGGCTTCGGGCAGGGCCGTTTGCATAATCTGATAACCGACTTTCGGAATATGCACGTGCAATAAACCCACACCCGCACGCAAACAGGCTTTGGCTGCCAGTACGGCTGCACCCATTTTTCCATAGCTCCCCGCAATCAGCAACGCATGGCCGTAGGTGCCTTTGTGTGAAAACTTTCTCCTTTTTTTCAAAAGAGGAGCCACATCTTCCTTAATCGTAAAAAAATTATCGGTGGTTACCGAATTAATATAATCGTGATGCAAACCGATATCCAGAATATGCCATTCGCCCACAAACGGGTCGTTTTCAGCCATCATAAAAGCCAGCTTCGGAAACTGAAAACCGAGGGTGTAATCGGCCCTGATTATTGCACCGTCCTCTTCAACGGAACTGTTGTCCGAAAATATTCCCGACGGAGTATCGATGGCCACCTTAACAGCAGGACTACTGTTTATTTTATTAATTATTTCGGCGATAAAACCTTTAACGGGGCGGGTTAATCCCGAGCCGAAAACGGCATCCACCACCACATCTTCCTCGCCGACTTCAGGAAAATCTTCACCATTCCTGATATCGGAAACCTTGATGTTTTTCAGGTTTGCAGTTCTTTCATAATTGATGCGAAAGTCTTCGGAGGTTTTATCGGTATAGCGGATAATATAAATTTCGACCTCATAACCTGCTTCGGCAAGCATTCTGCCCAAAGCCAGCCCGTCGCCTCCATTGTTTCCGGGGCCTGCAAATATTTTAAAGCCATGTGTTTGATCAACCCGTTTGCTTATCCACTTGAACAACTGTGTTGCCGCCCGTTCCATCAGGTCGATGGAGGGAATCGGTTCGTGCTCGATGGTGTAAGCATCGGCAGCTCTTATTTTATCGATGGACAATATTTTCATTTTTACGGTTTTTTTTGTTTTACACTTTTCAAAGTTAATAATTTCTGCTCTGCAAAATCTGTAGTTAAAAGTATTGTAACTTTTATACCGATAAAACGTCTAAATTCGTAAACAAATTAACAGGTAAAAATAAACGCTCTTTAGATGCAAAAAACATCGCTGCTTATATTACTTTCGTTTTTCTATTATTACGGAATAAGCAATGCTCAAAATGTAAATCAGCTGAACAACAGGTGCGATACGGTAAATAATCTGTCGGAGATAAAAGGTGTTTTACTTGATATGGCCACCGGCAAACCGTTGCCGTACGCCAATATTTTTGTTTTGCATAAGCATACCGGAACCATTTCCAACGAAAACGGAAACTACCTGCTGAATATTAACGGACTGAAAAAAACGGATACGGTTCGGTTTAAATATGTAGGCTATGCCGACAAAAATTTCACGATTGCCGAACTGGATAGTATATCAACGGTTTACTTAAATGAAAATATCTTTAATCTTGCCGAGATACTGGTTTTTGGCAGCGCACCCGATGCCCGTACCATCGTAAAAAAGATAGTTGAAAATATTGATTCTAACTATTTAAAATCGACCTGTAAAAAACAGATGTTTATCCGCGAAAGATATACATCCGATCTTATAGATTTTAAGCTGAATTATAAAAAGAGCTCCATTCCCGATATCGACAAAGCGATGATTGCACAGATTGAAAACAAGATACCGAAACACAGTACTTCATATTCCGATTTTCTGGGGAATTTTTACTTTTCATCGCTTAAAGACGATTCGGTTTCGCTAAAAATAGATCCCATTAAAAGTGTGGCCCTCAAAGAAAAAGATTTTGCCGAAATTGATAAAATTATTTCGGTTTTCGAAGAGGAGTTTAAAAATACCGGTGAAGGTGAATATTGGAAAATCAGAACCGGTATTTTTAGTCAAAAATTAGATTTGGCCGGTGATACTGCCGGCGTACTGTCCGATACAATTAACAAAAACAGAATCAAACTGGAGTATTTTCGTAAAAGATTATTCTTTCAGTTGAAGTATCCCTCTTTAAAAAATAAAGATTACTGGGAATTTTTATATAAAACAGGCAGGTATAAATACACCATTGCAGGCGGAACCCGCGTAAACGGAGAAGATGTTTATATCATCGATTTTGAACCTGATAACAGCGGAATGTACCGGGGCAGAATGTATGTTTCCGTCGAAACCTATGCCCTTATAAGAGCCGATTACCAATATGCACCCGGCAAAACAGGAACCGATTTTCATCTGTTTGGTGTGGGATATACCGAAAACCTGTTTTACGGCTCCATCTATTTTGAAAAAAGAAACGGCCGTTATAAATTGAAATACTTCTCGAAAAAAGCAGGCGCTTTGGCTAATTTCGACAGAAAGGTGTTACTTGTTAAGAAAAAAGAACGGTTTCTGTTTGATAAAACACTTAACGAACTTAAAACCGGCATAGAGCTTACGGTTAATACCGTCCAGCTTTTTGAATGTCTGGTATTGGACGATGAACCTGTTCCTGAAAAGGTATTTGACGGTTTTAGCGAAAAAGAGTATATGAACATAATATATGTCGATAAATTTGATGACTCCCTATGGAAAGGGTATGCCATTATCGAACCCACCCGGCAGATGCGAGATTATCGGAAACACAATGATTAATACCTGTCAGGTTCAATTTTAAAGAAAAAGATTTTAAGTTTTATTTTTTCATTATTTTTGCCCCTCATTAAAAAAAGAAAACATTATGGCAGAAACAGTTAATATTGAATGGGCCGGCGATATGGCCTTTGAAGCTGAAGTAAACGATTTTAAAATAATGCTCGATGCCGAACCCCGTGTGGGCGGCAACAATCGCGGACCGCGTCCCAAACCGCTTACCCTTGTGTCGCTGGGCGGCTGTACCGGTATGGATGTAATATCCATTTTAACCAAGATGCGTGTAAAACCCGATTATTTTAACGTGGAAGTATCGGGCGAATTAACCGACGAACATCCCAAGTATTTTCATACCATTACCATTAAGTATATTTTCCGTGGTAAAGACCTTCCCATGGAAAAACTCGAAAAAGCGGTAAACCTTTCGCAGGATCGCTATTGTGGTGTAAGTGAGATGTTACGTAAAAGCTCAAAACTTGTTCACGAAATTATTGTTGAAGAATAAAATTATCTGAAAACAAGCTAAAAAACCGCCTTGTAAAAAATATGGGGCGGTTTTTTTTATTCCCGTCTGTTCGGGTCGAATAATCACTATTTTTGAAAGGTTTTTTAAAATTATAAATAATGAAAAAGAGTTTCGTTTCTTTCCTGATTTTGGCAGCCATTGTTTTATTCACAACATCCTGTAATAAAAAAACAAAGCGCCCCGACCTAAATGTCATCCCGTTACCAAACCATTATTATTTTAATGCACACGGGAAATTTGTAATGGACAGCGATACAAGAATCCTTGTGGGCGATAACCCCGAAACCATGAAAACGGCCCGGTTTCTTGCCGGTTTTCTTAAAAAATACGGGTTTAATGTTTCAGTTAATAACATCAATACCATTAACGGAGTTGATAACGACATAATATTACGGCTGCTGGATAAGCCTGACGATATTCAGCCCGAGGGTTACCGGTTAAAAGTTAACTCGGGAAATGTTTCCATTGTTGCCGGCGACGCGTCAGGGCTTTTTTACGGAGTACAAACATTTATTCAGTTGCTGCCCGTATCATTTTTTACGGTCAATATGGAAGAGGTTGAAATCCCGGGATGGATCATCAACGACAGCCCCCGATTTCATTACCGTGGCATGCACCTCGACGTGGGACGGCATTTTTTTCCGGTGAAATTCATCAAACAGTATCTCGACATGATGGCCATGTATAAATTCAATACTTTTCACTGGCATCTTACCGAAGATCAGGGGTGGCGTATCGAAATAAAAAAATATCCCAAACTTACCGAAACAGGTGCTTACCGCGATTCTACCCTTGTGGGGAAATACAGCGATAAACCTCACAAATGGGACGGAAAGCGGTACGGCGGTTACTATACACAGGAACAAATTCGTGACATTGTTAAATATGCTGCCGAGCGTCGTATTACCATCATTCCCGAAATAGAGATGCCCGGACATTCGCTGGCCGCCCTTGCGGCTTATCCCGAGCTGGCGTGCACACCCGGGCCTTTCCGTCCGGCAACCCTTTGGGGAGTATTTCCCGATATATATTGCCCGAAGGAGGAAACATTTAAATTTCTTGAAGATGTTTTAACCGAAGTAATGGATTTGTTCCCCGGAAAATATATCCACATCGGAGGCGACGAAGCTCCTAAAACCCGCTGGAAAGAGAGCAAACTGTGCCAAAAAATTATTAAAGAACAAGGACTCAAAAACGAAGAAGAACTGCAAAGCTATTTCGTTAAGCGTATCGAAAAGTTTTTAAATGCCCACGGCCGGCAGCTTATTGGATGGGATGAAATTCTGGAAGGCGGCCTTTCGCCCGGAGCAACGGTAATGTCGTGGAGGGGTATCGAAGGCGGAATTGCTGCCGCCCGTGCCGGACATGATGCCATAATGACCCCCGGAAACTATTGCTATTTCGACCACTATCAGGCAGGGCCTAAAGGCGAACCCATTGCCATAGGAGGCATGACCACTTTAAAAGAGGTTTATAATTACGAACCGGTTCCCGAAGAGTTAAATAATAAGGAAGCCAAACATATTTTGGGTGCGCAGGGAAATGTTTGGACCGAATACATGCAAACACCCCAAAAAGTAGAGTATATGGTGTTGCCCCGTATGGCGGCACTTGCCGAAGTTGACTGGACGATACCCGATTTAAAAAACTGGAAAAGTTTTCAACGCAGGGTGGCCAACCATTTTAAACGATACGAAGCATTTGGCTGGAACTATTGTAAGGGTACCTATAAATTAACGGTTTCAGAAAAAAAAGATGAAATAAACGGTGGTTATCAGGTAACCATCGAAAGTGAAATTTATCAACCTGAAATCCATTATACACTCGACGGTACCGACCCCGATATTAATTCGCCGGTTTATGATGAGGTGCTACAACTGATGCCAACAGCCGAATTAAAGGCGGTTATTTTTGAGAACGGTAAAAAAATGGGGGATGTTACAACCTTTGTAGTGGGTAAAGAGAAAAAGTAACCATTCATTTTTTTGAAAATAATTTTCATACATTTGAAAAGGTTTTAACTACTTTTGCCGCCTGAATGATATAAGTTTATGAGGGAAGATTTTGACTGGAACGAAAATGAAGAGGAACATAATGTTTCGGAGCTGATTGAGCGATTCGAGAATATGTTGTCAAACGAGGAATACCTGTTCCTTGATGTTGATGAATTTGAGATAATCATCGACTTTTACCTTGACGTTCAAAATATTATAATGGCAACCAAAGCGTTGGAGTTTGCCAAAACACAGCATCCGGCTTGTACCTCTTTCAGAATCAGGGAAGCACGAAAACTTGCTTACGACAAGCATTACTACGAAGCACTTGAAATGCTTGCCAAAATGGAACAAATTGAGCAGGGCAACGAGGATATTTTTTATACCAAAGGCGAGATATATTCGATGATGAACAAACATGAGCTTGCCATTGAAGAATATAAAAAAGTGCTGGAAACCTCTGAAAACGCCGACGAGCTGTATATTACCATTGCTTTTGAGTATGAAAACATGAACGATTACCCCAATGCCATTTTGTGTTTAAAAAAAGCACTGGAGATAAATCCTGGGTCAAATACACTCATCCACGAAATAGCCTTCTTTTATGAAATGACGGGAAAAGAGGCGGAAGGCATTGAGTTTTTTAACGAATTTTTAAATAAAGATCCTTACTCAAAAGAGGCATGGTTCAACCTGGGCATTTTTTACAACACCCTTGAACTTTACGAAAAAGCCATCGAAAGTTACGAGTTTGCCCTTGCCATTGACGAAGAATTTTCATCGGCATGGTTTAATCTGGCAAACTCCTACGCCAATCTTGATAAATTTAAAAAGGCAATTCAGTGTTACGAAGAAACTTTTAAATACGAACCCGAAGAAGCCATCACCCATTATTATATTGGCGAGTGCTACGAAAACCTCGATGATTTGGGCAGGGCGTTAACCCATTACAATCAGGCACTTGATATGGAACCCAAACTGGCCGAGGCCTATGTGGGGGTGAGCCGTGTGTTTACAAAAGACGGTAACATCAATATCGCCATTAAATACATAGATGAAGCGGTAAACATTGCACCTAAAAATAATGAGTTCAGGTATGAGCTTGGTGTTTTATATCTGAAAACCGAACAGTACGAAAAAGCCGAAAACGAGTTCAGCATCATTGTTGAAAAAGAGAAAGATTTTGTGGCTGCCTGGCTGAATTACTCATTGTCGTTTGAACGCAGGGGTGATTTTGAAAGAGCCATTGATGTTATTGAAACAGCCATTCAAAACAATAAAAAAGATGCTGCCCTGTGGTTCAGGCTGTCGGGTTACCTGTACAAATCGGGAAAAGTAAGACAGGCTTATGTTTTTATTGAAAAAGCACTGGCTATGGATTTCGACAGGTATCAGGAGTTGCTGGCCTACATGCCCGAACTGGAAAAGGAATCGAGGTTTGTTGAATTGTTGGAAATTTACAAAAACACACAATAATGAGTATGATGAAATTTATTCCCGAACGACCCGAAAAACCCCGTAACAACGGTATCAATATGGTGATGGATAAGGGAATAGGAATGAATCAGGCACATGATTTGATTAACACATGCGGGTTTCTGATTGATTTCATTAAACTGGGTTTCGGTACCTCTTACGTTAACCCCAATGTTAAGGATAAAATTAAACTGTATAAAAAACACAACATTAAAGTTTATCCGGGGGGAACCCTGTTTGAGGCATTTGTTGTCAGAGATCAGTTTGATGATTATTTACGCTTTTTGGATAAACTGGGATTTGATTCCGTTGAAGTTTCCGACGGCTCCATGAAAATGGATCATGATGAAAAGTGTAAGTACATTGAACGTCTTGCCCAAGAGTATGTCGTGCTGTCGGAAGTGGGTTCTAAACAGGCCGGCGTAGAAATGCCGACCGGTGTTTGGGCCAACCAGATGAAAACCGAGCGTGAAGCAGGTGCCTTTAAAGTGATTGCCGAAGCGCGCGAAAGCGGAACCGTGGGCATTTACGATTCCACAGGTAAACCCGATTTTGCTCTTATCGACATTCTTACCCATGCCATTCCCATGGATGACATCATCTGGGAAGCACCGCAAAAATCGCAACAAGCCTGGTTTATCAAACATTTTGGAGCCAATGTAAACCTTGGTAATATTGCCCCAACAGAGGTTATTCCTTTGGAAACGCTGAGGATTGGGTTGCGTGGTGATACCTTTTTCGAATCCTTACCGGATGAATTGAAAAGGTAATACAAGAAATGAAGATTATTGATTCCGAATTTCATTTCAATTAGTTGTAAGCACCTTTCCGGTTCGCCACTCATTATATCTTAAAACAATGGACACGAACCAAATAGAGCAAATATACCTGAGCCAAAAGGAGTTTTTCCGAACCGGTAAAACCATTCCTTATTCTTACCGTATTGATGCTCTTAAAAAGCTGAAAGCTGCCATCATTCGTTATGAAGATGAAATTTACAACGCCCTGTGGAACGATCTTCATAAATCAAAGTTCGAAACGTATGCCTCCGAAATCGGTTTTGTTTTGGAGGAATTAAGTTTTCATATTAAGAAGCTGAAAAAATGGATGAAACCTGCAAAGGTTAAAAGCGGACTCACCATGTTTCCGGCTTCAACCTGGCGATATTACGAACCGCTGGGAAACGTACTGATAATAGCTCCGTGGAATTATCCGTTTCAACTGCTTATGGCACCGCTTATCGGAGCAATTTCGGCGGGAAATACGGCAATCCTGAAACCGTCGGAGTATGCCGGAAAAACGGCGGCGGTTATGGAAAAAATAATTGAAAATACATTTCCTGCCGGATACATTAAAGTAATTAACGGTGATGCAAAAGTTTCGCAAACCCTTTTAAAGCTAAAATTCGACCATCTGTTTTTTACCGGAAGTCCGCGCATAGGGCGTATTGTGATGAAAGCCGCTGCCGAACAGATGACTCCCGTTACGCTTGAGCTTGGCGGTAAAAGTCCCTGTATTGTAGATGAAACGGCAAAACTGAACCTGGCAGCCGTAAGAATTATGTGGGGGAAACTGCTCAATGCGGGACAAACCTGCATAGCTCCCGATTATTTACTGGTTCACAGTACTGTAAAAGATAAACTGTTGCCGATGCTGGTAAATGCCATTGAGAAGTTTTACGGTAAAAATCAGGAGGAGAGTCCCGATTTTCCGCGTATTATCAACAGGGCCAATATGGAACGTTTATCGGCACTTATTGACGGAGCCGATATTTATTACGGAGGAAACCGTAACATTGAAACAAAATATTTTCAGCCCACCATTGTTAACCATGTTACCTTTGACGACCCCGTGATGCAGCAGGAGATATTCGGACCGGTGCTGCCGGTAATTTCGTACGATAATCCTGATGAAATTATCCGGTTAATCAACAATCGCCCAAAACCGCTGGCACTTTATCTGTTCAGCGAAAACCGACAGCTCCGGAAAAAAATTCTGGAAAACGTACCGGCGGGTGGTGTTACCTTTAACGATACCCTCATGCACATTGTAAATAACAAAGTTCCCTTCGGAGGAGTGGGTAACAGCGGCATGGGCGGTTATCACGGATTTTACTCTTTCGAGCTTTTTTCAAATGCCAAACCTTTTGTAAAACGGGGGACATGGTTGGATATGCCCGTAAGATATGCCCCTTACGGGAATAAATTAAAAATAATAAAAAAGCTGATGCGATAAAATACAGATAACGGTAACCGGACAGAATTAAAAAGAGAATAAACAGAACAACACCATGAAGCAATACATCATATATTTTATTAAAGGAATGGCCGTTGGAATTGCCAATATCATTCCCGGAGTTTCGGGCGGAACCATTGCCCTTATCACCGGTATTTTTGAACGGTTGATCAACTCTGTTAAATCGTTTGACCTAAAAGCAGCACAATTGCTCGTAAAAGGCCAATGGAAAGCATTTGCTCAAAAAACCGATTTCTATTTTTTAATGACATTGCTGGCCGGGGTTGGTGGTGCCATAATTGTACTTGCACGTCTGTTCGACTTTTTGTTTCAAAATTACCCGGTCTATATTTGGGCCTTCTTTTTCGGTTTGGTACTGGCTTCGGTTTATTTTGTGGGTAAAACGGTTGAAAAGTGGAAAACAAGTGTTGTTATTGCTTTTGTGGCCGGTACCGCCATTGCCATAGGTTTGTCGCTGGTAAATCCGGCAGCGGCAAACGATAATTTCTTTTACCTGATGCTTTGCGGGGTGGTTGCCATCTGTTCTATGATTTTGCCGGGGTTGTCGGGGTCGTTTGTGCTTATCCTTATGGGAAACTATCAACTGGTTGCCATCGATGCCATTAACAACCGGAATTTTGATGTTATCATTCCCGTAGGAATAGGTGCTGTGGCAGGGCTCATTGCTTTTTCGCATGTGCTTTCGTGGGTGTTTAAACGTTATAAAGACCAAACCATTGCCATGCTCACAGGTTTTATTCTCGGTTCGCTGAGCATATTGTGGCCATGGAAAGAGCCTGAATATCTGACCGATGCTGCCGGAAATTTTATTATGAAACACGGCGAAAAGGTTATCGCCCGTTATTCGGTTATATTGCCCGAACATTTAACCACGGAAGTTTTGATAGCCGCTGTTTTTATGATAGCCGGAATATTATCCATCGTTTTGGTTGAAAAAATGGCCCAATCCAATGTAAAAAATGAAGGGTAAACCGCTATACGGCATTGTGGGTAAAAATATTGGCCACTCTTTCTCTCCCGGCTATTTCAATGCTAAATTTTTAAGAGAGCATATCAACGCAGCGTTTGAGCTTATTGACCTGCCCCGGATTGAAGAGCTGACAGGCTACATCCGTTCGCATCCCGAATTAAAGGGTTTTAGCGTTACCATTCCCTATAAGCAGGCAATCATTAAGCTGCTTGACGGTTTAAGTGCCGAAGCACGTAAAATCGGAGCGGTAAACTGTGTTAAAGTAACGCCGGAGGGGTTAACGGGTTACAATACCGATATTACAGGGTTTGGCGAATCGCTGAAACCGTTGCTGAAAGGTAAAAACAATTTAAATGCGCTGATACTCGGTACGGGAGGTGCATCAAAGGCGGTGGCCTTTGTTTTAAAGAAACTTTCCGTTCCGTTTAAGTTTGTAAGCCGTAACCCGGATAGCAATCAACTGAATTATGATGAACTGGATAAAGAGCTGATAATAAGCTGTCCGTTAATTGTTAACACCACGCCGGCGGGTATGTATCCGTTTGTTGATACCGCACCGAATATTCCTTACCGTTATCTTACAAAAAATCATATTTTATATGATTTGATATATAATCCGGAAGAAACGCTCTTTTTGAAAAGGGGAAGAGAAGCGGGAGCCGTGGTTAAAAACGGGCTGGAGATGTTGCACATACAAGCTGAAGCTGCCTGGAAAATATGGCAGGGATAACAACTATTTTTTTAAAGCTTCGTTTACCGCCTTTACCAATACCGATTTGGTTTTTACCCCTACAAACTGCTGAAACACTTTGCCGTTTTTAAAAATGATTATTGTGGGAATATTCCTGATTCCCAGTTTTTGTGCGGCTTTTTGATTTGTTTGAACATCCAGTTTGGCAATTTTCGCCACATCCGATAACTCTTCGGCAACTTCGCTGACAATGGGTCCCTGAATTTTACAGGGGGTACACCATTCAGCCCAAAAATCAACCAGCGTTACCCCTTTGGATATCGTTGTATAAAAATTGGCATCGGTTAACTTTAGCAGTTTGTCGCTATCTTTTGAAGGGTCGTAATTAACCAGCGATTTATATCTCTTGTAAAAGGCCCAGCCAAGCATTGCCGCTAAAACAACAATAATAACTATCCAGATGGTACTGTTCATTTTCCCGTATGTTTTTCTATTTGACTAAATAAATATTCTTTGCTTTGAATTCCGGGCATCTGCATGATGTTTTTCCCCTCTTTTAAAAGTATTAAAAAAGGTATGTTTCTAACACCAAAACGGTCGGCCAGAACACGGTTATCGCTCACGTTGATTTTTGCAATTTTTATTTGATCACCAAATTTTTCAGCAACCTCTTCGTAAACTTTATCCTGGGCAATGCAGGCGGTACACCATTCGGCCCAAAAGTCGAGCAAAACCAGTCCTTTTCCCGTTTCCTCTTCCCAGTTTAAAAAGTTAACCGTTACAAACTTCTGTTTCATAATGGCGGCAAAGATAAGAAAGTACGGTTTAATTATTTGCTAAATCACTACCTTTGACCATTAAAATAACAGCCAATGTTGCAAGGTAAATTGTATTTAATACCCACCACGCTGGGAGGAAACGAAACCATACCCAATGTGTTGCCCGATTATAACCATCAGCTGGTGCATAAGTTACAGGTGTTTATTGTGGAGCAGGTGCGCACGGCACGCCGCTTTTTAAAAGCCATAGGACATCCTGTTCCCATAGATGAAATGATATTTTTCGAGCTTAACAAACACAGTGATTTAAATACCGTTTCTAAATATATCGAACCTTTATCAGAGGGAAAAAGCATCGGGTTGCTCTCGGAAGCAGGAACGCCCTGTGTTGCCGATCCGGGAGCCGTAATTGTGGAGCTGGCCCATAAAAACAATATCAAGGTTATCCCTCTCACAGGGCCTAACTCAATAATTCTTGCTTTAACGGCTTCGGGGTTTAACGGACAACATTTTCTTTTTCACGGATATTTACCCATCGAAAGCAATCGGCGCAACAAAAAAATAAAAGAGCTTGAAACGGCGGTTTACCGGTTGGATCAAACCCAGATATTTATCGAAACGCCTTACCGCAATGATAAAATGCTTGAAATGCTTATCAAATTGCTTAAACCCGAAACACGCATTTGTGTGGCGGCCGATTTGACCCTTGAAACCGAATTTATAAAAACCCTGCCCGCCAAACTGTGGAAAAGGGAGAAAGTAGATTTACACAAACGTCCCGCGGTTTTTTTAGTGTATAAATAAATCTGGTTGCTGGTTGCTTGTTGATTCAAGGTTTGGAGGTTTAAGGTTTGAAAGTTTGAGGAAACACTGATGCAGAGGTGCGAAGCGAACCTTTTCGGTCGCGTCCCGATAGTAATCGGGGGGAGTCCGGAAAGGTTGAGGAGGTTTGAGGTTTGAAAGAACCGCTAAGGCGCTAAGGCGCGAAGGTAACCTTTTCGTCTAACGAAAGCTTGCGTCCCGATAGTGAAAAATGAAAAGTGAAAAATGAAAAGTGAAAAATGAAAAGGAGGCACAACCGAAGCCAGCCAAACGCTGAACACTAAACGCTCAACTCCAGGCACTTTTGATTTATGATTGCAAATTTTTGATTTATGATTTGCCTGACAGCTGTTCAAGGTTCAATGTTTGGATGTTTAAGGTTTGAATGAAGACGTGGT
>Ga0256913_10001231_pt1 | contig 13215 bp, 8 predicted proteins | sample Axial_MatmetaG_FD_185970 | JGI IMG/M metagenome (GOLD analysis project Ga0256913, IMG submission 185970) | Deep-sea worm associated microbial mat communities from Axial Seamount, Juan de Fuca Ridge, Pacific Ocean - Axial_Mat | ecosystem: Environmental > Aquatic > Marine > Oceanic > Microbial...
ACAATCCCGAGAACGCGTGGTCGTTGCTGGGGCTGGCGTTGGTGTTCGGGGTGTTCGCGGTGTTCGGCGTTTCGTCTCCATCCGACGGTGGGGATGGGGAGGGGGACGCGCCCGATGAAACGCCGTCGCCGTCCAAACTCCGGAAGGCCGTTTCCGCCGCTGTGGTTTGCGCGTTTTGCGCGGTTCCGGTTTGGAGCGGCTCGGTATCCGCCTGGGATAGGCGGGCGCAGGATTTGAGGCCACCCTTGAGATTCCACGCGTTGGACTTTCCCCCTACCATGTCGCCGTTGCTTTGGTGCGACAGGACGCCGGTCGGTTCCGTCGGCGGACGGTGCGTGGTGCTTCCCGGGCGCGACGTCGAGAGGGTTTGCCGGATAATGGCGGCGTACCGCGGGAACGTGTTCGTGTTCTCCGATTTCACGGCTTTGTACGGTTTCGCGGGGAAGTTTCCGCCGCAGCCGTTGCTTTGGTTCCATGACGGGTTGACGTATTCCCGCGGCGGGGATCCTGAGCTGGACGGATGGATTGTCTCGGAGCTTGAAAGGAACAAGGTGGGGATGGTCGTTTTCGAGGAGGTGTCTTGGTTCGGCAGTTATATCACGTTGGGGAAGTTCCCGAGACTGCGGCGATATATCGACGATGAGTTCCGCGTCGCGGCCCGGTTCGGAATCTACCAGATACGGATAAGAAAAGCGTCGAGGTTCCCGCACTCCGCCTTCATTCCGGCGAGGGAATCGCCAGGCTCGTAATATCTGATTTTTATCGTGTCGATTTGCCAGTGGATGAGGCTGGATATTGATTCTATGCATAAAAAGTGGAATGATGGATATGTCCGCCAAGTCAAGCCTGACTTGCTTTGAAACGTCGTTTTCGCTCGGTGGTGGAAAAATCGTCTGGAGGATGTAGTTTGTCCCTTTCTTGTTCGGCGTGGCGTGGAGGTTCGCGGTGCGCCTGATGTGTCAGAGACGGATTGAAAGGCTGTTTCCAGATGGCGGAAAGCGAAGACAAATTGAAGGCTCTCAAGGAGGAACTGAAGGCGTTGATCGTGTCCGAGTTGTCTATCGACGACGTTTCTCCCGATGAGATAGCCGACGACGCCCCACTGTTCGGTGACGGGCTGGGGCTGGATTCGTTGGACGCCGTCGAGCTTGTGGTGCTTCTTCAAAGGCGTTACGGGATACAGATAAAGAATTTGGAAGAGGGGCGCGAGATATTCAGAAGTCTCGACACTCTCGCCAAATACGTTAGCGACGCCACCGGGGAGAAATGAACGCGGGTGGATCCAGGGATCTGGCGGGGGGCCGGAATTTTTCCGACGTCGTCGTCACTGGCGTTGGCGTGGTCTGCGCCGCCGGCGGGAATGTCCGCGAAGTCCACTCCGCCACATTGTCCGGTTCGAGGGATCCCAAGCCGCGTCCCACGTTGTTCGACGCGGATTTCGGCAAACCCGTGTTCGAGTGCGCCGCCCGTTTTTCGAGTGGCGATCCTGGCGGCAGGTCTTTGAAGTTGCTGGAGGGGGCGTTGGAGGAGGCGTTCGACCGCGCCGGCCTCTCTGCCGATAGATGTGGTTCCAAGATTGGCGTATGCGTCGGGACCACTGTGGCTTGCATGCTGAACGATCTTGATTTCTACGCCGCGGTCAAGCGAGGCGAGCGTCCCGGGGTCGATCCTTTGAGGCGGTATGTGGAGGGGGATCTTTCTTCTATTCTTGGGCGACGCTTGGGCGCCCGCGGCCCCGTCGCGACGATCGCGAACGCATGCTCCAGCGGCACCGAGGCGCTAGCCGCCGGGTTTCACTGGTTGCGCGCCGGATTGTGCGACATAGTCGTCGCGGCCGGAGCCGACGAGTTGAATCTGGTGCCTTATTGCGGTTTCAACTCCCTCCAAGTCATGGGTGATTCTTTCTGCCTGCCGTTCGACCGCCGCCGTTCGGGATTGAATCTAGGCGAGGGCGCCGGGGTGGTCGTTTTGGAGACCGCGGAGCACGCTGTTTCCCGCGGGGCGCGCCCTTTGGCCGTTCTCCGCGGCGTCGGCGGCGGCAGCGACGCCTACCATATCACCGGCCCGCATCCGGATGGTTTGGGATTGGAAAGCGCGATAAGGATGGCGACCAGTACTGCTGGAGCCGCGTTGGAGGATATCGAATACGTGAACGCCCACGGCACGGCGACGCGGGACAACGACTTGGTTGAGGGGCGTCTTTTCCACAGGCTTTTCGGGGATGGCGCGGTGTTCGCGTCCACGAAATACTATACCGGGCATACCCTGGGGGCGGCGGGCGCGATAGAGGCGGCTTTGTGCGTCGAGGGAATCGTCGACGGACGCCTGCCCGGAATTCCCGGCGTCAAGAGGGATCCGGATATTCCCGTGGCTCCGCTCGCGGAGTCCGCGGAGTACGGAGGCGGCTTGGTGCTTTCCACCTCGATGGCTTTTGGCGGAAGCTGCTCGGCGCTCCTTTTCGGGTCTCCGGAGGATATGGCGGTGGCGTCGCGGAGTCCGCGTCGCGTCGCTCCGCTGGTTCCGGTTTCAACCGGGACGGGCGCGATAGGGGCCTTTGGCTTGGGCGTGAAGCGTTTGGCCGAGGCCGTGGCGGATGCGGGGGCCGGTGCTTCCGCGGAAACCGCGGATTTCTCGATTCCCTTCGAGGCGTTGAATCTTCCGTCCCTCAAAAGGATTCGGCGGCGTTCCGGCAAACTGGGCGTCGCGATGCTCGCCGCCGCGAACGAGGCTGTGGAATCCGCGGGGATCGCGGCTCCGTTGGGGTCTGGAACGGCGGTGGTAGTGGCCACCGCTTTCGGCGCGCATAGCGCGACTTTCGCTTTTCTGGACGGTCTTCTAGAATACGGGCACACGGCTCCGTCGCCGACGCACTTCTCGACCTCGGTGCACAACTCTATGGCGTTTTTGATAACCACCGCGTTGGGGATAACCGGGCCGTCGGTCACGGTCACCGGGTTTGACGGGCTTTTCAAACGGGCGCGGACGGTGGCCGGCTCGTTGCTGTCCGGTGGAACGCGTCCTTTTGGTGGCCGGGGACGAGACGAACGATGTTTTTTTGGAGATGGCGGAGATTTGGCGCGCTTTCCGCGGCGGTGGCCATATCGCTTGGGGGGAGGGCGCCGTGGCGTTTATTCTCGGACCATCCGACGGTGGGGGCGGACCGGGCGGAGCCGAAGAAACCGCCGATGGCGTTTCCGCGGTTACGGGCCACACCATGTTTCCTGACGCGTTAGCTTTTGCCCTTCAGAACGCCTAGCCGCCGTTTTAGTTTTATAATATTGCGTGCGGACATATTTACGGTTGTAAATTACGCGTTCAATGGATACCTTGCCATTGTGTGGCGGGATTCACACATTGTTCAATAGGGATAAAACGAGTATGGGACGTCTATCGCTTTTCATCGGATTCGCATTGGCCGCGTGCGCCGCGTTTCCCGCGGCCGGAGCCGGTTTTTCTTTCAAGGTCGAGGATGGTTTCGGCAAGAGGCTTCCAACGAAGGACGGCGCGCTTTACGGGGCTCCGTGCGTCCATGTGACCGTGGTTGGGAGCGCCCGTATAAAGAAATACTCCTACAAGTATCTGAAGGACTCCCCGTCCGCCAAGTTTCCGGCCGAGAAGATGGCTTCCGTCCCGGAACGTCTTTTTTTCAAGGATATATTTTTCTTCAGGAAGCCCAAGAACCAATGGGTGCTTCTCAGGGTGGAGGGACGGGATGGTAGCGTGAAGACGTTCCGTTTCGGAGTCAGGGGTGGAAGGCTGACCGCGCCGCCGGACAAACCGTTGACGGGGATCGAGTACGCCCGGGGTATGATGAACGGGCATGTGAACCAAGGGGTTGAGAACTGGGTTCGGGACACTCCCGCCGCGGAGCTCGAGGAGAAGGACGTCTTGAAATGGAAGAGGCTCGGCTTCAACTCGATACGCATAAACATGGATTCGACGCTTCAAGGTCTTTTATCGCCCCAAAAGAAGTTCGGGGGCAAATCCTGGAGCGCTTTGCTGGATAAATACGTCGAGCTGCTTCTTCGTCACGGGACGTACGTTTTCTTCTCCCGCTTCGGGCACTGGGCGAAGGATAAGAAATATATGCCGAAGGTCAAAAAGGGGAAGGTTCTTGGAGATCTCCACGAGATGATGGCTCCGGTGCTCCAGGAGAGCGTTCCCTGGTGGGGCGCTTTGGCTAAATATTGGCGTTTCCATTCGCACCGTCTGGCCTACGAGACTTTCGTGGAGACTAAGAAGAAGACCTTCGCCTCCTACTCCAATATGTTGAACTACTATTACGCCCAGATAACCCCCGCGATAAGGAAGGTTGACCCTGCCCGGGTCATCATCTACACGTGCGCCAGGCACAGTTTCGGGTCTCTTGGGTCGCTGAAGATTCCCAAGGAGGCGGGTCCGTATTGCATGGCGCAGGCGCACAAGGGTTTTTTGGGGAGCGATCCGAAGTTCCCCACTCTCAAGGAGAAACTGCGCATGGCGGATCAAGCCACGAAATGGGCGAACGAGCATGGCGTTCCGGTGTTGATGGGGGCCGGTACGACCTGGGCCGGCGACGGGGAATCCATCCCCGAACTTTGCCGTTATTTGAAGGCGGTGTGCTCGAAATTCAACGACAACAAGGTGCCTTGTCCGATGACCTGGTGGGCGAACGACGACCCCAAGGTGGCGCAGGCGGAGCAGAACTACCGTTTCGTGATAGACCCCGACGACATCGACAGCGACGGTTTGTCCAACGCGAAGGAAAAACAACTTGGCACGAATCCGAAAAGCATCGATACCGACAACGACAACATTCTCGACAAGGACGAGGTTGACAATGGTTTGAATCCTCGGCTGTCCGAGGACGGGTATGTGAGGAGCGATTCCTCGATAAACGGGGACCTCGATGGCGATGGCATAGGAAACTTATACGAGCTCGAGACGAAACGGCGTTTCTCGAAGGACGGGAAGACCGTGGCCGGGTTCGATGTCGGGAAAGCGGATGGCGAATTGGACAACGACAAGGACGGTTTGTCCAACCTATGGGAGGTCATCATCGGTTTGAAGCCGTTCGCCCAGTTCTCGCAGTCCCATTCCGCCGGGTCGTGGAGGCGCATAGCGGCCATGGGAAAAGACAAGTACAAGGTCAACGACGCCAACCGCGACGACGACGGCGACGGGATGAGCAACATAGACGAGGTGAAGGCGGGGCGTTGGCCGATGGACAAGAAGGACACGGACAAGGACGGATTGCTGCGCGGAACCGATCCGATTCCCTACGTGTCCGACGAGGGCCATGTGATATTCTATCCCTTCGAGGGGAACGCGGCCAATTACGGTCCCGCGGGAGGCGCGTCGCTCGATGGCAAGATCGTGGGGAAAGCCGTTTTCGCGGGTGGCGCTCCGCGTGGCAAGGCCCTCGTTTTGAACGGAAAAGACGCCGGGGTCGCGTTTCCCGCGTCTCAAACAGCGAACCCCGCGGGTTTGGCGCGCCGTTCCGTGGCTTTGCGCTTCAAGGCGCTTTCTCCCGCCGGAGTCCAGACGTTGTTCACCCAGGGAGACGGCAAGTCTGGCGTATCCATGTACATAGACAAGGGGAACTTGTACGGGGGTGTGTGGAGTCCGGGGAATCCCAAAGGATCGTTCGTCCGGATAGGAGCGGTCAAGGCAGGAAAATGGACGCACGCGGCGTTGGTGGTGGACGCGAAACGCGGGAAGCTCCTAGGCTATTTGGACGGCAAGTTGGCCGTCGACGCCAAACTTCCATCCGGATTCGCCAAGTGGGGAATCCCGAACGGGAAGGGGAACGCCGTTGGCTTTTCGCCTCTGGAGACGGTGTCGAAGGGCGGGAAGGCGCCTCCCGGCGCGTATTTCAACGGAGCCATTGACGAGGTGAACGTCTACAACCGGGCGCTAAGCGGCGTCGATGTCAGCCGTCTGAACTTGAAACATCTGCCCTTGATGATCGATTCGAAAACGAGGAAAGCCAGGGTCAAGTGACGCGGCCGAAGGCAGGCGTTTATTCGGGATAGTTTTCGATCGCGCGTTCGGAGCGGCTGCGCTCCCGGAAGATCTTCGGCGGCACGCCGACGCGCTTTTTGAAATCTTTCGAGAAGTGGAACGCGTCGCCGTAACCGGTTTTCGCGGCTATCTCCTTGACGCTGAGGTTGGAGAAAGCCAACGCCTCTTTAGCCATGTTCAACCTTTTGTCCCTCATGTAGTCGAAAGGGGTTGTCTCGAACGCCTCCTTGAACACCTTGTGGAAATAGTTCGGCGCCATGAACGCCTTTTCGGCTATCTTCGCCAGCGAGGGATTTTCGATGAAATGGGCGTCCATGAACTCCAATGCCGGTTTCAGTCGCTCGATTGTCCTGGTCTTCTCGAGAGCTCCGCGGATATCCAGATCCCTCGTCGCCTCCGCCAGCACGGCCAGGATGAGGGCGTGCAACTCGCATTTCAGGCTGGTCGGGACGTCTGGGCGGACGCGTTGCGCCAGCTTCTCCTCCTCCGCGTATGGCGCGAACACCATTCCCAGTTTTTTGAGGCATCCCTCCGCCCAGTGGAAACGCTCTTCCGGCCAGCTCGATATCGGAGGCGTCAAGGAGAGGACGAAGCGCATGCCAAGCGAGTCCGGAACGAAATGGAGCCATGCGACCTCCATCGAGCCGCGGCATTCCTGACGCTCCACGCGCCAACCGGAGATCAGGTTCAGCCGTTCGGGCCTCAGGACGTGTCGTTTTCCGTCCGCGAACAGAGCGGCCTCGCCCGACAACGGAAGATAGATTTTGAAGCAGCTGTCGCTGTGGTTGACATCTTTCGTCCACCAGTCCTCCACCTTTGTCACGCCGCCGGTCAGGAGTTTGATGTTGAGATTGTCTATCATGTTTCTTTGGTGAATTAATTAAGATAATACATGTTGTTTAAACGAAGGTATATTGCGCGTTCCGTCATGTCAAGATAAACTTGTAACGAGAACGTTGGAACTTTTTCAACTATTAGGAGTGTTGGACATGTCGAACAACGGAAAGATCTACGCGGCGGACAGGTTTGGAAGCCGTTTCAAACCGAGCGAGCGTTTGAAGCGCTTGATAGACAGGCGCGACGAGATAGCCCGGAACCACAAACGCGACCTATATTGCGACAACGCCGAATTCCTTATCTTCCATTGGTCGGGGAAGTCGGAGACTTTCGCCGCGGCCACGGGGGAGAACGCGGCGCCCGAGGACGAGCGGATAAACATCGGCGACCACTCGTGCCGCGTCGACGCCGGCGGCCCTTTCCCGTACGCCGACCGAATGCCCTCGAAAGTGAACGGATACGAGCCGACTGTGTCGAATTGGGCGGAGGACTACGCCTTTTTCCTGCGGCGCAGCGAGGCGGAGGTCTATCCTTGGGAGCTGATCGTGGGAGAGTTTCATTGGCAGCTCGACGAGGCCCGCTCCTACAAATATCCCGAGCCCCACGCGGAGTTGGGATTGAAGGCGCGCGAGCTTGGCTCCGGCGGTTTCAGCCTGGCGCATACCTGTCCGGACCTCTCCATCGGTCTGGAGCTTGGTTGGGGCGGGCTTTTGGAGAAAGTCCGTAGGCACCGCGCGAGGCACGCCCGGAACGGGAACGAGAGGGCGGTGGAATACCTGGACGCCAGCGAGAAGGTGGTTCTGGCCGTCATCGACTATGTCGAACGGCACGCCGAGAAGGCCCGGAGGCTCGCCGCCGAGGCCGGGGACGCGGAGATCGCGGAATGCCACGCCAAGGTGGCGGAGAACTGCGCGGCGATCGCGGAGGATCCTCCGAAAACGTATCATCAGGCGCTCCAATGGATAATGCTTTATATGGTCGTCGAGAGGATGCACGGACACGGGAACGGGTATGGGCGCTTCGATCAGCTTTTGGATCCGTTCTACCAGCGCGACAAGGCGGCGGGTATAATAGACCGGGACACGGCCCGGGAGCTCCTTGCCGAATGGTATCTAAAATACGGCCCGCACATATCCTACGGGGGCAGGCTTCCGGACGGTTCCGACGCCACGAACGAGATGAGCTGGATCGGACTCGAGGCCTACGACATGGTGGGCGGATACAACCAGTTCGGCGTTCAATGGCATTCCGATATAGACCCCGATTTCTGGCGGTATTGCAACGACGTGGTGGCGCGGCACGGGTGCGGCGTTCCGGCGCTCCTGAACAACGACGTGTTCGTCGGCAGCCAGCTCCGCACCGGATTCGACGAGGAACACGCGTCGAACACCTCCTACAGCGGATGCCAGTGGTATTGCGTTCCGGGACGCGAATACCAGGATCAGGACGTCAACTGCGTTGTCCTCGTCTGCCCGATGCAACGGGCGGTCGACATGGCCGTGGAGCGGAACGTCGAGAGCTGGGACGCGTTTTGGGAGATCTACCGCGGCGAGGTCGACAGGACGGCCGAGGCTTTGGTCGCCTTCAAGAACGAGGCCTACAAGCGCCACGCCAAGCTGTGGCCCGAGATGGTGACCTCCCTGTGCTGCCACGGGACGATCGAGAAGGGGCGCGACGTGACCGATTTCGACGCCGTGGACTACAACTATCCCTCTGTCAACGTTTTGGGCGTGCCCAACGTGGCCGACTCCATGTACGCCATCAAGCGCGCCGTCTTCGAGGAGCGTCGATACACGCTGCGCCAGATCCGCGACGCGTGCGCGGCGGATTGGGCGTGCGAGGGCGGTGAGGCGATGCGTCAATACCTGCTCAATCTGCCGAAGTTCGGCAACGACGAGGAGGACGTGGACGGGATGGCGGTTATGGTTTCCGAGCAGGTTCGCGAGACGCTGGAATCGAAGATCAGCCTGAAGGGAGGGCATTTCCGCGCGTCCCTTTTCCAGTTCCAGGGGCATACCGTGGCGGGGCCGTATCTCGGAGCCACCCCCGACGGGCGGAGGAGGGAGGAGCCGCTGGCGCATGGAATGAATCCCATGCACGGGCGGAACCGGAACGGCCTTGTCGCCACGGCGAACTCGTTTTGCAAACTGGATTTCAGGAAATACCAGGGCGGCTCGATGCAGATCGAGCTTCATCCGAGCTATTTCCCCGAGGGCGCGCCTAGAGGCGAGCTGATGGAGCGTTTTTCCGTGGCGTTCTTTAAAAAGGGCGGCGCGCAGATAAACCTCAACGTCTTGGATTTCGAAACGCTGAGGGACGCCTACGAGCATCCCGAGAAGACCGAGTACGACGATATCGTCGTGAAGGTCACGGGGTACTCCTCCCATTTCACGAAGATGGACAGGCTGTTCCAGAAGGAATTCATCGAGCGCGTCAACTACGAATCGCTTTGAGTCGACGCGTAGATGGGATATCACGTTTGGAGCGACGCCGATGGAGCTGACTGGAAACACGTTCGACATTCTAGGGATGCAGACGCATGACGGTCCCGGAACGCGGCTGACCGTTTTCATGAAGGGGTGTCCGTTGCGATGCGCCTGGTGCCATAACCCGGAAGGGATTCCTTTCGGAATGGACGTGTGGTGGCGCATGGAGCGGTGTATTGGCTGCGGCGCTTGCGTGGAGGCGTGTCCGAGCGGCGCGATAAGCGCGGACGCCGAGGGCAGGCTGAGGATAGAACACGCGGCTTGCGCGGAGTGCGGGGACGGAAGCGTCCCGCCCCCTTGCGCGGATGTCTGTCCCTCCAAGGCCCTGGAGCCGTTGATGAGGCGATGGACCGTCGACGGGCTTGTCGCCAGGATCGAGCGCGACCGGGCCTTCATCGAGGATGGCGGAGGCGTGACTTTCAGCGGCGGGGAGCCTCTCGCGCAAAGCGCGTTCGTGGCCGCCGTGGCCAGGCGTTGCCGCGAAAGCGGACTCCATGTGGCGTTGGATACGTCGGGATGCGCTCCGCGCGGGGCGTTTGACGAGCTTCTTCCGTTCTGCGATCTGGTTTTGTTCGATTTGAAATCGATGGACTCCGCCTCCCTTTCGCATTGGACAGGCGGGTGGCTGGACGTCATATCCGACCGCGCCCGGATCGTGGCGGAACGCGCGGCGCGCGGGGAGCTGGAGCTGTGGTTCAGGACGCCCCTAGTGCCGGGAGCCACCGATTCGGAGGAGGGCGTCGCGGCGATCGCGGGATTCATCGGGAGCCTTCCGGACGGAGCGGTCGCCAGATGGGAGCTGTGCGCGTTCCACGGGCTGTGCGTCGAGAAATATCGGCGTTTGGGAGCGGAATGGACGTTCGAGGGGGCGGATCCGCCTCCCGCGGACCGGTGGAAGTCATTGAGGGACACGGCTTTGAAGGGGTGCGGCCTGCCGTATGACCGCGTGTTTTTGAAAGGTCTGGCCAGGGCGTCGCGGTAGGCGGTTTCTTCCGCCCGGCCACTTTCCCTCCCACCGGGGTTTGATAATTCCCCGCCGCGCTATATCGTGGCGGCATGAATGAAATACCCACCATCTCGATAGTCGGACGCCCCAATGTGGGGAAATCCTCCCTTTTCAACCTTCTGCTTAGGAGGAGGGCCTCGATCGTGCACGAGGAGAGCGGCGTCACGCGGGACCGCGTCTCCGCGATGGGGCGGATAGGCGGACGCCGCGTCCAGCTCGTCGACACCGGCGGGCTCGGGATATACGCTGGGGAGAAATCCGGCTCGTCCCTTTGGGACGGATTGATAAAGGAGCAGGTCGACGCGGCCTTGGAGTGCTCCGATCTGGTTCTCTGCGTCGTCGATGTCTCGGCCGGCCCGACGCCGTTGGACAAGGATGTCGTGGACTATCTACGCCGGCACGGTAAACGAACCCTCCTCGTGGCGAACAAGTCGGACACGGAGGAGCGTTCCCGCGTCGCGTCCGCGGATTTCGCGGAATTGGGTATGGACGAGATACTTCCGGTTTCCTGCGTGCACAAGCGCGGTATCCGCGGGTTGGTCTCGGCGGTGGAGCGCGAGCTGGAGTCGGAGTTTCCCGCCTCGGATGTCCCGCCGGAGGAGCCCTTGGCCGTGGCCGTTGTCGGACGCCCCAACGTGGGCAAATCCTCCCTCGTGAACCGTCTTGTGGGAGAGGATAGGGTTTTGGTTAGCGATATAGCCGGCACGACCCGCGACGCCATCGACGTGCCGTTTCAGATCAAGCCGTCGAAGAGGAAGGGGGAGGTTATTCCGGCCGTTCTGATAGATACGGCTGGGCTGCGGAAAAGGGGAAGGGCGAACACCGCTGTGGAGGTTTTCAGCATAAAGCGCGCGGAATCCGCGGTGAAGAGATGCGACGTGGCGATATTGGTTCTGGAGGTTTCCGAGGAGGGGGTCACGGCGCAGGACAAGCGGGTGGCCAGGATAATCGACGCCGCCGGGAAGGGGTGTCTGATAGTGGCGAACAAATGGGATTTGGCCGATGGAATACTGGAGAAGAGGACCGCGATAGACGAGATACGCCGCACGATGCCGTTCCTTTCGCACGCGTCGGTGGTTTTGGCGTCGGCTCTGACCGGGGATGGTTTCGACCGCATAGGAGGCGAGCTGGCCGCGTTGAAACGCCGGATAGAGACGAAAGTCCCGACGCCGATAGTGAACAAGATCATACAGGACGCCGCGGCCGCGGTTTCCGCGCCAGTCGTGAGGGGGAAGACATTCAAGGTTTACTACGCCACGATGACCTCCACCACGCCTCCCGAGTTTCTGTTGTTCGTGAACGAGCCGAAGATATGTCCCGCGAACTATTCGGCGTATTTGCGCAACGCGCTGCGCGGCAAACTGGATTTGGGCGGATTGCCGATAGTTTTGAAACTGGAGAAACGGGCGAAGAAGGGGCGCTAGGCCCCGTTCCGCCTACTGAGGAGCGATGGCATGAAGATCAATGATTTGAAAGTGGATGTGGAATTCACCGCGAAGGATATCGAGTCGGCCTTTCTGGCCGCCGTGGAGCGGAGCGACGGCGCCGCCAAGGTGGAGGATCCCGACATACGCCTGGTCGAAGGGGCCCTCGAGCTATCCGGAAAGGTTCCGTCGCCGATTCCGCTGATGAAGAGTTTCGCGTTGAGCATGAGGCTCACGCCGCACGTCGTCGACGGAGGCGGGGTGGAGCTTGAATTCGATATCGCGGGACTCGCGGGCCCCTTGGCCGGGATGGCCTACTCCGCGCTCGACGGCAAGCTGGAGGGATTGCCGGTCACGAGGCGCGACAACCGCTTGATTCCCGATATCCCCGCGATTCTCGCGGCTCGGGGAATCGAGGGAGATCTGAAGGTCGAGACGATAGATATAACGCCATCGGGAGCGCGTGTCAGGCTTTCCGGCGGCGCCTAGGCCTATTTTTCGTCTTTTCTTCCGGACGCGTTGTCGGACGGCGCGCTTTTCTCCGGTTCGCCTTTTCCGTCTCCGGGGTCGGCTCCGGGCTTCCTTTCCAGGTTTTCGAGCGCTTTTTTGATCGCCAAAAGCTGCTGGTACTGTTTGGGGGCCATTTCCAAAAGCGGCCCCTTGACCGGTTTTCCTTTCTCCTCCTCGAACGTTCCGACGTCGAATGTTATCACTCCGCCGTTCCCGACGACTTTCACCGCGTAGTCCACGAGCGACTCGGTGGAGCGCGGCGCGTCCCTAGCCGCCCAGGAGTGTCCGAGATACTGGAACGCGTGCCATTGAATCTTGTACGTGGGATCCCACCTGTTTTTCGGCACGTTCTTCTGCTGTTTCTTCCAGTTGCGCACGCAGTGTCCGTGCGTGAAGTCGGAAAGGGCGTACGTGGCGCTCGCGGTTATCGCGTCCGGATTTCCCGCGATGGCGGCCTTGTGTATCATCTCCCTGTATCCCGGCGCCCACTCCCGCAATCCGTCCAGCCACCAACCGGACACCTTGGTTCCGTAGTGCTCGCTGTACCATTTGACCACCTCGGCCCAATGCCTGGCTCCCTCGGGGGTGCATTTGGCGAATTTGAATCCATTGCCGAACCAACCGGCCTTTTCGCTTTTCGGGCCTGGCATCAGATGGGGGGATGAGGCTATGTATAGCATCATTTTTATGTCGTATTTTTTCAGCGCCTCGTAGAGGTCCGTCGGGAGGTCTCTGGCGGATCCGTAATCCTCCGGCTTCAACCCCCAGTGTTTCGCTATGACCGGATTTCGTACGCATGCGAATCCGCCTCCCTGGGAGATGGAGAGAATCACGTATCCCGCGCCGACGTCGCGGGCCTGTTTCGCCACCTTCTCCACGTCGACCGCGTCGACCCACGCGTTCCATTTCTCCGGAGTCCATTGGGCGCGGTTTCTTCGGAATCGGTGCG
>Ga0256913_10001232_pt1 | contig 13211 bp, 12 predicted proteins | sample Axial_MatmetaG_FD_185970 | JGI IMG/M metagenome (GOLD analysis project Ga0256913, IMG submission 185970) | Deep-sea worm associated microbial mat communities from Axial Seamount, Juan de Fuca Ridge, Pacific Ocean - Axial_Mat | ecosystem: Environmental > Aquatic > Marine > Oceanic > Microbial...
CAATGGGTGTTTCTATTTCAACTTCTTTTAAAGGAAGTTCTCTTGTAACCTCATAGCCCATTAGCATTGCAATTTCACTAACTAATTCCCTAAATTCTTTGGTAGCTGTATTTTTATCTCTCAATAATGCTATTTTATGTTGGATTAAAGGGTGATCAAATATATATACCATTTCATCATATTTTTCATAACTCATTTATTTTCCTCCTAAATACTGTAATTCAATTTTTTTTATTAGATCATTTCTTTGTGCATATTTTCCGCCAAGAAAAGAAGTATTAAGCCATTTCTCGATAATCTCAATTGCTAATTGTTCGCCTAAAACTCTACCACCTAGTGCTAATACATTTGAGTTGTTATGTTCGCGTGATAAGCGAGCACCCATAATATTAGAACATAAAGCACAATTAATACCGCTAAATTTATTAGCAGCTATAGACATTCCAATACCTGTTCCACAGATTAAAATTCCTTTTTCACATTCCTTATCTAAAATAGATTCACATACTAATTTTGCATAGTCGGGAAAGTCAACGGAATCAGGGGAATTAGTACCATAATCGTGATATTTAATATTATTTTGATCAAAAAATTTCTTTATTTTCTCTTTTAATTCAAAACCGCCATGATCAGAACCAATTGCAATCATTTTATACTCCAAACTCTTATTACTTTATTGATAATTTTATATTATCATATGTTTTATGTCAAAGATTATGTGTTAATAATTTTATTATCAGCCGCTTTTTTTAATCTATTTATTATCGCATCTTTAAATGGACCGTAATTAAAAAATTCACAGTAAATTTTTTTAACATTTAACTTATCAAACATTCGTAAACTTTCAAATAAATTATATGCTAATTCATCAGGGGAATGAATACTACCTAAACATAATATTTTGCCTTTTAAGTACTCTTTAGAAGTTTCTAAAGAGCATAGTATGCCAGTATCTTCATCTGCTAATTCATTTATCTTAGTTATAACTTTTTTACTATCTCCTTTAATAATATATAAAGGAGCTTTAGGTGAATAGTGTTTATACTTCATACCAGGAGCTTTAGGCACAAGATTATCTTCTACTATTTTCTCCGAAATTAAATTAGGAATTAACATTTCAAGTTTTTTTAAAGGAGTACCTCCAGGACGTAATATAGTAGGGGGAGTAGTTGTTAAGTCTAAAACTGTTGACTCTATTCCAATATCACTTTTACCACAATCAATAATAGCACTAATTTTACCGTTTAAATCATCATATACATGACGAGCATTAGTAGGTGAAGGTTTACCTGATGAATTAGCACTTGGAGCAGCTATTGGGAGATTACATTGTTTAATTAGTTCTAATGCTACTGGATGAGAAGGAATTCTTATTGCAACGGTATCTAAATTAGCAGTTGCTTCATAAGGGACTAAATTGCTTTTTTTAAAAATCATTGTAAGAGGTCCTGGCCAAAATATTTTTGATAAATCATATGCTATATTAGGAACATGTTTAACATACTTTAATAACATATCAAAAGAAGCTACATGTAATATTAAAGGATTATCCATAGGACGTCCTTTAGCAATAAAAATTTTTTCAATTGCTTTAGAATCTAAGGCGTTTGCACCTAATCCATAAACTGTTTCAGTAGGAAAAGAAACTAAGTTACCTTGCTTAATAATTTTGCTACAATCTTTTATTATGGTAGCATCTATATCATTAATATTAATTTTGTAATACTTAGTAAGCAAATAACCACCCTAATCTTGATTTGATAATTTTTTAGCTTGATCCTCAGTAATTAATGCATCTATTAATTCATCTAAATCACCATTCATAATTTGTTCCAATTTATATAGAGTTAAGCCTATTCTATGGTCTGTAACACGACCTTGAGGGAAATTATATGTTCTTATACGTTCGCTTCTATCGCCGGTACCAACTTGGCTTTTTCTATTTTGAGCGATTTCATTATTTTGTTCTTGTTGAGCAATTTCATATAATTTACTTCGCAATATTTTAAAGGCCTTATCCTTGTTTTTGTGTTGGCTTCTTTCATCTTGACAGCAAACAACAATCCCTGAGGGTATATGAGTTAATCTTATAGCAGAATCTGTCTTATTTACATGTTGTCCACCTGCACCAGAAGATCTATAGGTGTCAATATCAACTTCGGCCATGTTTATTTCTACATCAACTTCTTCAGCTTCTGGCAATACAGCAACAGTTACCGTAGATGTATGAATTCTACCACTTGATTCTGTTTCTGGTACTCTTTGTACTCTATGTACGCCACTTTCATACTTAAATCTACTATAGGCTCCTAGGGCATCAATAGAAAACACGATTTCTTTTATACCACCAATACCTATTTCATTAATATCTAAAACTTCATTTTTCCAACCTTTTTGTTCTCCATACATAGTATACATTCTAAATAAATCTGCTGCGAATAAAGCTGCTTCATCTCCGCCAGCGCCACCACGAATTTCAATGATAACGCTTTTATTATCATTTGGATCTGTTGGAAGTAATAAAATTTTTAATTGCTCTTCAAATACAGGCAATTTATTTTTTGAAGTTTGAACTTCTTCTTCAACTAATTCTCTAAAATCGCGATCTAAATCTTCTTTTAACATTTCCAAAGATTCTTCATAAGTTTCTTTTGCACGTCTATATTGCCTAAAAATGACTATAATGGGTTCTAATTCATTAATTTCTTTCATTAAATCACGATATAAATCTTGATTGTTTATAACTTTGGAATCTTGTAGTTGTTTTGTAACTTCTTCATAACGTTTTTCTATATTTAATAGTTTTTCAAACATTCATATACCTCAAATATTTTATTTCAATAAATATTATAGCATATTTAAAAAAACTTTTTGTTTTTTTATTTTAAGAATCCTTTAAAATAGGACCATTCCACTACAGATAGTATGTTAAAAAAAAAATTAACACAATATGTAGTTGATTTTGATATTCATAAGTGGTTATAATGTATGTAATAGTTTTTGAAATTTATAACATAAATTACCAATGATAAGTGAAGGGGGCTTGTGTTTATGCTAAATAAAATACAAAAGAGAGATGGTAGAATTGAAAAGTTTTACAAAGAAAAAATAACTTGGGCAATTTTCAAAGCAGCAAAGGCGTGTGGGGGAGATGATTTTAGTAAATCAGAAGAGTTAGCTATGAACGTTGTTGATGCAGCAGTTTTGAAATATAAAGATAGAATTCCAAGTGTAGAAGAAGTTCAAGATTTAGTTGAAAAAATACTAATTGAACATGGACATGCAAAAACTGCTAAGGCATATATTTTATATAGAGAAAAAAGAAGTGGAGCACGTCAAATGAATGCACTTATTGGTGCAACTATTGATTTGTTTGGCGATTACTTAGGGGAAAAAGATTGGAAAGTAAAAGAAAATGCTAATATGCAAAAAAGTGTTAACGGTCTTAATAACTATGTAAGAGAAGTTTTCACAAAGCAGTATTGGTTACACGAAGTATATCCAGAAGAAGTTAGAAATGCTCATTTGTCAGGAGATGCACATATACATGATTTAGGATTTTTTGGGCCATATTGTGCAGGTTGGGATTTAAGCCAACTTTTATCTGATGGATTTGGTGGAGTACCTGGAAAAGTGGAAAGTAAACCTGCAAAACATTTAAGAGCTTTTTTAGGACAAATTGTAAATTCTACATTTACAACACAAGGAGAAGCAGCCGGTGCTCAAGCTTGGTCAAGTTTTGATACCTATTGTGCTCCTTTTATAAGATATGACAATTTAACATATGAGCAAGTGAAACAAGCGTTACAAGAATTTGTTTTTAATATAAATGTACCTACAAGAGTTGGATTCCAATGTCCATTTTCAAATTTAACATTTGACATTAAAGTTCCTAGCACATTAAAAGGGACTAATGTAACTATAGGTGGAAAATATATGGAAGAAACATATGGAGATTTCCAAAAGGAAATGGATATATTAAATAGAGCTTTTTGTGAGGTTATGCTTGAAGGAGATGCAAAAGGAAGAGTTTTCACTTTCCCAATTCCTACTATTAATATCACTAATGAATTTGATTGGGATAATGAAGTTGTTGATTCATTTATGGAAATAACTGCAAAATATGGAATACCATACTTTGCTAATTATGTAAATTCTGATTTATCACCAGAAGATGCTGTTTCAATGTGTTGTAGATTACGATTGAATACAAAAGAATTAAGAAAAAGAGGTGGGGGATTATTTGGAAGCAATCCATTAACAGGCTCTATTGGTGTATATACTATAAATCTTCCAAGAATAGGATATTTATCAGATACAAAAAATGAATTTAAAGCACGATTATGGCAATTAGTTCAAACAGGAAAAACAAGCTTGGAAATAAAGAGAAAAATAATTGAAAGCCAAACAGAAAAAGGTTTATATCCGTATTCTTCAAATTATTTAAGAAATGTAAAACTTTCATCTAAAGAATATTGGTATAACCATTTTAGTACTATTGGTATTGTTGGTATGAATGAAGCTTTATTAAATTTTATGGGCCAAGATATTACGACTGAGGAAGGACAAGTCTTTGCTTTAGAAATTATGGAATATTTAAGAGAAATACTACAAGATATACAAGAAGAAACTGGTCATGTTTATAATCTAGAAGCAACACCTGCAGAAGGAACAACCTATAGATTGGCTAAATTAGACAGAGAAAAATATCCCGATATTATATGTGCTGGTGATGATGTTGCTTATTACACAAATTCAACACAAGTTCCTGTAGAATATTCAGATGATATTTTTGAAGTTTTAGAAAGACAAGATGAACTGCAGTCTTTATATACCGGTGGAACGGTGCTTCATTTATACTTAGGAGAAAGTATTGAAGATCCTCAAGCGTGTAAAGCACTTATTAAAAATATATTTACTAAATATAAATTACCATATGTATCAATTACACCAACTTTTAGTATTTGTAATTCACATGGATATATTCGAGGAGAACATTTTGAATGTCCGGAATGTGGAAAAGAAACAGAAGTTTGGTCTAGAGTAGTTGGTTATTTAAGACCTGTTGAAAATTATAACAAAGGTAAAAAAGAAGAGTATTTTGACAGAACTAAGTTTGTATTAAAAGTGGGACAAACTTCATGAAAATAGCAGGAATGCAAAAAAATTCATTTATTGACTACAGGGGTAAAGTATCTACAATTATCTTTACCCCTTTTTGTAACTTTGATTGTTTCTATTGTCATAATGCTCAATTATTAAAAGGTGAAGAGCAGCATTGCGACTATACTAGTGAAGAGGATTTTTTTTCATACCTTGATAAACGAAAAGGTTTAATTGATGGTATTGTTGTTAGTGGGGGAGAACCTACTTTGCATAGCGATTTAGAACAATTTATAAGAAAAATAAAAGAAAAAGGGTATTATGTAAAGTTAGACACTAATGGATATAAACCAGAAGTGGTAGAAAATCTAATCAATAAAAATTTACTTGATTATGTGGCTATGGATATTAAAGCTCCTTTTTCACAATATGAAGATGTTATTAAAACAAAAATTGATATAGAGAAAATAAAAGGAAGTATAAAGTTGCTTGAAAATTCAAATGTAGAACATGAATTTAGGACTACTGTTATACCTACTTTTACATTAGAAGATATTGAAACCATGGCTAAACAGGTTAAAGGATGTAAGTATTATGTCTTACAACAATTTCACAAACCTACATGGGAAGATAGATTAGTAGATTTAAGAAATAAACTAAAACCACTTAGTAAAGAATTTTTTGAACAAGCTATAAAAATATGTGAAAAATATGTAGTTAATGCTGAAACAAGAGGATTGAAATAGAACTATAAAGTAACACGTCCCCTTAAAGCACGAGATAAAGTTGCTTCATCAGCATACTCAATATCAGTTCCGACAGAGATACCAGAAGCGATTCTGGTAACTTTTATATTTAAAGGTTTAATAAGTTTTGATAGATACATGGAGGTAGCTTCTCCTTCAATTGTAGGATTTAAAGCTAATATTATTTCTTTAACATTATTATCTAATCTTTTTAATAATTCTTTTATCTTTATATCTTCTACGCCAATACCATCCATAGGTGAAATTACACCATGTAAAACATGATACAATCCATTGTATTCATTTGTTTTTTCTAGTGCAATAACATCTTTTGAACTTTCAACCACTAAAATCGAAGATTTATCTCTTTTACCCATACAAATAGAGCAGGGACTTTTATCTGCTAAGTTACAACAAATATCACAATATACAACTTGTGATTTTGCATTTTTGATAGCTGACGCAATAAATTTTACTCTGTCATTCTCCATCTTAAGAACAGAAAAGGCTAAACGTTGTGCCATTTTTCGTCCTATACCGGGAAAAGATTCAAAAGCTTCAATTAATCGCGAAAGTGGTTTAGGATAAATTTGATTCATTTAATCTCCTAAAATCCTGGCATTTTTAATCCGCCAGTAACTCTACCCATCTTACTTTCAGTTTCTTTGTCAATTTTCTCCATTGCTTGGTTTATAGCTGCAATTATTAAATCTTGTAGCATTTCAACATCATCAGGATCAACAGCATCAGGAGCTATTATTAAATCTTGTAATTGTTTTTTTCCGTTAAAAGTTACAGAAACAACTCCTCCACCAGACTGACCTTCAAATATGGTTTTTTCTAATTCTTCTTGTGTGCGTTGCATTTCCATTTGCATTTTTTGGGCTTGCTTCATTAAATTATTCATGTTGTTTCCACCCATAGTTCCTCTAGCCATTATTATAATCCTCCATTAATCTTCAAACTCTATTTTTGTACCTAATTCATCGGCCATCATTTTAGATAGCGCTTCAAATGACGCATCATTTGTATTGTTGAATGTTTTATTATCGTCTAATATAAGCGCAAAATTTATTGTATAAGTATTACCTGTAACTTTTTTAACAATTTCATTAATGTGGCTTATATTATTTTTATTATTTATAATCATATCTTTATTAAAAGTACTTGTTACATATATAGTTAATATTTCTGATTTAATTGTTGCCTTACTACCTAGTAGATAAGGATAGATTTCTATGTAATTTTCATCACGTAAAACTTTAATAACTTTTTCAAAATCAATTGATTGAGGACTATTCTTTTTGTGAATTTTGGTTGGACTGGTTATTTCTTTTTGTGTAGATACTTGTTTTTTTGTTTCATTAAAAATAGGTAAAGGGGTTTTTTCTATTGGTTTTGCTTGTTTTATATTATTAATTTTACGTTCTAAAGCACTTATACGCTCTAACATAGATATTTCTGTAATTTGAGAGATGTTTAATGTACATATATTAATTAAAACAACTTCTAAATATGTTCTTGGCTGAGATGATTTTTTAATAATGCTATCTGCCTTGGAAAGTTCTTTTATAATATAGGCAATCATATCAGAGGAAATATCTGTAACCATTATCTTCATTTTGTTTAAATCATCAATAGTACATTCTATATATTCTTCAGGATTAATTATGTTTTTACATATTAAAAGATTTCTAAAATAATATAGTATGCTTTGTAATAATTGTGATGAACTTTTGCCTTCCATTAATACTTTAGAAACTATTTCTAAAACTTTAGAAACATTTTGGCTAAATATGGCCTGTGCTAATTTTTCCATTGCTAAATCATTAGGAATACCAGCACATTCTAAAACAGTACTTACTGTAATAATTTTTTCGTCTAATGAGATACATTGGTCTAATAGGTTAATAGCATTTCTAAGAGCTCCATCTGCAATACGTGCAATCATTTTACTAGCTTTTTCTTCAAGGCTAAATCCACTATCTTTTAAAATCTCATTTAATCTATCAGTAATCCCTTGTATACTTATTCTATGAAAATCATAGCGTTGACATCTAGAGAGTATAGTTGCGGGAAGTTTATGTGGTTCTGTAGTAGCTAAGATAAAAATAACATGTGATGGAGGTTCTTCTAATGTTTTTAAAAGCGCATTAAAAGCTCCGGTTGAAAGCATATGGACTTCATCAATAATATATACTTTGAATTTTGTAACAGAAGGTGTATACATGACTTCTTCACGAATAGTACGTATATTTTCAACGCTATTGTTAGAAGCTGCATCAATTTCAATTACATCTAAAATGGTATGGGATAAAATACCAGTACATATTTCGCATTTATTACAAGGGTTACCATTTTGAGGATTTAAACAATTTATTGCTCTTGCTAAAATTAATGCCATCGATGTTTTACCAGTACCTCTAGTACCAGTAAAAAGGTATGCATGAGCTACGCGATTAGCCATTACAGATTTTTTAAGGGTTTTAGTTACATGATCTTGTTCAACAACATCATTAAAAGACAAAGGCCTCCATTCTCTGTATAAAGCTTTGTGAGTCATAAATCCTCCCTAATATAATTATACCAAAATTTTGAATAGTAATAAACCGTGCACCCGTATTCGAATATATTTATTAAACGCTTCAAGTTTAGTTGGCTCAAGCTAGGTAAACTTACGGCACATAAAAGGTTTCGCTTACCGCTGCTTCCTTCCAGACCTGACGGAGTTCACAAATTTCTATTGCGTAAGACCAAGCCGTCATAACTACTTAAACTAGGCTGTTTTAATAATAATAGCCTCCAACGGGAATTGTACCCTGCTATAGCGGTTTGCAGGTATAGGGCACCGCTAATTCCCCGTCTAGCACGGTAAAAAATATTATACAATATATACATTTTATAAACAAGGGCAAAAAAAAGAGAGATACATGTAATATAATAATATAATAATAACATTTTTTGTACTCTCTCAAACTGATATAAACTCATATATGTTCATTTGGGAATATAAATGAAAAATCTATTATTATTATACCCTATAATAATAAAAATAAACAGTGAAATAATAATTTTTTTAAAAAAGAAAAAAGACAAAGAAAAAAGAGGCTATTTTGTAAGGGATTAAAGATATGATAAATACGGGGATTTGGTTTTATAGCCTCTTTCTACATATATATACCCAAGTAATTTGGATTAAAACAAAAAAATATTTATTTTTTCATAAGAAAAAAGAGACTGTGTTATGTTTTCGAGGGGGGGAAAAGAATAAATATAATAATTACAAGGTTATTAAACAGTCTCTTTATATTTATATTATAGAAATAAGATATAGGCATATTATGTAATAAATGTTAACAATTTGTTAACAAGACTATTATTTATACTCTAAAAGCACTTTTTACGGTGTATAATATTATTAGTAAAATATAAGGGAGAAAAAATATTGAAAGTAAAAAAAGCAATTATTCCTGCAGCGGGACTTGGAACTAGATTTTTGCCGGCAACAAAAGCACAACCAAAAGAGATGTTACCTATAGTGGATAAACCTACTATTCAATATATTGTTGAAGAGGCTGTTAAAGCAGGAATAACAGATATTATAATTATTTCAGGAAGAGGCAAAAGAGCAATTGAAGATCATTTTGATAAATCATATGAATTAGAAGATATTTTAAGTAAGAAAGATAAAAGTGAATTACTTAAGATAGTAAAAAACATTTCTGAAATGGCAAATATATACTATGTTAGACAAAAAGAACCTAAAGGATTAGGGCATGCTATATTATGTGCTAAATCTTTTATAGGAAATGAGCCCTTTGCAATAATGCTAGGCGATGACATTGTTGAATCAACAATTCCTTGTATTGGACAACTTATAAAAGTTTTTGATAAGTATCAAAAAACTATTATAGGGGTTCAAGAAGTAAAAAAAGAAAAAGTAAGTGACTATGGTATCGTAGATTGTGAAAAAATAGATGATAGAATTTATAAAATAAAAGATATGGTGGAAAAACCTGATATTGATAAAGCCCCATCTAATATAGCAATACTAGGACGTTATATTATGACACCAGGAATATTTAATTTACTAGATAAAGAGGTAAAAGGTAAAAATGGGGAAATACAACTTACAGATGCAATAGAAAAGCTTCTTGAAACAGAAGAGGCGTATGCATATGATTTTATAGGTAAAAGATATGATGTAGGTAAAAAAATAGGTTTTTTACAAGCGACTATTGAAATAGCTTTAAAAAGAGAAGATTTAAAAGAGGAATTTAAGGATTATTTAAAAGATATAGTTAAGACAATATAATTACCAATTTGATATATGATTGTGTTTTATAGCACCAAAAAGATTAGCTCTGTAATGGGGATTTTCTATTGACATTTTTTTAATTAAATCACGTACTTCTTGCCTTTTAGTAATACCATTTACGGGGCAAGGATTAGTAACAACTTTTAAATTGTTAAGGTTATTATAATAGCGTATATCTTTTTCATAAGAATAGGCTAGCGGTCTAATTGCATAAATATCTTTATTAGAAAGATAGGTTTTAGGTGAAAAAGTATTTAAACGACCTTCATAAAAAAGGCTTAATAAAAAGGTTTCAATGACATCATCTTTCGTATGACCTAATGCAATTTTATTAAACCCTTGTTTTTTTATCACATCATTTAACGCTCCTCGTCGCATATTAGCACAAAGAGAACAAGGATTTTTTTCTTTTCTTATATCGAAAACCACTTCCTTTATATGAGTTTCTATTACTTCATATTCCACATCTATTTTTTTACAATATTCAGCAATCAATTGTGTTTCAAAATTTTCAAAACCTATGGAGACCGTAAAGGCTTTAAGGGTATATTTAACGGGCAAATATCTTCTTTGACTTGCTAAAACATGTAAAAGGGCTAAAGAATCTTTACCGCCAGATACACCAATAGCAATTTTATCTCCATTTTCAATCATATTATAATCTTTTATTGCTTTACGTACTTGTCCTTCTAAAACACTACCCATCTTAAAACCTCCTTAGTTAGTATAAATGAAAAAATTTATATAGACAATAAGTAAAATTTATAGTAAAATTATTTTCGCTAAGCATATCGGGATGTAGCGCAGGTGGTAGCGCACATGGTTTGGGACCATGGGGCCGCAGGTTCGAGCCCTGTCATCCCGACCAAAAGAACAGAAGAAATTCTGTTCTTTTTATTTTAAAAATAAATTAAAAAAAGAGAAATTATAAATGTATTTTATTGACGGAGAATTATAGGAGTGATACAATATATAGTACTAAAGATGAAAGTAAACCACTAAATCTTGTGGTATAAAGGATGATAAAATGAAATTAACAGATAATGCAATTACAGTATTAGAAAAAAGATATTTAGCACGGGATGAACAAGGAAATATAATAGAAACTCCGGATGAGTTGTTTAAAAGAGTAGCACACGCTATTGCTAGTGCAGATGTTGGTTTTTTAAGTGAAAGTGAAATTAAAGCTTCTGAAAAAGATTTTTACGATATGATGGTTAATTTAGAATTTTTACCAAATTCTCCAACTTTAATGAATGCAGGAAGACCATTAGGGCAATTATCTGCATGTTTTGTCTTGCCAATAGAAGATTCTATGGAATCAATTTTTGAAACAGTAAAAAATGCGGCGCTAATACATAAAAGTGGTGGTGGAACTGGATTTAGTTTTTCCAATATTAGAGGAAAAGGTTCTCCGGTTCAAACAACAGGGGGAGTTGCGAGTGGACCTATTAGTTTTATGAAAGTCTTTAATGCTGCAACAGAAGCTGTAAAACAAGGCGGTACAAGAAGAGGCGCTAATATGGGAATATTAAGAGTAGATCATCCTGATATTATGGAATTTATATCTTGTAAGAGCGATATACAAGAAATTACTAATTTTAATATTAGTGTAGGTGTAACGGGAAAATTTATGGAGGCAGTTGAACAGGGTACAGAATTTGAATTAATTGATCCTCATACAAAAAAAGTAATAACAAAATTAAATGGTGAAAAAGTCTTTAATAAAATAGTTGAAAACGCATGGAAAACGGGGGAACCTGGTATCGTATTTTTAGATAGAATAAATAAGGAAAATACTGTACCTGGAGCAGGAGAAGTTGAAAGTACTAATCCTTGTGGGGAACAACCTCTTTTACCATACGAATCGTGTAATTTAGGTTCAATTAATTTACTTGCTATGATGAATGAAGAAAAAAGTGAATTTGATTATGAAAAACTTAAAAAAACTATTAAAAAAGCAGTACATTTTTTAGATAATGTTATTGATATTAATAAATATCCTCATAAATTGATTGATGAGATGACAAAAGCTACTAGAAAAATAGGACTAGGTGTTATGGGGTGGGCAGATTCACTTTATCTTTTAGGAATTCCTTATAATTCTCAAGAAGCCGTTGAACTAGGTCGTACAATTATGAGATTTATTAATAATGAATCAAAAAAAGCTTCTATTGGATTAGCTGAAATAAAAGGTGTTTTCCCATATTATGACAAAAGTGTATTTAAAGAACAAGAAATAAGAATAAGAAATGCAACAACAACGACAATTGCTCCTACAGGAACGCTAAGTATTATTGCAGGGATATCAAGTGGCATTGAACCTGTATTTGCTATTTCTTATATAAGAAATATTATGGATAATGCTGAACTAGTAGAAGTGAATCCGCTATTTAAAAAAGTTATTGAAGAAAAAAATATCTATTCAACAGAGTTAATGAAAAAAGTAGCAAATAATGGAACTATTGTACACATGGAAGAATTTGATGAAGAAATAAAAACTGTTTTTGTTACATCACATGATATATCTCCTGAATGGCATATAAAAATGCAAGCAGTATTTCAAGAAAGTACGGATAACGCAGTATCAAAGACAGTTAATTTAAAAAAAGAAGCAACATTAGAAGACGTAAAAGATGTTTTTCTACAAGCCTATTCCTTAGGATGTAAGGGAGTAACACTTTATCGTGATGGATCCCGTGACTCTCAAGTATTAAATATTGGTAAAGTTAATAATCAAAAAAATCAAAACCATATACCTAAACCAAGACCAGAGGTAACAAACGGATTCACCCAAAAATATAAAACCGGTTGTGGTAATTTGTATGTAACTGTTAATTCTGATGAAGATGGTAATATATGTGAAGTATTTACTAATACAGGTAGAGCGGGAGGGTGCCCCTCTCAATCCGAAGCTACAAGTAGGTTAGTATCTATTGCCTTAAGATCTGGAATACCACCAAAAGAAATTATTGCACAACTAAAAGGAATAAGATGTGCATCTACAATAAGACAAAAGGGATTAAAAGTATTATCATGTCCAG
>Ga0256913_10001233_pt1 | contig 13196 bp, 9 predicted proteins | sample Axial_MatmetaG_FD_185970 | JGI IMG/M metagenome (GOLD analysis project Ga0256913, IMG submission 185970) | Deep-sea worm associated microbial mat communities from Axial Seamount, Juan de Fuca Ridge, Pacific Ocean - Axial_Mat | ecosystem: Environmental > Aquatic > Marine > Oceanic > Microbial...
TTTATTAATCTTCTATTAGTCTTTTTGTTTTTTAACCAGCATAAGCATACCGAAAAAATGGGCGTTTCCCGGCAAGCTCTACCTATAGAATAACAAGAATATCAGCGGGATAGCGATACCTAAGATAAGATACACACTTCCTCTGCCTTTGAGTCCTTTTTTGCCTTTATTCATGATGATACCTGAGATAGCTAAAATGATTAATGCACCGGCAAAGATATCGGAGAACCATTTCCACCAGCTACCCGGGTTATAATGTAAATAATTGAGATAGAAGAATAGGGGGCGACGGCTGAGTTTTTCTATGCTGGCATCTCCTGTTTGGGTATTTAATACCAAGGAGCCTTTTTTTAAGAAGACTTTTAATAAACCGGGGCGGGGGTAATAATGTTTTTTATAATTGCCATCCTCATCCACAAGCGAGAGTAGCTCTTTCACTTTTTCCGGACTAGCCTGCTTAAACTGTTCGGGATTGGTAATTTCATAATAAGCGTTTTCTACTTGATAACTGGGATTCCAATCGTCGATATGATTGATTGCAATGCCACTCAAGGCATAAATAAGTGTCATGCCAAAGAAAAAATATCCAAAATCTCTATGGATGATTCTATTCCATTTACGCCAATTAAATTTTGCCATAATACTATTAAATTTATAAAGCTTGCTTTCGCTACTATGCAAAAGCAAGCTTTAATATTTTAAAAATAACTTGATTATTTTTTCTCTTTATAAGATTTTGCTTGGATAGAATAGAAGGAAAGGTGATCTTTTCCACTTTCTTTCAAACGTGCACGAAGATGATTGATTTGCTCCAATTGCTCTTGCATCTCACCTTGATTTTGATCTTGATCGTCACCTTGATGGTCGGCATGCTCTCCTTCTTTATTGCCTTCACCCTCATGAGTTTTATGCTTCATTTCTTCCTCACCTTGTTCACCGGATCTAACATCAGCTTCCAATTTGTCCAGCTCTGCATTGTCAACTTTATACTCGTCAAGAATTCCAATGACTGTATAGTCACTGCCTTCCATCTCAGCATTGAAATTGCCGCTTTCGTCGGTAGCCATCACTTTCACACGAAAGTCAGGATTGTTTCCGGATAAGAACATTTTTGTTCCTCCATGTTTGCATGTATGCATACAAGTACCGCTGATTTCTATTAGTTGGTCTACTAAATTTGGAGCTAAAGAATCAAAATTGTCAATGTCCAGAGCTTTAGGAGCGACTGCTGCTACTTGTTCTTGATTTTCTGCTTGTTGACCTTGAGATTTTGGCTCTTGGTTGCCACAAGAAACCCAGATTAATGAGCTTATAGCTAAGCTGAATAATAATTTTTTCATAGTTTTTGATTTTGTTTTTTCACAATGCATAGATACACAATATCTCCTTTCTATACAATAATATATTTTCAGTGAAAAACGGCTTAACATTTTATTAACGCACTCAAATCTTCCAATACTTCAGCAGCATTTTCCATTAAGCGTTTGTTGCTTTGATGACCATGAGCTATTAAAATAACCTGACAGCCTAGTGCTTCCGCAACTTCTTGGTCGTGAAGTGTATCGCCTATTAAAAGTGTCTGTTGGATATCTAGGTGGTTCTCCTCTAGCATCTGTTTGGCTCGTTCTATTTTCCCGGCAGCCAAATGATTGTCTATTCCATAAACACCATTGAAATAAGTCTCAAGATTCATTTTTTTTAGCATGGAGATGAGTGATTGATGCTCCATAGCCGACAAAATAAATTGTTGACGATTGTTTTTTTGAAAAAACGAAAGAGCCTTTAAGGCATCGGTGTGGAGTTGACAAGTGGATAAATGGGCAAAATATAAATCCATAAAAGCATGGCCAACAATGTCGAAGGATTCTTTCTCGAAGTCGAAGCCTAATTTTATATAGTAGTCTTCCACGGGGAAAGTGAATATATCCTGATATTTTTGGATGTTTAGTAGTGGCATTTGTCGCTCAGCTAGCAATTGATTCATGCAACCCACACAATAATTCGCGTCATCTAAAAGAGTGCCATTCCAATCCCAGATGATATGTTTGTAGTCTTTCAAATTCATGGCTGCAAGGTAGAGGAGTTTTCCAAATCTTTTTATAAAAGCATCAGCTGATGGTATGCCTGATGTACTTTTTGGAGGATGTGGTTGTTAACCTGAAAACTAATATCTTCAATTTTGTGGATGGGTAATACTCCGGGAGAAGTTCCACAGAGAAAGGCCGCATGATAATTAGCAATGTTTTTATAATCAATGGCTTGGAGCTTTAAGGGGAAGTTTAAATTCTTGCAGATATCAATAATCTTTTGTCTGGTGATGCCTGCCAGAACCAGTGAATCAGGAGCCGTGAATAGCCTTTGTTCCTTGATGAAGAAAATATTGGATTTGCTGCCTTCTGTTATCAAGCCCTGTTTATTCACCAATAGTGACTCAAAAACACCTGCTTCTCGTTTATTCTTGTCTACCTTTTTCTTTAGCTCGGCATGAAATACTTTCAAGGCAGGATTTGGCCGCTCCTCATGTAAAAAATTACAACTCACGCCATTTATATAATCCTTCTCCTTGGGATAGGTAGAAGGGATGGCAAATACCGCTCTGGAAGTTTCGCTGATAATGATTTTAATATTGATATCAGATAATTGACTGATTTGAGCCAGTTCTGCAATTTCAGCTTTGATGATCTGAAGACTGGCCAGAGCTTTTTTACAAGTATGTGCACAGGTATGCAGCAACCTTTTATAATGGTCGGGGAGAAATAATGGTTTTCCGGCAATCAGACGAATCACCTCATAAGCATAGCGGTCGGGATAGTATTTCTCTAGACCTTCTTTAGGGAATAGTTGAGCTTTCCCATTGTATATCCAGTAAGTTTCTTTCGTTGGGTTCAATTTATTAATAGTTAATTATCCAATAGGATGATCCTCATGGAATTTCTTCAAGCGATATTCTAAATCTCCAAATTGTTCTGGTTTTACTAAAGAAGTGCAGGCTCTGATGCCCTCTAGCCTTTCACTGCCTGTGATGGCAAGAGAGATAGCACTGATACCATAATATACCAGCTCGTTAAGCAACTTTACTCCGGTAAATCCGGGGTAGGCAAAGGTGAAATAGAATCCATCGGCAATAGGCTCGTCCTCGTCCTTGTCATAGACGATAGTGAATCCATTATCTTGAAACATTTTTTTCATCACTTTGGCTTTCTCCCCATAGATCATCACGTCTTCTCTGAAATTAAACTCGCCGCTATTGACAGCTTTTAAAATGCCCAGAAGTCCATATTGAGCAGAGTGGGAAGTGCCGGAACTCAATGGATAAATATTTCCAAAGACCATGGTATATCCAAATCCATCAGTAGCATAGTGATTCTTTAGGTTCTCAAACTTCCTTTTAAAAAGCTCGTCGCTAATGGCCATCATGCCAATTCTTTCCCCGGCATAGCTAAAGCTTTTTGAGGAGGAAATAAATAGGATGTAATTGTCGGTATATTTGGCTACCGAGGGTTGGAAAGGTGGCTGGCCGGGTTGGCTATAGTCTTTACGGAAGTCCATGGCAAAATAGGCCAAATCTTCCATCACCACAATATCGTATTTATTGGCCAATTCGCCAATGATTTTGAGCTCTTTATCGGTAAAACAGATCCAACTGGGGTTGTTGGGGTTAGAATAGAGGATGGAATGGATATTCCCTTTAGAGAAATACTCTTCTAATTTCTCGCGTAGTTTTTCGCCCCGGTAGTTGTAAACGTCAAAAGTATCAAATTTAAGCCCCAAAACTTTATGCTGCATCTTATGAACAGGAAAGCCGGGATCAATAAATAGGGTGGTATCTCTTTCGGCATATATTCTCGATAACATTAAAAAGGCCGCAAAGCCACCTTGCATGCTTCCCACTGTAGGGATGCAGCCTTCGGGCTGAATATCCACATCCAGAAAGTTTTTTATAAACTGACTAATTTCTGACTTTAATGCCGGAACACCCTGTATATCAGGATATATAGCAGCCACACCATTTTCCAAAGCTTCTATTTGTGCCTTCACACCATATTTGGAAGGGGGTAAGCCCGGAACGCCCATTTCCATCCTGATAAATTTCTCGCCGGTTTCTTTCTCAATATTATCAACTAGTTTTTTTATCTCGCGTATGGAGGCGTTTCCTACCTGTGTTACTCCGCTTTCTTGTATCTTTCTACTGACTACTTCGCTATTAATGGGTGTGTTTTTCATATGATCAATCTTTTATTTTACTATTTAACTCTTGTTATTATTTCTTCTTCATGCCTGCAACAGATAAAATGACTCCTAAGGCAATTCCCAATAAGGCTGCAAAGAGCACTTGAAAATCTGCCGGCAATAAAAAAGTGATGGTATGCGCAGGAATCCAAAAGAATGGAATGGTTTTTTTGAACACAAAATTCCATTGTACATCCCAGTTCAAATTTACAAAATGTTTTCCAAATCTGATGGGTTTGAAAAATCCTGCTATTGTACCTCCATTTTCCAGAATATGCATATCTGTAATTTTATGTAAGGTCATCATAACCGGGGCGTATATTAAATTCATGGCGGCAGAAATACTAAAGGCTACCAATATTTTGTCGAGGCTTAATGCTTGCTTCATAAGAATAGGGGCATCTTGTAAACCCAAATAGGCTAAAAATGCAGGTGTTCCCACCGCAAATATGACAAATGCCAGTTTAATAGTGAGACCTAGAAATCCCCATACAATAGCACGAGGCAAGACACCAAATCCTTTTTGATAATAGTTTCCGCTTTTTATTCTTAAGCCTATTACCTCTCCCAAAGTAGCCAAGATAGCAAATTTGACAAAAGCCATAAGCATCCCATGTGCTGCATTATAGCTGATGTAAAAGTTATAAGCAGAGCTGCTTATGAAGAAGGGAAGGAAGAAAGCAAGAATTGCCAAGAAGAAATAGATGTCTTTTTTTGTCATGATGATGTCTGATTATTTTGTACGCAAAGGTCAGAAAACTTTGGGGGAGTTTTGATACGAGTATCACCGAAAATAGATGGGATTTTTATTGTTTACTTTACTCAAGGTGATGTTTTGCCCTGAACTAAATAGAGTTCGTCTATAAAGTCCGACTTCTTCTTTTTTCTTGTTCTGAAAACAGTTACTTACAAACGTAAGCTTCTTATTTTCAGAACTACGAAACATCGAACTCAAACATTCTGAGCCAGACTCTCCAAGCTTTTAAAAAATTAGCGACTTTATAGACAAGCACTAATTATTGCTGTCCTGTGGTAAACTGAAAATAAACTTACTTCCCTTATTTACTTCGCTCTCAACCCAAATTTTACCGCCATGTTTTTCCACAAATTCTTTACAAAGAATGAGGCCCAGTCCTGTGCCCCTTTCCTTATTCGTTCCCGGAGTACTTGTTTTTTGGGTAATATCAAAAAGTACTTCCTGCTTTTCTTTACTCATGCCTACTCCGGAATCTTCAACGGAGAAAAAAACTTCTTTAGGAGTCCGCCAGGCATTAATCTGAATATTCCCATGGTCTGGGGTAAATTTCACTGCATTTGAACATAAGTTTCGTAAAATAGTTTGCAGCACATCTTTATCAGCCTTCAGATTAAAGCTCTCGCTTAATGAGCTGCTCACTTTAATATTTTTCATTTTCGCGAAATCTTCAACGTAAATGAGAGCATTGTTTACAAATATATTTACATCCCAAGACTCCAATTTAAGATGGATATTTCCCGTTTGGCTTCTGGACCATTTTAAAAGGTTTTCAACTAGATTAAATACAGATTGAGAACTATTAGCCAATGACTTAATAATATCCTCCCGTTCCTGATCATCTAAATCTCGATATTCTTCCATTAAAATATTTGCGAGTCCCAAAATAGAATTAAAAGGGTTTAATAAATCGTGGGCAATAATACTAAAGAACTTATTTTTTGTAGCATTAGCTTGCTCCAGATGAAGTTTTTTCTCCTCTAAATCTTTGTTGATGGCGAGTATCTTGTCATTTTGAGTATGGATTTCATTTTTTTGTTTTTCCACAATTCTAAGGGTTTCCGTCAGAGCTCTATTCTTGTCTTTTAAAATTGTATTTTTTGTATCAATTTCTTCCTTTTTTTCACGCATTAAAATATTCGCTTTATTCTTTTGAATAAACAAAAGCACCATTATGATCATTAAAACAACTGCTAAGATAAAGGCGACTATTAATGCATTACGCAATTTCTTTTGACTCTTTTCTTCTATTTCCCGCCTGATAATTTCTTGTTGTTTTTTATCAATTTCAGCTTTTTGCTTAATAATTTGTTTTTCTTTTTTCTCTGTTTCATAACGTGTCTGAAGATCTGCCAATGCTTCTATTTTCTCATTGTTGAGAATACTATCTTTTATTTCCACCCACAAATCTCGGTAGCGGATGGCACTTTTATAATTTCCTAGCCCATATTTGGCTTCTGAAATTATATAGTATGCGGAGGCTTGCGTTGTTAAATCACCTATGGCTGTTGATGTTTCCAATGCTTGATTCGCAATATTTATTGCCGCTTGAAAATCTCCTTTACTTTTATATAAACTAGCTATTTTAGCCAAGCAAATGGGGATTCTTTTTTTCTCATCAAATTTTTTATAAAGGGCTAGAGTTTTTTGATAATAGCTTAAAGCAGTATCATATTTTTTTTGATTATGATATAAAATGCCAATATTGATGTAAATATTTGCTATTCCTGTTTGATAATCTATTTCTTTATATCTTTCTAATGCTCTTCTGTAGTATTCCAAAGCTCTGGAATAGTCACCTTGCTCATGGTATATAGTTCCAATATTTGTTTGGGCTATTGCAATATGACCTATGTTCCCAAATTCGTTGTATAGAGCCAGTGCTTTCTGATAATAGCTTAAAGCTTCGTCTAAATTGCCAAGCTCTTTGTAGAGCAGTCCAATATTCACATAATTATCGGCCCGAGTCCTTCCATTCCCTATTTCCTCATTGATCTTTAATGCTTTCTGAAAATATTCCAAGGCTTTTGGGTAATTACTTTTGTCTTTATAAACCAGCCCAATATTTATCAGATTTTTCCCAATAGACTTCGTGTTTCCTATTTCTTTATTTATACGAATAGCCTGATTATAGGCAGTTAGCGCCTCGGTATATTGACACTTTCTTGAATAAACTATTCCAATATAATTCAAACACTTGGACGCATATTTTTTTGCAGATATTGTATTCGCAATTTCTAAGGCTTGAGAATAATAAAATAAGGCAGTATCCTGAAAGGAGTATTCATATTCATCTCCTAATTTTAATAAGTTTTCAATTTGAATAGTATCATTATTAGGGTGCGTGGAGATCAGATGCTTTAAACTATCAGCTTTTGACGTAAATTGTGCAATAGCAGAGCTTGACAATAGTATAAAAACTATTATGGGGAAATATTTTAGTAGATCGGAGTTTTGAATTTTCATAATTTAAGCAATCTCACTATCACTGTTCAACAAAGGTAAGATAAATATCAAGATATGAAAAGATAAAAATGGAGTTAGTTACTAAAAATGATGATTGAAAAAAGCCTTATATTATCTGAAATGCTATTGCAATTTTAAAACACTAAAATTTCATCAATCATAAAAGCATAACCATTTTTCTTGTCTTTGGTTTGGTGGTGCTTTATCTTAAGTTTGATATAGCGAGCTTTGGTGGCATAAGATGCAGTGGAAAAGGGGCAAACTTGGAGGTGTTGATTGGGAATCTCCTTATTGTATACGCGAAGTTTTTCGAAGCTTTCTCCATCTCTGCTGATGCTGATTTCTATACTATCCGGGAGGTAGATATGATGGCCACCATCTTTTAAAAAATGGGTCAGGATATGGTCTATCATTTTGATATTTCCCAGATCCAAAATCATTTCCACATCTTGATCATAAAAAGCCATCCAATGGTCGTCGCCGTAATTTTGAGTGCCAATCAAGCCGTCAGTTAGGGCTTGTTCGCCGCCTGCAGAAAACCAGCCTGAGTAATGGCCGTTTATTTTTACAGCCTCGCCAATGGCTATATGCTGCACCTTTATCTTATTCCGAAAGTCCTGATCAGTCATTCTGGGAGTGAATTTTGTTTGAATGAGGGGGCGTATTTTATATTCTTGCAATGCATTGTCTTTTTGTTCCAGTGGCGACATCCTGAAAGCATAGCCATAATGTCCGGGGTATAAAGTATATTCCGGATGAGCTCTACTCCACCAACTGTCATCACCGGCCACCCCCGTCTGACTAAAATCTATATCCACAGCGACAAAATTGTGAGGGCTAATATCACTGCTATGTTTATTTACTTTTTTGTCGGGCTGGTCAAAGTCCTCTAAAGTATAATTTTGAGCGCTGAACTCCATCACCGGAAAGGCCGAAATTAAGACCCCTTGCCCGGCTTCATTTCTTAAGCTGACCCATCGAACATCAGTCAAATTGGAATTCTCCTGAGGGCGGATATATGGTGTGTATTGTTCTTCTGTGGTAGATTGATAGGTGCCTATTTTATAACCGCTTTTACGATCCCAGTAGTTTTCTTGTGGGCCCCGGCCATACCATTTTAGCTTATCGAATTCCGGCTTTAGCTGCATACTCATCCCCCAGCGCGGCAACTCAGCTAAATCTATTTTGGTATTCAATCTTAATCTTTGCTGAACATAAATCTCTCCATTGCCTAGAATAGTGTAGCGGATTCGTAGGGAGCCTGCATCCTTCGTTAAAATATATTTGCAGACCAACTGCATTTCTCGACTGGAAATATGGGTGACTTCAAAAGAATCCAGCCTCATCTTTTTATCGGCATCTTTCCAATAAGCAGCACGAGTGGGAAAACCATTTCCAAAATCATTATCGGTCATGCCTCGCCAGAATGAGGCTTGTGGTCCTTGCTGATTGTTTAGCAGCTCTAGCTCATCATTTTTCCATGATACCAGATATCCACTTTTCTTATTGAATACTATTTCATGATTCTGATTGTAAAATTTCAGTTGGCTGCTGTCTTCCTCTATCTCCAGCGGAGGAAACTTCCTTAAGTTAGAAAAAGAAAAGCCTTGCATGGAAGGAAGCATAAACTGTTCCCATGCCACCTCATGTCCTGCCGGAACAATACCATGCTCTTGTTTCTCTTGAACAGATATGGTGAGAATATATTCTACATTTTGCTCGGTGAGTGATTCGCTTTGCGGTATTTTAAAGATGATGGAGTCACCCGGAGCAGCAGCAAAGTGATCTAAGTTGCCATCCATAACTTGTTTCCCATCTTGAGCAATGCTCCAATGAAAGATAAATTCGCTTAAATTACGGTGGTGGTAGTGATTATAAATACGGATAGCATTTCCAAACTGTTTAAATTTTAAATATTGATAAACCTTTTTTACTTGCCATAAGCCGGGATGTACGCTTCTGTCAGGGAATACCAATCCGTTGATACAAAAGTTGTTATCGCTTAAAATAGTGTCTGTTCCATAGTCGCCACCATAGGCATAATAGGATTTCCCATCCTCTGTCTTTTTTAGTATTCCTTGGTCTACCCAATCCCAGATAAAGCCTCCCTGAAGGCTGGGATAAGCCTCTATCATATCCCAATATTCTTGTAGGTTTCCGGTGGAATTTCCCATGGCATGGGCATATTCACACATGATTAATGGCCGATAGTGTTCATGGCTTGCATAGTATTTTAAATGATTGATAGATGGATACATAGGGCTCACAATATCCACTGCCGAATCTTGCCCGGCGCGTTCATAGTGCACAGGACGATCAGGATCCAGCTGATGCATCATCTTGGAGGCAGCAATGAAATTCACGCCAAATCCTGCTTCATTTCCCATGGACCAGATGATAATCGAAGGATGGTTTTTATCTCGCTGCATCATGCGCTCTATTCTGTCTAAATGAGCTTGCTCCCAATCGGGATTATTACCCAGCGTTCTATCAGGACGATAGCCCATGCCATGAGACTCTATATTGGCTTCATCAATTAAATAAATACCATATTGATCGCAGAGTTCATACCAATAAGGATCATCGGGATAATGACAGGTTCTAACGGCATTGATATTAAATTTTTTCAGTAATTCAATATCTTTTAACATGGATGCTTTACTGATCACATGGCCATTTATTGGGTCATGCTCATGTCTGTTGACGCCTTTTAATAAAACGGGGATACCATTGACCAAAAGCTGGCTGTTTTTGATTTCTACTTCACGAAAACCAAAATGAGAGCTGATGGTTTCCAAAGGATGCATGCCAAATTTCAGCTCTAGTGTCAACTCATAGAGGTTGGGTTCCTCTGCTGACCATAAATCGGGGTAGGGGATGTTGATTTGTTTATGAATCTTTTTGCTCTCTCTGCCTACAAACCTATGGCCGCTTAAATAGACTTTTTTAATTTGTTTGCCATTGCGAAAAATCCTCACAATAATTTGCGATTCTTTGAACATCGTATCGCTTCTGTTATCCAGGTTGATATCCAAATTCAGCGTTCCGGAGGAAAAATCATCATTCAGTTCGGTTCGAGTTTGAAAGTCCTGGATGAAAAGAGAAGGACGAGCAACCAAATACACATCGCGTTCAATGCCGCTGATGCGCCAAAAATCCTGACATTCCAAATAACTCCCGTCAGACCAACGGTAAACTTCCACCGCCAAGCTGTTTTTACCTGTTTTGACATAGTCGGTAATGTCGAATTCTGCCGGTAGCTTACTCCCTTGCGAATAGCCTACTTTTTGCCCGTTTATCCATAGATACATGGCCGATTTCACCGCGCCAAAATGGATAAATATGCGTTTGCCTTTCCAATTGTCAGTTATCTCAAAATCACGATAATAGGAGCCCACCGGATTATAGGTTTTGGGAACAAAGGGAGGGCGGGGGTCTTTGGTCCAGGCATAGCTTTGGTTGACATAGATGGGGATGCCATAGCCCAACATCTGCCAGTCGGAGGGAACAGCGATGCTATCCCAGGTGCTTTTGTCAAAGCTATCTTCATAGAATAATTTAGGTCTGTTTGCAGGGTTTTTACTCCAATGAAAAAGCCATTTGCCATTTAAAAGTTTGTAAAAAGGCGATTTGTCTGCTTGAAAACTTAAGGCATTCTCTAAATGAGCGTAGGGGTAGAGTGTGGCATGAGCCGGCTCTTTATTTTGAGCAATCATTTTTTCATCTTCCCAATCATGATGTTCCTTTTGCGCATATGCAAAAATTGTCGATAATAGAATAAGAAATAATAATGGCTTTTTCATAGGTTTTTTGTGGTTTTTATCTTCTAAAAGAGTTGATATAATGATCTAATTCATCAATAGAAGACTCAAATTCAAAAGCATCGTTTACTCTATAATAGTTTCCGATGTCGAGGGTATAACCGTAAGCATATTTAGCCAAATCTAATTTGTCGTTTTCAAAGTCGAAGAGCTCCATCAGCTGCATCACTTGTGTACTCAATAAGCAATTAGTATTGATGATCTGCTTGGCCAGCTTGAGTTTACTGTCGCTAAAACTTTTACCGGCGATGCTTCTCTTGGCTGATTCAAAATCGGCTCGCGACATGGGATAAGGGCAACCATAATCTCCATTATAACCGGGTAATACATAGGTGGTTGTGCTTCCTATATTGTTTATACCACCGGAAGTAGTTGTAGTAGTTGTAGTCGTGGTAGAAGTTTGTATATTGGCCCCGGCATTTACATTCATATTCATGTTGATGCCATTCACATTCATATTCACATTTACGTTGTCATTACCATTGGGGTAGCCGTTGCCGGAGGTCGTAGTGGTAGTGGTTTGTGTTACTACAGCCGGTGTAGTTGAATACATGATGATATGTTGTGAAGGTGGGCGAGGTGGTGCCTGTGCAATGGGTACCGCATTAAATAAGCGCAATACATATTTACCTTTTTTGTTGAGTTTTAGTTTCATGGTCATTTGTACTCCCGGATCATTGAAATAGACTGTTTTATCCAAATCAGGGATATTAGGATTCTCGAAGAGTAGCTTTAGTTTATAGGATGGGGCTATCAAATCGGTGATCAAGACATTGGTTTCTGCTTGTGCATTTTGTAGGATACCATTTAAGACTACTTGAAAGCGTTCTCCATTTTCGGAGAAGACAATCAGGTTAGAACTTTGTGAATAAGCTAATGTTGTGATAATCATTAGACTAAGTAGAAGATAGATTTTTCTCATTTGTTGTGTTCTTGTGTGATTTTCTAATTGTAATACAAAATAATGCCAAAACGCGAATTTACAGTTTTTTTTAAAAAATGACTTGACAAATATTAGAATAGTCATGCGCCGATAAGCTCAACACAAGGGCTATTTTGAGAATCGAAAATGGAGCTTTCCTTTTGGTTGCAGTAGTTTGGCTATGGAATAGATATGTTTGTGAATTAATCAATTAAAAGTACAATTGATATTATTTGAAATTGCCCATTCTTTTTTACCTTTGGGCGATAAAAATCTCAAACAATTTTTAAATGAAAAAAACCATAAGTATTTTATTAGCACTGCTTTTTGTGGGTTTTGTCCAGGCTCAAGAAACCAAAAGTATTTCTTTGAACGACATTTTTAAGAAGTATAAGTTCTATCCCCATTCAGTACGAGGCATCCAGTCGATGAAAGACGGTGAGCATTATTGTAAACTCAGTCACGAAGGAGTGGAGGAATATAGCTATAAAACCGGGAAGAAAACCCGTATGATCATTGAGAATAAATCCTTGATGGTTGATGATAGCGTGCAGCTGCATTTCGATAGCTATGAGTTTAGTCCGGATGAAACGCTGGTGCTGCTCTCTACCGAAACGGATGCCATCTATCGTCATTCAACACGTTCAAACTTCTATATTTACTCTCTTATTGACCATAGCCTGCGCCTACTTAGCAGTAATGGCAAGCAGCGTTTGGCCAGCTTTTCCCCTCAAAGCGATAAGATAGCCTTTGTTCGCGAAAACAATATCTTCATTGTGAATCTGGCAGATATGAGTGAGAAACAAATCACTACCGATGGCAAGCATGAGCATATCATCAACGGAACCACCGATTGGGTTTATGAAGAAGAGTTTGCTTTTACAAGAGCTTTCTTTTGGTCTCCCGATGGTGCCTATATTGCCTTCTATAAATCCGATGAATCCAATGTGAAAGAGTATTGGATAGATACTTACGGTGATTTATATCCTGAGCATTATAAGTA
>Ga0256913_10001234_pt1 | contig 13192 bp, 17 predicted proteins | sample Axial_MatmetaG_FD_185970 | JGI IMG/M metagenome (GOLD analysis project Ga0256913, IMG submission 185970) | Deep-sea worm associated microbial mat communities from Axial Seamount, Juan de Fuca Ridge, Pacific Ocean - Axial_Mat | ecosystem: Environmental > Aquatic > Marine > Oceanic > Microbial...
TCTTATATCTTTGGGGTCTTGGGCTATAGTATCTAGTATATCTTTGGCCTTCTCTATAGCTACCTCTATCTTCTTCTTTAGCTCTATATCTTCTATCTTCTGAGTCTCTATCTCTATAGTTGCCAATTTCTCTTGTGCTTCACCAAATGTCTCAAGCACCATCTCTGCTGAGACATCACCAAAGTTCTCTAACTTATCTTCTCGTGGGTCAAACCCATAGTATAGCCAATACCCAACGATTGATATAACCGCATATACCAAGGAGTGACTTAGTGGCTCTCCACCAGCTATATATGATGTATATAGAGTCGAGATGCCTAGTAGGTAGGCAGATATCTCTTTATATCTTATCTTTGGTGCTTTGGTAAATACAGCTTTTTTGTAGTTGATCTCCTCTGCAAAGCCTCTCTTAGATAGATAGACTACAGCAAAAAATAGTAAAAATGCTATACCATTGAGGATAAACATAGATAGTTCCATCTTAAATAGTGCCACTATAACACTTAGAAATAGTGGTATCAAAAAGATATATAGAAGAAAACCTTTTTTTATCATTTGTGGTTCTATTTTGGGTGGATTGTATCGTTTTGCTCTGCTCATATCTATCCTTAAAAGAGTCTACTTAGTGGAGCTATGACAGCTGATCCTACACTAAAGATCAAAAATAAAAATCCAAATACTTTCCTGTATCCATTAGACATATCATCTCCTTTGTGCTAGATTATCTAGTCTATTTATTTGGTATTGTAGGATTATATCATAAATCTTGTTGATATTATCCCGAATTATATATATAAAAAACTATTTGACTATCGCCATAACCAAACTCAAACCCACTCAATACTATTTTGTAATTCTACATTATTTAGAGTAAAGAGTTGAAAAAGAGAAGAGATATTTTAGATAGAGAAGTGTAAGATAGTGGTTTATAACCATTATGAAAGATAAATAAAGTAATAATCTGTTTATTAATATAATATAAAGAGGATATTTTTGATGATCTACTTATCCTATAGGAGAGTTGGCTATCTGCTACTTCTATCTCTAATGTTATTTTCTTTTTTGGGATGTAGCAAAAAGTACAAAAAAGGTACTCCTGCTACCATGAGAGATTATTGGGTGAGAGGTAAACACTACTATCCATCATATATCAAACTAGGTCAAACTATGAGAGGTGTATCTAGCTGGTATGGACCCAAATTTCATGGTAGACGGACTAGTAATGGTGAACGATACAATATGTATGGGAGGACGGCAGCACACAAGACTTGGCCTATGAATACTATGGTAAAGGTGACAAACTTACGAAACGGTAAGAGTACTATAGTGCGTATCAATGATAGAGGACCATTCGTAAGAGGTAGGATTATAGATTGTAGCTATATGGCAGGGAAAGAGATAGGTTTGGATCGTACTGGTATAGCAAGAGTGAAGCTTAAAGTACTAGGTTTTAATGGAAAGATATATACTCCTGATACTACAAAGAAGTTACCAAAATCGGAACAGAGAGTTATGCTGACAAATTTTGGTATACAAGTAGGTGCATTTAGACGATTAGCTGGTGCGAAGATATACAAGATAAGATATGCCTCTCTTGATGGTAGGCATAGACCCATTATCAAACATATGTATGATGATGAGGGTATACCTCTATATCGTGTCTGGTTGATGGGATTTGTCTCAGAAGATGAAGCATGGGATTTCATCAGACGGCATAGACTTAGAGAAGCTATAATAGTAAGAGAGTAGATGAGGAGATACAAATGATAGAGATAACAAGAGAGACGAAAGAGACCAAAATTAGTGTCAAACTAAATCTCTATGGTAGTGGTAAAGCTACTATAGATACTGGTGTAGGGTTTTTTGACCATATGCTAGAGGCATTTACTAAGCATGCTCATATAGATATGGAGATAAATTGTATCGGTGATACTCATATAGATGATCACCATACAGTAGAAGATGTAGGGATAGTAGTAGGTCAAGCACTAAGAGAAGCGATATATCCTATAGAGAAGATAGAGAGGTTTGGTAATGCTACAGTATTGATGGATGAGGCTAGTGTCAGTTGTGATATAGATATATCAAATAGGGCTTTTTTGGTATTTGAACTTCCTATAGATGGTAAAGTAGGTACATTTGATGTAGAGTTGGTGGAGGAGTTTTTCCGTGCATTGGTATTCAATACACCTATTACACTACATCTTGTATGCAACAGAGGCAAAAATAGACACCATATCATTGAGGCATCATTCAAAGCTTTGGCTCTATCACTTCGTCGTGCAGTTATGCTGAATGAAAATGCTGGTATACCTAGTACAAAGGGTGTATTGTGAGTATAGAGTTGGTAGTGTTAGATGTAGATGGAACTATGACTAACAATCAGATCACATATAGTGAGAATGGGGATGAGATAAAATCATTCAATGTCAAAGATGGTCTAGCTATAGTATCTTGGATAAGACTTGGTAGAAAGGTAGCTATTATTACAGGTAGACGATCCAAAATAGTAGAGAGGAGAGCCAAAGAGTTACGGATAGAACACTTCTATCAAGGGTGTAGTGATAAGCTCTCTCAATTGCGAGAGTTATTGGAGAAGTTAGATCTCACTATGGATAGTGTAGCAGCTATAGGAGATGATCTAAATGATTATCAGATGTTAAAAGAGGTTAAGATATCTTTTGTCCCCAATGATGCTACTGTCCACTTAGATAAGATAGCTACTGTTATATTGACCAATAAGGGTGGAGATGGTGCAGTACGAGAGATGATAGAGTATCTTATCAACAAAGAGGGTCTTGAAGATAAATTTCTTGATCTATGGATATAATATATGTTCAAATATCTGAAGATAGAACTACTCACTATCGCTATGATACTGACGATGCTAAGTATATCATATCTAGTGAAGATAAAAAATGAAAAAATTAAAGATAGTAGCTCACTCAAAGAGATAGAGGTATTTAACTCTATCACCCTAGAGGTAAATGCAACTTCAATCAAAAGTACTCTATACTCTGATTATACAGTGAGAGAGCAGAGTGAACTATCACTGACTAGGATCAGATATCATGGCAATAGTGCAAAAGAGTTAAAGTCAAAATATGGTCATACAAAAGGGGATAAATTTTATCTCGATGAGAATGTTACCCTTCTGCAAGAGAGTGGATATAGATATGAGGCTCAACATGCCATATATGATCAAAGTATAGATATCTTCTATCTGGCAAGTCCATTTGTAGGCTATATCAATCGTAGCGTCATTAAAGGGGTCAATCTTAAGTATGATATCAAGGAGAGGATAGCTACAGCCCAGAAGATAGATGCTGTTTTTTATACAGGTAGAGACAGATAGTTGTTTATCTTTAGATATCCTCTTATGATTGAGATGCTATAATATGTAAAAAATTAGGTAAACCAATGAAAAAGTTATATTTTTTGATACTTCTTCCGTTTTTGTTATATAGCGAGAAAGTCGAAGTGACTTCAGAGTATTTTTATGCAAAAGATTCTGAAAAGCAGGCACACTTTATAGAGAATGTACTAGTCAAACAGGGGAAGAGCTGGATACATAGTGATAAGCTCATAGTCTATTTTGATGACAACAATGAGACTATACAATATGATGCCATAGGCAAAGCGACCTTCGAAGTCTTTGAGAATACTAGTCACTACAAAGGGAAAGCAGATAAGGTGACATACTATCCTAAGCTTTCAGAGTATCTCTTTGCAGGTAGTGCTGTCATCCACAATATAGACAAAGATAGACATGTCAGAGGAAATACCATAGTTATCAATACAGTCACTGGTGATGCGGATGTCAAAGGTGATAGCAAAAAACCTATCAAATTTATCTTCAATACTGAGAAAAAATAGTGAATAAGCTTCGTCTAATAGATGCCAAATTTATAAAGTCTGCACAGAGTATCAGTGATTCGCTAGATGATACTATGAGTGAGATCGTATTTTTGGGTCGTTCAAATGTAGGTAAAAGCTCTACAATCAATACACTCACCTCAAGAAAAAATTTGGCAAAAAGCTCATCAACTCCAGGCAAAACACAGCTGATAAACTTTTTTGAAGTACTCTATCGGCTAGATGATGAGGATTATGGACTTAGGTATGTAGATCTACCAGGCTTTGGATATGCAAAAGTATCTAAAAGCCTCAAAGAGGTGTGGCAAAAAAATCTAGTAGAGTTTATCGAGAATAGAGTATCCATAAGAGTATATATACACCTAAGAGATGCGAGACATCCATATGCACAGATAGATGAAGATGTCACTAAGTATATATCTAAATTTATCAGACCTGATCAGAGATATTTGACTATCTTTACCAAAATAGATAAACTCAACCAAAAAGAGAGAGCAAAACTAAAGAGAGACTTCCCTGGCTCTATTACTATCTCAAATTTTAAAAAAACTGGTCAAGAGAGAGTACACAAAGAGATATTTGAAACTGTATTTGGAGAGTATGAGTAGTGGAACTGATCAAAGCCAAACTAATAGATATCAAAGATATGCAGAGATTAGTCACTTCAGAAGTAGAAGATGGTGTGATATTGAAGAGAAGTGAAGATGAGGTAGCCACAAATATAAGATCATATATATTGGCAAAAGAGGATACCGAAATAGTCGGTTATGCTGCACTACATATACACTCATATCGTTTAGCAGAGATCAGAAGCTTAGTAGTATCCAAGGAGCATAGAGGAGAGGGAATAGGTCAGAAGCTTGTATCTTATACTCTTGATGAGGCAGAAAGTTTGGGCATTGAGGAGGTTTTGGTATTGACATATCTTCCAGAGTTTTTCAAAAAAATGAACTTTGTAGAGATAGACAAAGAGAGTATACCAGAGCATAAAATATGGGCTGATTGCATAAAGTGTATCCACTTTCCAGTCTGTAATGAGATATCCTTGATATGTAAACTTAATGGTAATGTAGATGTATAAAGAGTTTAAAGAGCTACTGCTAAAGATAGTTCCTTGGGTCATTGTAGTATTTTTTATACTCTTTTATCCTATGTTGATATCTATCTATGTCTTTATACCTCTGATGATAGGATTTATGGGTTATGTATTGTTATTGGGGATAGATAGACCCAGAGCCATATATATATTGATAAGCTTAATATACCTTATCAATCTCGAAGTCAATCTATCCCTGCCACTCTTTTTGACTACAGCAACAGTCATACTCTTCTACCTTACCATATATCCAAGGATTATTATATTTAAGAAGTGTAGAGTCTGTATACCTCTACTATCGGTTGCATTTATAGATTTGATATATATCATTCTCCTTTTAAGTTATGACCTTATATTTGGTGAATCTAGTATAGTTATCGACCAACTCTTGATATACTCATTTATCGCTGATATGCTTATGGTGTTTCTATTATGAAGTATAAGATTGTATTTTTACTATTTTTTATAGTATGGGGGATCATGATAGTAAGGCTATATCAGATCAGTATCAAGACAAGCTACTTCTATAAAGAGTTGGCAAAAGAGAATATTGAAAGAAAACAGTATATTAAACCCATCAGAGGTGAGATCATAGATATATCTGGCAAGTTATTGGCTATGAATCGTATAGGATTCTCTATATCTATAAAGCCACACCTCAAAAGAGATGGCAAGAGACTCCATAGCGTAGTGGACAATCTAGTAGATACATTCCCTGATCTAAACAAAACAATAATGCTCAAAGTATATAAAAAATCTAGTTCAGCATACAACCACAAATATATAAAAGTTGTAGATTTTGTAAGATATAAAGATATGATGAGATCATACCCAATATTGAGCTTAAATGAAGATATCAAAATAGAAGCAGAGACTAAAAGGTACTACCCCTATGGCAAGTATGTAGCACATATTATAGGCTATACAGGTAGATCAAATAAAAAAGAGAACAAAAAGGATTTTGTGGTAGATCAGGTAGGAGTGATAGGTAAAGCAGGTTTGGAAAAGTACTATAACCATACACTACAAGGAGATCTAGGATATACTATAAGCAAAGTAACAGCGACAAACAAAGAGGTAGAGATACTTGAGTATAAGAAACCTATAGAGAATCAAAGTTTGGTACTCAATCTAGATATGGATATGCAGATGATGATATCCAAACTAATGAAGGGCAAAGCTGGAGTAGTGATAGTCATGCGTACAAATGGAGAGATATTGGCTGCAGTGAGTACCCCTACATATGATCCAAATATGTTTGTTGGTGGTATCAGCAAAAAAAATTGGGTAGCGTTACAAGAGAATCCTGAACACCCATTTACCAATAGACTTATCCAAGGTACTTATCCCCCTGGTTCTACCATCAAGATGGGTGTAGCTATAGCCAACTCAAAGGCATCAAAAGGGCATATCCACTCTTCAGAGTATTGCAAGGGGTGGATTACGATAGGAAGAAGTAGGCATAAGTTCAGATGCTGGAAAAAGCATGGTCATGGTACAGTAGGATTGCGTGATGCTATTAGAGAGAGTTGTGATGTCTTTTTCTACAATAAAAGCTTAGAGATAGGTATAGATTTTATGTCCAAAGTACTCAAATCACTAGGGCTTGGGGTCAAAACAGGTGTTGATCTACCACGAGAGTTTAATGGTGTCATTCCAGATAAAGCATGGAAAAGAAGACGATTTAAACAGCAGTGGTATAAAGGGGAGACTGTTATATCAGCTATTGGTCAAGGGTTTGATGCAGTTACACCTATGCAGTTAGCAAGATATACCAACCTACTAGCGACAGGCTATCTAGTGACACCACACTTCGCTAAAGTGGTCAATGGTACTCCTGTAGCTCCAGAGATGAAGAGGGTAGCTCTCGATAGATCTGTAATGGATACTATACATGCAGGTATGTATGATGTCTGTAATACACTGCATGGTACAGCATATAAACATTTAAAAAACCTACCTATTATAGTGGCAGGCAAGACAGGGACATCTCAGGTAGTATCCATTTCACAAAAAGTAATCAATCGCACAAAAGAGCATGATATGGAGTATTGGAGGCGGTCACACGCACTACTCACAACATATGCACCTTTTAGTGATCCTAAGTATGTAGTGACAACTCTTGTGGAGCATGGCGGTCATGGTGGTGGGACAAATGGTCCTATAGTTGCAGATATATATAGATGGATGTACTCCAAAGGATATTTTGGCAAAGATGGCAACAATAGCAACAATAAGATCATCTATAGAGATCCTATTCGTAGCCCTCTAAATCCACTAAGTCCAGAGGATATGAACTACACCATAGATAGAGAGACCCATAGAGACAAAAAGAGATCAAAAGATAGCAGTGCTAAAAAGCAGTCAGATCTAAAGATAAGTGATATCTTGAAGAGTTTTAGCAAAAAGGTAGATGATCAAAATAGAAGTACAAATAAAATATATATATCAGATCCAGATCAACGATAGAGAGTATCTCTATAGCAAGTAAGAAGTATAATTTGGGATAATATTATTAGTGAGGTGATAAAATGTCAAGAGGAGTAGCATATATAAGTGATCCTATATATCTAAAACATGATACAGGTATAATGCACCCTGAGTCTATTGATAGATTGGTTGCTATAGAGAGTGCTATATCTACTATCAAAGATGAGTTGATAGTAGTTGAGCCTATAAGAGTCTCTTCGGATATAGTACGGTTAGTACATACCCAAGAGCATATAGATAAGATATATGAGTATAGTCAAGCAGCTATGCCTATAGATCCAGATACTATATGTAGTAGTGACTCATATGAAGCCGCATTGGTAGCTGTGGGTGCTGGTATAGTAGCTATAGATGGTATCAAAAATGGTATATTCAAGAGAGCTTTTTGTGCTGTTCGTCCACCAGGTCATCATGCTACACCTACAGATGCTATGGGGTTTTGTCTATTCAACAATATTGCAATCACTGCGAAATATGCTCAATTAGAGGGGTATAGTAGAGTAATGATAGTAGATTTTGATGTGCATCATGGTAATGGCACTCAAGATACCTTTTGGAGAGATGATAGTGTATACTATTTCAGCTCTCACCAAGCTTTTACATACCCTGGATCTGGAGATGAGAGTGAGGTTGGAGAGGATAGAGGTGTTGGATATACATCAAATCACCCTATGATGCCAGATAGTGGAGATATAGAGCTATTGGAGATATATGAGGATGATTTTGTAGAGTCATATATGAATTTTGAGCCTGATATAGTATTGATATCGGCAGGTTATGATCTACATGAGAGTGATCCATTGGCCTCTTTGAATGTCACTACTGATGGTGTATCAAAAATGGTCAGATTGATACTTGATACTATAGATGATATACCTGTGGTATTTATGCTAGAGGGTGGATATGATACCCAAGCTCTAGGTGAAAATGTCAAAGTCACCATAGAGGAGATGATGAGGTAGATTTTATGGTATAATATCAATAAATCTCAACCCAAATTGTGCTAGTTTTATCATCTTACTGCATAATTTGGGTTCAATTATCCAAAAGGAGTATATAGATGAATATAAATGTTGTATGCCCAAATTGTCTAAAAGTAAATAGAATACCAAAAAAAGATAGTTATACAAAGGCTAATTGTGGTAGTTGCAAAAGCTCTCTACTTGATAGTAGACCTAAATCTGTAGATAGTAGTAGTTTTGGTGAATTTTTAGTCAATAGTGATCTACCTATAGTCGTAGACTTTTGGGCTCCTTGGTGTGCTCCATGTCGTATGATGGCACCTGCATTTGAAGAGGCTGCTCTAGCAATGCCACTAAAGGCACAGTTTCTTAAGATCAATACAGAAGAGCAACAACAACTAGGTGCCAAATACAATATACAGAGTATCCCTACAATGGTGATATTTAAGGGTGGTAGAGAGGTAGATCGTATTAGTGGAGCATTGAGTGCGACTAGGATACAAAATTGGGTGAGACAGTTTGAAAATCAATAATATGGCAATTTAAATTGAAAGCGAAAATTTTACTACTTGAAGATGATGCAAATCTCAATGAAACTGTTGTAGAGTTTTTAGAAGATGAAGGCTATGAGGTGGAGTCATCATACGATGGCAATGATGCAGAGGAGAAGATCTATGAGACAAAATATGATCTTCTATTGTTGGATGTCAATATCCCAGGTATCAATGGATTTGAACTACTCAAGAGAGCTAGAGATAGTGGTGTAGTAGCTCCTGCTATATTTATCACATCACTTGATAGTGTGGAGAGCTTAGAGATGGGGTATGAGAGTGGTTGTGATGACTATATACGCAAACCATTTGTACTTAGGGAGCTACTTATTAGAATGGAGACACTTTTGAAAAGAGTCTTTTTTCATGAACAAAAAGATTATATAGAGATAGATGAGAATATAAAGTATGATATCAGTAGCAATCTGTTGATGTTAGATGGAGAATCTGTATCTTTAGGCAACAAAGAGTCCAAACTTCTGAAGCTCTTTATAAAATTACCAGATAGAGTCTTGTCGCATGAGTATATATATATGCATCTTTGGGATTATGATGAGGAGCCTAGCGATACATCTCTTCGTACATATATCAAAAATCTTCGTAAAATTGTAGGCAAGGAGAGAATTGTTAGTATTAAAAAACAGGGCTACAAATTCACTACTCAAAAGTGAAAAGAAGTCACTTTTACGATTTTTGACACTATATCTACTATTGGTTATATTGCTATTGACTCTAATATCGCTATTTTACTATCAGAGTCAAGAGAAGCTCATATTCTCAAACCAAAAGACTCTACTCTCTACATATGCTTATGATCAGATCAAGAGGCTCAAGCTACTACATCACTACTTTGGTGAGAGATATGTATACCCTAGAGATAGCAGGTTCAAGAGTGCTATATATGACATGGAGAATGTTGAGATATTCTCACTATTGGATAAAAAACCATCTGGATTCGATAAAGATATATATCAGATAGGGGATAAGATACACTATATCAAAATATTGGAAAACTACTATCTTGGAGCGAAATATTTAGTAATAGAGATAGATTATGATGAGAATTGGTATAAAGAGACTTTCAAAACTATAGCTATCTATGGATTTTCTGCATTTTTGATACTCTTTATATTTAGTTTTCTCCTTGCAAAACTATTTTTGAAACCTATGCGTGACTCGATCATGCTTTTGGATAGATTTATCAAAGATACTGCACATGAGCTCAATACACCACTTAGTGCGATACTAGCCAATATAGAGATGATGGATAAGGAGGTGATGGTAGATAAAAATAGAAAAAAATTAGATCGCATAACTATAGCTGCCAAGACAGTATCTGTACTCTATGAGGATTTGACATATTTGATACTAGAGCATGAGAAGTATAATTGTGATGAGGTATTGGATCTTAGGAGGATAATAGAGGAGAGGATAGAGTATTTTCAGACACTATCTAGGTCAAAGCAGATAACTATAAGTTACTACCTAGAAGAGGAGCAGTTCAATATGGATCGCAAGAAGTTTATCCGCGTAGTTGACAACCTTATATCTAATGCTATCAAGTACAATAGAAGGGGTGGCACTATAGAGATAAATCTATCGAAGGGAATGCTCTCTATCTATGATAGTGGCATAGGGATAGAGGAGGATAAGATAGCATATATATTTGATAGGTATATGAGATTTAATAGTAGCGAAGGTGGATTTGGTGTGGGATTGAGTATAGTCAAGAAGATTTTGGATGAGTATGAGATAAAGATAGAGGTCCACTCTCAACTAAACATAGGTACAAAGATGGTATTGACATGGTAAAGTTTGTATCGGTAGCTATCGCTATAACACTTCTCTCTTATGGACAAGATGCTTATGAGAGAAACTGTATCGAGTGCCATAGAGATCTACCTATGTCGCTACAGAGAATGTTTATGAACTATCTTGGTGTCTATAGTGGTGAAAAAAACACTAAAGCTGCACTGAAACACTTTATGCGTTATCCTAGAGCAGATACCTCTGTCATGTCTGATCTCTTTTTGCAAAACTTTAGTATCAAAAAACCTCTTAAGATAAGTGATGAAGAGTTAGATAAAGCTATAGATATCTATTGGGATAGATATAAAGTAATTGGTAAGCTTAGGTAGACTATAATATATATATAGGAGAAAGTATGAAAAAGTTACTATTTATTATCTCAATAATTATATTTACAATGATAGGAGTTACAACTACAATAGATGCTGATATCACTAAGGGGCAGAAGATATTTAAAAAGAATTTCAGAAAAGCCTGTCGTTTTTCAGGTGTAAAATTTGCTAGATATCATACTCAAGATGAGTGGAAAGAGTTATATAAATCTGATAAATTTAAAGAAGAGGTAAAAAAGATATGTCCTAGGTTGAAGCTAGAGAAGATCAAAGATAATTGGTGGTTGGATCTATATGATTTTGCACATGAGTATGGATCGGATAGTTTGCTTATCCCCAATTGTTGATATAGGCTTCACAATTAATTCACGATTATTGACTACAATTCAAATGTTATAAATCAAACACAAAAGGATATATATGACTAAATTTACAAAATTGGCTGTAGCTGCACTATTTGCATTTGCAGTAGTAGGTACAACAGCGTCAGCAGATGCTGCAAAGGGACAGAAGATATACTCTAAGAAGTTCAAAGGTAGTTGTGGTTTCACTGGTGCTAAGTTTGCTAGTAAGCATACACAAGATGAGTGGGAGAAGATCAAAGAGGCTGGTAAATTTGCTGCAGAATTAAAAACTATCTGCCCAAAAGTTTCTAAGTACAAAGATAAGTATACAAGTGATCTTTATGATTTCGCATATGAGTATGCATCTGATTCAGGTAATGTACCTAGCTGTTAAGTAGTTTAACTTTAAATTAGTATACTACGATCTTGATTGATACAATGTGACAATCAAACCAATTTATTTTAAGGAGAATATATGAAAAAAATCGCAATCGCAATGTTATTTGCAGGATCTACACTATTGATGGCTGATGGTGCAGCTTCTTACGCTAAATGTGCAGGATGCCATGGTCAAAATGGTGAAAAAGCAGCACTCGGAAAATCAGCAATAATTAAAGGTCAAGATGCTGCTAAAACAGTAGAGGAACTTCAAGGCTATAAAGCTGGTACACTTAACCAACACGGTATGGGTGGTGTAATGAAGGGTCAAGTAGCTTCTATGGATGATGCAACTATGAAAGAGGTAGCTGATCATATCGCTGCTATGAAGTAGTAAGATACTACTCTACTTATGCTCTAAGCCTCTTGGCTTGGAGCTTTTTATTATTCTGCATTATAATTTATGATTTTAATCGTTGTTTAACACTATATTTTATATAATATCTGCTATTTCTACAAATCATTCTACATATGACATTTATTGTTGATGTAATAAGGAGTAATACCATATGGTAATTAAAAGATATATATTAATGGTAGCTATGACGGCTGTGCCTATTTTTGCAGGTATCCAAAACTTGACGCTTAGCCAAGCTATCAAGATAGTAAAGCATGATAACTTAGAGGTAAAGATATCTAAGTTTGAAGAGCAGATGAAATCCTATGAATTAGATGTAGTTGAGGGGATGAATTATGGTAAATTAGACTTAACTATGAATGCTATGAGATCAAATGATGCTCTCAATGTATTTGGATTTAAGCTGATGAGTCGTGAAGCAAATTTCGGTGATTTTGGATTTAGTGAATTTTTGGGTGGTATTGGCAATGTAATGCAAGCAGCCAATGGTGACTTTGGCTCTTTTTCGCAGATGATGTCAGATGCTTCTGCTCAAGCACAAATGTTGGCTACCGAACCAAAAGATCTAAATTTCCCACAAGCAAGAAACAATTTTCAAACAAAAATAAGTTATCAGATACCTATATATACTGGTGGCAAATTAACAGAGTATGCCAATATCACAAAAGCTCTCTATCGAATGAGCAAGATGGATACAAGCAAAGTGATAAATGCCAAGATTTTTCAGGTCAAAAAGAGCTTTTATGATATCTCTCTGGTGCGTAACTATATACACAATCTACAAAAGATTATAAAAAATATAGATAAATTGGAAGGCATAGTAAACTCTATGAAAAAAGAGGGTTATGCTCAAGATGTAGATGTACTTGAGGTAGAGGCGAGAAGAGCAGAGGCACAAAATCTATATAATCAAGCTATGCTCAATCAGAAATTGGC
>Ga0256913_10001235_pt1 | contig 13191 bp, 11 predicted proteins | sample Axial_MatmetaG_FD_185970 | JGI IMG/M metagenome (GOLD analysis project Ga0256913, IMG submission 185970) | Deep-sea worm associated microbial mat communities from Axial Seamount, Juan de Fuca Ridge, Pacific Ocean - Axial_Mat | ecosystem: Environmental > Aquatic > Marine > Oceanic > Microbial...
TGTATGAAAACTTGACAGTTGATTTAGGAGATCTCGTCCAGCAATCAATCGAAGCTACAAAAAAAGTATTAGACGGCAAAGAAATACCGGAAAAATACAGAGAATTTGAAGATATGATTCAATGTATAGTTGAGAGAGAACTCATTGAGCTTGAGCCATCAAACGATTACATTCAATTTTCTATGATGAGATCAAGAACGACAGACTTTATGTTGGTACAAAAACCAGTAAATCTTCTTGATACAGATTCATACGACTACATTAATGGCGCAGCAATAGACTTAACAGATGTAGAATTAGAAATCAATGGAGTTAATTTCGGAAAAATTTATGACCTGTCCACAACATATCTATACGACGGGGACAACACAACGAATGATGAAGACCCCCCCTCGGAGCTATATTATAAATTAGATATAAAAAAATTGATGGAAGACAATGGCATGACAATGCCAACAGCAGAAACCCAAATCCCTTATGATACTGACGGGAAGGCAGTTTTTGACGAATACTATGCATATTATTTCGACACTGAATTTAACATTGGGACAGAAGTTCAAGACATGCTTGACAAGATGTCTTATTTTTATCAAGATGACCCAATAATAATGAAATTCATTTACCCAGATAAAATGAGAAAATTTGTTACATTCCCGTTCCCGTTCATCTATACTAGGCCTGAAAATGCACAAGATATTATAGCTATGGGCAACAGCCCACAGCCATTTGCAAAAATTGAATTTCATGTATTTTCAGACTCAGAAGAACACCAACTAGCAATAGAAAGAGGAGAGTTTGGGGTCATGACAATAAGATGGTTAAAATTTGATGCAGAAAGACCATCGGAACCAATTTCTGTCTCCCCAGGAGAAAATCTCGGAGCGTTTTGGGCACTACTTGGGCTCGAAGAAGTTAGCGGGATAAACCTAGCGGGCATCACAGGGACATACGCAATAGCCGACAACCCAATAAAAGATTTTTTTGTAGCAGCTCCATTCTTGGAAACTGTAGATTTTGGACAAATCCCGATAGAAATAACTGGGCAAGATTATTTAATTGGGCCAACAATGTTCCGAAAAATCAACTTCGCAAATGATACTGGAATGAACTGGGTAGACGGGAATGGTAATTCTGTGTTTAAGGTGTATGATCCAGATACAGATTCAGCATACCCACATTAAGCATAGGAGATAATCAAATGAACCTTGTAACAAATGAACTATATCAGAAAGGATTCATATAATGGACGTTGTAGAACCAAAACTAACGCAAGAATTATCAAACCTATACAATCCAGAAAGAAGTTATGCACAATGTTACCCATACAAAACGAGTATGTCACATGGCGGAAGAAACAAGTGCAGTGAGGATTTTATAAATCTTGTTGTATACATCACAATGATTAGAGATGACGACGAAAAGGTTAAGGCTTTTTACAAAAACATACCAATAGAGCTAGCAAGTGAAGTAGAAAAATCAGCCTATTCCCTGAAGCATCTAATGCATGGTACAGATATAAAAGAAAACATCGATCTTGCAAAAAAAAGAGTTGTATGCCCCACAAAAGAAAAAAGAGATTATATTGAATTTTCAATGATGAGATCTAATTACGATATGAATATGATCGTTCAAAAAGAAAAAGAAAAACTAGAATATTCAGAATGGGATGATGATGAGAAAAAGGCGATTATAGACTTAACAGATGTGGAACTGGAAGTCAATGGAGTTAATCTCGGAAAGATATATGATTTACCGGAGCGGTATCTTTCGAATACTTGCACGACAGATACCGAGATAACTTATCACGAAGATTATTACATTTTAGACCTATACAATATAGCGTTAGATTTGCAAATAACACTACCGGATGCTGAGAAAGAAATTAGTTACCAGCCTCAAGCTCAATCCCGCTTTTGGACAGACTGGCTTTTGGTTAATACAAATCTATCATGGAGCGAACGGGATGACGCTCTACAAGAAATCAAAAACTACATAAGGAGCATGGGCTGGTACTATGACCCAGACCCAATAAAGATGAGGTTCATTTATCCAGACAAAATGAGAACATTCAGATTGTTAGCGCAGGTGCCTACGGACAGAGAATATCCATCTACTATGCCGGAATTGTTAGCACAAAGAAACGTAAAACTTCCATTTGCTCGAATTGAGTTTCATGTTTTTTCTGATTCAGAAGAACATCAAAAGTGTTTCTCAAATGAATCAAGTCAGATAGTACCATTTGGAGATTTTGCAACACGATGGTTGATTCTTGATGCAGAACGACCATCAATGCCAATATTAACAAAAGACACTATTGGTAAAGAACAATTTCGGGAATCATTTGGGCTTGAAGAGGTACGAGGACTAAACTTATTAAACGTAAAACAAGACGATGCACCATTGTATGAAATAATTGACCTCTTCGATGGTTGGTTCAAATTCGCACCATCATTAAGAAAACTAGACTTCGGAACAATGATGATTAACGATACAGATAAAAATGGAATAAATACTAGTTGGTATGAGGTAACAACAGATGTTCCACTAGACCTCTCAACTAGTCCAGACATAAAATGGTATGATTGTAAAGGAACACCGATCTTCTCTCCGCCTGACGCGTACCAGGGATCATCGTAACGAGCAATAAGCTAACAGAGGAAAAAATATGAGTTATGCAATAAGTGGAAGCACCGTACAACAATCAGGAACAGATGCTAACTTCTCTGGCCTTGAAGGGTTAGCCGGAGTAACAGTATTTAAGTCCAATGGGAGAACAGTTTACCAATTGGATAATCTAGGCATGGAGATCAATGGTACAGTAGATCATGATCCAGAATCAGAAGAACTTGTATTTGTAAACTATGGAAATATCAAGACATTTGTGGTCAAAGGAACATATAATCTCGGGCTTGAAATTGATGTTGGAGCTGACGAGAACCGATTCAGCTCTGGTACCGCAATCCGTTTCACTCGCAACAGTGACAGTACATATTCAGAAGATAGCTCAGACATCTACATAGATACTTCGGGGACCATGAATTGGCGTGGCGGTACGATATTTAGTAAGCGACAATTCGCTATCTATGGACATTTCAATACGTTCAGCCAGAATGCAAAACTAATTGGACAGCACACTGCTGACTTTCAAATCCGTCAACGAAGCGGTTCAACGAATATCAATGGCTGGGTAACAAATGGGTACATGCTTGCGATGATCACCAATGCAGCACAAATCAAGGGGTTCAAGCCGTATGCACACATTGGGTTGTCGATACTCACTCCATCAAGTGCAAGCCCAAGTAATGTATTTATGACGGTGGAGGACTTTGACTCATCAGGAGATACGGGTCGAATCATCTCATTTTGGTCATCAAAATGGATGAGACTTGTCAATAACCTGAAGGGAACAGATGTTCTGTGTGAAGGTCTCCTGCCGAACAATGGAAACAACAAAGGGCTCGCAGAGTTCACAAAAGCGATCAAGTTTGAATATACAGACCTTGACGGAAACGTCTTGACAGGGATCAAGAATTACAGCAAAGATGTCGATGGCGGACACAGACTTGCAGCAGGACAAATTAATAGCAATCCAGATTACATAGCAGATCGTATCTATGAAGGAACAAGTGACGCAAATGGGGTTGTTGATCATCCATCTGTATTACTCGGAGTAGTATGGAGAACAACCGGAGGACACGCTGAAGACAATAATGTATACGATTACAGAGGTAAGAATACAGACGCAACAGATATTTTTCAATTCTCATCAATTGAGTATATGTATGCAATCAAAGTACAAAATGTCCCAATGAAAGGCACTGGATATATCTCACTGAATACACCATTGCTTCCAGACGTAAAAATAACAGAAACAAACAAAAGCGTAGCAGAGGCATACACCACCTTTGAAACAGCCCAAAGAATATACGACTATCTCAAGGCAGAGCTGTATAACAATTTCCAAGGAGAAACAGAAACCATAGTTGACAGGGCAGGAGACCAGCTAAATGTTAGGGGCAGAAACTTCACTGTTGACAACACGTTGCAAGATGCAATTACATATGATGATCAAGATATGGCAATCAATGTTCTTAGCTACGAATCTGGCGTAGCTACAACTGGGGATACAATTTTCAACGCAGGATCATATCCAGCTGGAGGAACATTTGATTGTGATGTCTATCTAAACGAGGTTCCAAACAAGGCTGGTTCTACCCTTGAAAACGTCACTATCAATGGAGACCTGCATATCAATGTTCCAAATGATGAAAGTTTCGTATTTAGCAATGTGCAGGTGACAGGATCAACATACAATGACAATGCATCAAAAACATTATCCATAAGCCTAAAGAATGGATCGCAAATTACACCAGACAATCCCGGAGATGGACCAGGGCAAATAAGTTCAATGGAAGCAGTAGAGATAAGTGTTAATGTTGTTGACTCCCTTGGGGTTCCAGTAGAGAATGCACGTGTGTACATCGGAGACACCCTTGCAACTGAACTGGCTAATGAGCTAACGGATGCAAATGGGAACATGACATACATGTATTCGGGAGTGGGAACAAATGCTATATTGAATGTGCGAAACGAAAAATATGCACCGTACTCTACAACAATAGACCTCACAAAAGATAATACTCTCAATGTGACGTTAGCTGGGGTTCCCCAGGTAACAGATGAAGCAAGAACAGACATAACAATCGACTGGACACAGAGTCCACGCATTATTACGATTGCCAAGCCAAGCACAGAATGTACTATGCAGGAACTATTGGACACGCTTAGCGTGGAGCAAGCCAAAGAGGCGAACATGAAAGAACCCCCCATTGCATCAGCATCAGGAAAAGAAGATATTGGTGCAGGAGAAGCAACAGGGCTTACCGTTAAACTCCTAAATGCTCAAGTAGAATTTGAAGGAAGAATGGCATGGACAGCATGTAGTTTGCTTGGAGGGAACCTATTGGCTCAAGATGATCAAGGCAACAACATGATGTCTGTACACAGTACGCCATATGTAAACATCATTAAGAGCCTAAGTACATCAGCTACTATTAAAAGCGTTGGGACTGGGCTAACTGAGGAAGAACATGATGCGCTGATGGATGCAATAGGACTCACACCAGAAGAACACAATGTGCTCATGGATAGTATTGGTCTTACGGATGAAGAACATGAGGCACTAATGAATGCTATTGGACTTACAGATGAAGAACACGATGCATTAATGAATGCAATTGGATTGACCCCAGAAGAACATCACGCTATAATGAACCTTGCGAATGACACCGCAGATAGCCTATTTAACAGGACAGTATCATGCTGACCTTTGCTCAATGTTTATGCAGGCAAAGCGGACTATCAAGCGGAACACTGTTCCAACACATAATGGAAATGTCCAAAGGACATTGCAGTGGATTCACTGAGGCAGTAGCAGATGATCATGAAGTTACCATTGTAGATGGTGTCGTTGAAATAGAAGAAACACCAATACTAATAGATTTAGTTCCAAGTGGAATAGAAATAACCAAGGAAGAAATAAATGGGATTTGTTAAAAGAGAAAAGAGTATTGTAAAATACTCTGAAGAAAGTATTTCGGAAGCAATCCATCGAAAAGATGGAAAGCCCTGGGAAGTGCAGTACAATGCTAAATACTCCATGTACAATTCAGACGGAAGAATGGTTGCAACAGGGCCATTACAGAGAGCAGTAGACGATGCATCTTTCAAACTATTTGTATCAAAAGAAGAAACAAAAAATCTTGAAGGGAACCATCTCTTGCTTGTAGAACTGGAACATTGTGATATAAATGGGATGAGTGAAGTTATCGCCTCTTTCGATATAGATTTCAAACGACGACTTAGCAAAATATCTTAAAGGAAATATAAATGATTGATACATCATGGACAAACCCACCAAAAATAGAAGACCTTGAGCTAGACATCAGGGATGCCTCAGACAGCTTCCTGCACAGAATTGAAAGAGTTGATAGCTGGTTAAGACAAAGAGCAGCAGAACTCAAAATCAAAGTGCCAAAAGGCAGAAGTAGGATGTCTCCAAAACTCATCAGGAAACAATATGAGTGGAGATACCCAAAACTTGCAGACCCATTTTTGTCAGACGATGATATGTTCAAGGTCAGTCCAAGAACAGCAGCAGATGTTAGTGCTGCACAAGCAAATGAACTTATTCTGAACAAACAATTCTCAGCAGACATTGAACGACAAAAATTTGTAGACGAACTAGTGCAAACAGTAACAGACGAAGGCAGTGCATTCGTATTTGTCGGGTGGGACTTCCAACAACATGAAGTCACAAGAATACGACCAATCATAAAACGAACACCAAAGTGGTCAAATCCTGACGAGCAACAACAACTACTTGCCCAACTAGAGGCTGGGAACATTCAAGAAAGCGATATGTACAATGAAGAACTTCTCGACGAACGAGAAGTAACCTCAATTGAGACTACCATCAACAAGCCAAAACTTGAAGTAGTCGAATACGATAAAATCATGGTAGATCCGAATTGCAAGGGAGACCTGTCAAAGGCAAAATTTGTAGTTCATAGACCAATGGTATCAATTTCTGATCTTATGAAAGATGGCAGATATGAGAATCTAAAAGAACTATTGGCACAAATCAGGCTTGACCAGCTCAACACCGACTACGACAATGGACTGTATGTAGAACCAGAAGAATTTAACTTTGCAGATGCAGCAAGAAAAAGATTCAGACTCACACAATATTATGGAGAGTGGGATGTACATGGTGATGGAAAAACAACACCAATCATTATTGAATGGGTAGGAAAAACAATAGTAAGAATGGAGGAAAACCCGTATCCAGATCAACGACCACCATTCGTACTAATATCATTCATGCTAGACAGAAGTAGCCCTTATGGTGGAGAACCCGATGCTGAACTAATCGGGGACAACCAAGATATTGTTGGAGCAATCACTAGAGGAATCATCGACACTCTAGCCAAAAGTGCAAACGGACAAACTGGCACAGCAAAGGGAGCACTAGATCCAATAGAGAAAATAAAAATGCAACGTGGTGATGACTTTGAGTATAACCCAACAATGGATCCACGAACAGCATTTCACCAATTCCAATTCCCAGATATATCTAATTCAACAATGAACATGATCAACTGGCAACAAATGGAAGCAGAATCTATCACTGGAACAAAAGCATTTTCACAAGGAATTTCAGGCAACTCTCTTGGTGAGAGTGCAACGGGGGTTCGTTCAGTCATGGATGCAACAGCACAGCGAGACCTAGCTATTATTCGTAGAATAGCAGATGGACTGGTCGAGATTGCACGAAAGATTACAGCGATGAACGCGGTAAACCTCACAGACAATGAAGTGGTAAAGATCACAGACAATAAGTTCATAACAATCCGTAGAGACGAGCTAGCTGGGGACTTTGATCTCAAGATTGATATTTCAACACCAGAGATGAGAACAGCTGCTGCCGAAGATTTGAAGATGCTACTTCAAACAATGCCAAACGCAGATTTGTCGTTCACAAAGATCATATGGGAAGAAATCGCTAAACTCAAGCGACGACCTGCACTCGCATTGGCAATAGCAAACTACGAACCACAGCCAAACCCTGCACAGGAAGAAATCTCAAAACTGCAAATCGAGCTGCTTAAAGCACAAATTGCAAATGAGCAAGGCAAAGCAAACGAGAATAACGCTCAGTCTGTTCTCCATGAAGCCAAAGCAGAAGCAGAAAAAGCCAAAGCTGGAAACATTTCAAGTAACACAGACATTCTTGATCTTAAGTTCCTCAAGGAACGTTATGGTGTTGACCATAAAAACAATATGGAGTCAGCAAAGCTTGCGCATGAACAAGCACTTGAAAAAGAGCAAACAAAATTTGAGCTTGATCTTGGAAAACTGGGAGCAGCTCATATGGTAGATGTAAACAACCATCAAAGAGAAGAAGGTGATGGAGACTATGATGAAGATGACATAAATGTAGGTGGGGGTTCTCAATTACAAAACATGGACACCCCAACTGAAAACGTAAAAGACTATTTACGGAAATAAAAGAAAATATGCTATAATCGTCAACGAACAACAACAAAAAGGAAAAAACATGGAAAACAAACAGAAGGCAATGGAAGAAATTGAATTGTCAGTAGCTCATGCTACAAAATTGAAAGAACTGAAAGACGCAATCTTGCGATTGCAAAAAAACAGAGACTTTAAAAAAGTATTCTCAACAGAATTGTTCCAAAAGGAACCAGCTCGAATCACAGCTCTTCTAACTGACCACAATATGCTTGATCAAAGAAACCTTTTGATTGAAGACCTTATGGTTATATCAGGGGTTCAAACATGGATTAGAAGTAAAGTTGCACTAGGTGAATCAGCAGAACGATCAATTGGCGAAGCACGTAAACTTTCAGAAGAAATAGAAGAAGAGGACTAAAAAATGAAAATGATTGAATACAGCATACTTTTTGCAATGTCACTTTCAGCTATATCGTTCTCAGCAGCAGACGACGACGATCTCCTGTCAATGTCAGATGAAGAAATTGAACAAATGACAGAACCCCCACTAGAGCCAGATGCCTCGGGGGATGATCAAGAAGAAGAGCAAGAAGAACAAGAAGAGGAACAAGAAGCACAAGAAGAAGTAGTCGAAAATGATGCGACAGAAGAAGTAGAAGAAACAGAAGAAGTAGTAGAAGAAGAAGAAGAGGGAGAAGAGGAGAGTGTTGGGAACAATACTCAATTTGATCCAAATGTTTTCCTCTCGCCTTTAAGAGCTTCTGGTAGAACAGTAGAATTGAGAGACGCAGAACACCTTCGAGCATTAGCTCAAATGGGTGTAGATTACAACAAAAAGATGCAAGGACTCAAGCCATATTTGCCGACGGTTAAAGCGTTAGAGGCAAATGGACTAATGGATCCAGAGCAAATCAATTTATTGATTGAAATATCAAAAGGTAATCCTGAAGCACTACGAAGAATTATTGCCGAGAAAGAAATTGACCCAATGGAACTTGCTGATCTTGAAGCTATTAGCGAATCAGCACAGTACGTTCCAGAGGATGTTCTTCCCTCTCAAGAGCAACTTGAACTTCAAGAAGTGCTTGAATCAATTGAAGATACTCCAACATATAGGAAAACAGTAGATCTATTCACGGACCAATTTGATGAGAAGTCCCGTAGTATCGTAGCGGAAAATCCAAGTTATATTGCTGCAATGAATGAAGATATGCAGAGTGGTGTAGCACACAGAATATTGGGAGAAATCGAATACCGTAAAACGGTAGGGAAAGCTCCACGAGGTGTAAGCGACATCGAACTTTACATACAGATTGCACAAGAACTTAGTACCGATAATACGAATACTGCCTCTCAGGAACATCCGAAACAAGATTTAACTGATCAGCACAATAAACGAAGACAAGGTATGTCGAAAACAAAAACGACCAATACCAGAACTCAAAGAAAACTATCAGAATATGACGTGCTCAACATGAGCCCAGAAGAATTCGAGGCATATGCTTCAAATATAAAACTATAAATTTAAAGGTATAAAAAATGAAAAAGGTACTTTATGGTGTATTGAGCATAACCGCTCTTACTGCCAAAGCAACAGCTGGTGCATTTAACCGTGTAACCAACGACTCTCAGCAATCATATGGGAACGGCAATAACTCATCGATTGGTCCACAAATCAACCAAGCGTATTTCCAAAGAAAAGCTCTCGTAGAGGCACAAAAGAAAAAAGTATTTAGTCAGTTGGCTGATACCACTGCTATGCCAAAAAACTACGGAAAGACAATTAAGCAGTATCACTACTTGCCTATCCTCGATGATCGAAACATCAACGACCAAGGATTGGATGCTACTGGCGCAGTCCTCGCAAACGGAAACCTCTATGGTTCCAGCAAAGACATGGGTACCATCGTTGGCAAAATTCCTGTACTGACTGAAAACGGTGGACAAGTCAACCGTGTTGGATTCACCCGTATCGAAATTACTGGCAGTCTCGCTAAGTTTGGTATCTATGAAGCATACAGCCAAGAGTCTCTCGACTTTGACACTGATGCAGACCTTGAGATGCACATTCACCGTGAGATGCTCTATGCTGCCCATGAAATCACTGAAGATCAGCTCCAAGCTGACTTGCTGAATGCTGCTGGTGTAATCCGTTATGGGGGTTCTGCTATCGCAGACCCAGAAGTGACTGGTAACAGCGCTGACGTGATCTCTGTTCCTACCTATGAGGGTCTCATGAAATTGTCAACTACCCTTGACGAAAATAGAACCCCCAAGAACACAAAGATTATCACTGGTACTCGTCTGATCGATACTGAAACAATCAACGCTGCTCGCGTCATGTTCATCGGATCTGAAGTTCTCCCTACGCTTCGTCGTATGAAAGATCTCCACAATGAAAAGGCCTTTGTCGAGGTGCGCAAATATGCTGCTGCTGGTAAAGTCCTCAACAACGAAGAAGGTGCCATTGATTCATTCCGAATCGTAGTCGCTCCTGAAATGATGCATTGGGCTGGTGCTGGTAAAGCAGATGATGGTTCAAATGCTGGATACCGTACAACTAATGGTAACTATGACATCTTCCCTATGCTTGTTGTAGGAGATGAGTCGTTCACCACTATCGGGTTCCAAACATCTAAGAAAGGTACCAAGTTTAAAATCAGTCACGTTCCTCCCAAGGCAACAACTACTGATCCTTACGGGGAAACTGGTACTTATAGTATCAAATGGTACTATGGCTTTATGGCATTGCGTCCTGAGCGTATTGCCCTCTACAAAGTCGTAGCTGAGATCTAATCACCTGAGAGCCCCATGTTGGGGTTCTCTACATAATTAGCCAGAAAGGATATATGATGGCATATTTTGATGGAATCAAGAGACTACAAGTAGGCTCTGATGGCGGACTGGACACCAATGGTGCCAAGGTAGCTGGGGTAGGACATGATGTTAATGTGTACTACAATATTGAAACTGAACGTTTCGAAGAGAACAAAGATGAGTTTAAGTCACCTGGGGCAGGAGCAGCAGAAGACAACATAACTATCTTTGAAGATGGAGAATGGGTTCAAAATGCACCAGAGACATTAGCAAGCAATGACAATTATGTATTTATTGCACAAAACCCTGAGTGGGAAGATGTAAAAACAGACACAGATGGTGATGGCGTTGCTGACATTACAGACAACTTTATGTCTGACATCAGGTCTAAGCATCTCCCTATATAATAAAAGGATAAGTAATGGCCTATTTTGATGCTTTAAAACAAGTGCAGGTAAGCTCAGATGGGGGAGTAAAAGGGAACGGGGACAAAGTTATTGGGACTAGAAATGAATTTCAGTTTCTTCATAACATAGAAGAAGAAAGACTATTTTCAGTCCGCGATAACCTTTTCCGTCAAAAAAATAGAGCAGGGGACACAGAAGAATTGCCCCAAGACTGGAATGTGTCAAATATGCAAGCACTATCAAATTGGGATGAAGATATTGATGCTATGGGCGATGTAATGGAAAAAAATAACAACCATGTAAATATACTTCAAAATCCCAATTGGGAAGATGTAGCGAGTATGGATTCTAACGGGAACATAACTGAGGTGTACCCAATGGCGAAAATAAGAGCTGAATTGTTTAACAATGAAGGCATATAAAACCTATTCTAAACCATAGCAAATTGCAACCGCGTAGCGGTTGCAATCCAATACAATAAAAAGGAACAGAATGACAAGAGATGAACTGAAAGAAAAGGCAACGAAACTGGATATTATGTTTCCAGAAAACATAAAAACAGAGAAGCTCAAAGGGCTTATTGCAGAAAAAGAAGCTGGACAAGAACCAGTAGAAACACCAGTAGAAGAAGACACTGAGTCTCTCAAAGAGCAAATGAGAGCTGAAATTAAGGCAGAGCTGGAAGCCGAGTTTAAGACTAAACTAAACAAGCGCATTGAAGACATCGAGATTAAGACAGTTGCATTTGGACGAAACAAAGCAATCTCTCCAGCAGAAGTAGCTAGACTTCAAAAAGAAGCAATGAGTCTTATGAGAGTCAATGTGATTTGTAATGATCCCACAAAACAAGCGTGGGAAGGCGAGATTATCTCAGCAGGAAATGATGTGATTGGTGATGTCAAAAAGTATGTGAAGTTCAATACATCACAGGGGTACTATATTCCCAAGATCATTTACAATGTACTGAAGACAAAAAAAGTAACCATCTTCAAGCAGAAGAAAACACGAGATGGAAAACAAGTAACAACTCCAGTGCTGATCAACGCATTTAACATTTCAGAACTCCCAATACCAACTCAAGCAGAACTTGATGAACTGGCAAGGGAACAACGAATCGCAGAGCTACAAGCAGACGCATAAAGATACAGAGCCCCTCACGGGGGGTTCCAGTATCTTCATAAAATAGGCTGACTCATGTATAATATTCCATATAACCATTTTCCCCAACCAATTACAGTAGGCTTTCCAGAAGAAATTACAGGAAGCTTTTATAGTGATCCTGATGACATTCAACCATCAGGAATACTAACAAACGACCATATTCCATATACAGAAAAAGATCCAGAGCCAATAGAAAAAGACGATCTCGAAGTTATTGACATCAGGACAATTACGACGGAATCAGTCAATGGAACAGGAATCTTTGATCATTTCATGAGAGCTATTAGGAACCAACTCCAGCGAGAATGGGATGACGAAAAAATAGACAAAACACAATTTGCTGAAGCATATGTTTCTCAAATGCAACCAACACTGGAAAAGGCAATAGCCTATGCCAGACTTGATATGGAAGCAAGAGTACAAGCAATGGCTTTGCAGAAAATGGCACAAGAGATTGTAGAAATGAGGGCAAGTGGTGCAGAAGGCAGAATCAAATCAAGAGAAGACACAAGAAAAGTAGAAGCAGAAACAGAACTTACAATTGCACAAATAGCAGAAATGATGGAGAATGGAGCATCAGAAAGAGAACTTAAGAAATCTCAAATACAAGTACAAGAGCAACAAGCCCAATTGTACCATAGGCAGACACTTGGCTTTGATGATAAGCGCAAGGCAGACATTCTAAAAGTAATGATGGATACATATGCGGTAGTTGCATCAGAAATAGATGCAGACCCTTCTGTTCCAAGTGTATTTACTGCCCCAGCAA
>Ga0256913_10001236_pt1 | contig 13188 bp, 15 predicted proteins | sample Axial_MatmetaG_FD_185970 | JGI IMG/M metagenome (GOLD analysis project Ga0256913, IMG submission 185970) | Deep-sea worm associated microbial mat communities from Axial Seamount, Juan de Fuca Ridge, Pacific Ocean - Axial_Mat | ecosystem: Environmental > Aquatic > Marine > Oceanic > Microbial...
GGGTAATACTTATAATGGTGATAATGAGGGAGATGTTAGCCTAAAAAACAACTCTTTGTCTCTTTTGGCCGGAGTGGCTTATAGATTTGGAATGAGCACTAATTAGTATTAATCAAATAATAAAAAGTGTCAATTATACCCAAAAAAGCTTTTTCTTATTTTTAAACATTTACCACCGTTTTCTGTTGTTTGTGAAATCGTTTTTTTATTTTTTTTGAAATGTGTGTAAATTTATTTCAATATTTCAGTATTTATTTGTAAAATTGCACCTGTTTTAAAAACAGTAAAAACGGACAATTAAATTATTATAAAACAGAACGATAACATCAGGATGCGAAGTTCACTATTTTTAACAATTCTTTTAACGCTGACTTTCTTTGTCTCATTTGGTTCGGATGAAATAAAACTTCAACATGATGAAGAAGTTATTACTGAGGGAGAATTGAACACGGGAGATATGATAATTGATCATATCATTGATCATCATGATTGGCACATTATGGATTTCGGTAATACGCCGGTTACTATTCCATTACCGATTATTTTAATTGACAATGGTAAGTTGGTTGTGTTTATGTCGAGTAAATTTGAGCATGGTCATGCCACATATAAGGGATATAAACTTGAAACCTCCGGCACAAATAAGGGCAAGATAGTGAATGCAGAAACAGGAGAAATTCCTCTTGATATGTCTATTACGAAAAATGTTTTTGCACTGTTTATTAGCATAATAGTTTTGCTGTGGGTGTTTATTTCAATTGCCAACCGATACAAGAAGAATCCGAATACTGCGCCAAAAGGTATGCAGTCGCTATTTGAACCATTGATTATTTTTATCAGAGACGATATAGCAAAAAGCTCAATAGGAGTGAAAAAATATGAGAGGTATATGCCCTATCTACTGACAATTTTCTTTTTTATCTTTTTCAATAACCTGTTCGGGCTGATCCCGTTTTTTCCGTTTGGGGCGAACCTGACAGGTAACATTGCAATAACGGGAGTGATGGCTGTTTTTACATTCATTATAACAACAGCTGTCGGTAATAAGAATTACTGGTTACATATTATTAATACACCTGGCGTTCCATGGTGGCTAAAAATTCCTGTTCCGTTAATGCCGATAGTTGAGATAATGGGGTTATTTACAAAACCTTTTGTTCTGATGGTTCGTCTCTTTGCCAATATGTCTGCAGGACACATCATTGTTCTTGGCTTTATCGGTTTGATATTTATATTTGGAAAAATTAATATAGGACTCGGATATGGGGTATCTGTTGTGTCGGTTGGTTTCTCAGTGTTTATGATAATTCTTGACCTGCTTGTTTCATTCATTCAGGCATATGTATTTACATTGTTGTCGGCACTATATTTTGGAATGGCTACAGAAGAACACCATTAATTTTGGAATGGTAACAGAAATATTAATTTGTGAATGGTTGAGACACACGGACGTGTGTCTCAATAAAATAAAAAATAAAAAATAGAGGAAATTAAAATTCATTATTCATTTAAACAATTATTATTATGACACTTTTAGCGATTTTATTACAAGCTGCACAAACTGTTACACTGGGAGTAGGTGTTGCCAAGATGGGTGCCGGATTAGGAGCTGGAATAGCAGCTATCGGTGCCGGTATCGGTATCGGACAGATAGGTAAAGGTGCTGTTGAATCTATTGCCCGACAGCCGGAGGCTGTTGGCGATATACGTTCAAATATGATCGTAGCGGCAGCTCTTATCGAAGGTGTTGCGTTTTTTGCTATTGTTGTTTGTTTGTTGATTGTCTTCTTGTAGACGCAAACAAACATTACCTGTATGTACCGGCGGTTGGCCGGTACTTACAGGTTTTATGAAATGTAATAAATTATTTTGATTAAATAAATATAATTTGAGATGGAATTAATACAACCCGGTATAGGATTGATTTTTTGGATGATGCTTTCATTTTTGATTGTTATTTTTATCCTGAAAAAGTTTGCCTGGAAACCGATACTTAACGGACTTGAGGAGAGAGAGAAAACAATTGATGAGGCCTTGAATGCAGCTGAGAAAGCTCGTGAGGAGATGAAAAGTCTTAAATCTGATAATGAAAAACTCCTCCACGAAGCAAAAGAAGAACGTGATAATATTTTGAGGGATGCACGGAAGATGAAGGATGGAATTATTCTGGAAGCAAAAGAAAAAGCTCAGGTGGAGGCTAACAAGATTGTAGAGGGAGCTTTAGTTACAATAGAGAACGAAAAAAACTCCGCTATTCATGACCTTAAGAATCAGATTGCAAGTCTTTCTATTGAAATTGCTGAAAAAATTCTGAAAGAGGAGCTCAAGACAAAAGGTAAGCAGAAAGAGCTTATTGATAAACTTATAAGTGAAATAAAATTTAATTAGTCATCCTGACATTTTAAACATGAAAGGAAAAATTTTAGCATCAAGATACGCAAAAGCAGTATTTGAACTTGCGCTGGAGAATAAGATTCTCAATGATATTAATAATGATATGAAACTCATTGATAGTGTTACTGGTGCTAGTAAAGAACTGATATTGCTTTTGCGTAATCCGGTTCTTAAACCAAAAAAGAAAAAAACTGTTCTGGAAGCAATTTTTAAAAATAAAATTCAGGCGGTCACTATGAAATTTCTGTTTATCCTTACCGATAACGGACGTGAATCGTATATCAGAGACGTAGCCGAAGAGTTTCAGGTGCTTTATAATGAGCACAATAATATTATTACAGCAAGCCTAACCACAGCAGTTAAAGTTGATAGGGATGTGATGAATAAAATTGTCAACCTGATAGAAAATCAGACAAAGGCTACAGTTAAGCTTAAGGAAACCGTTGATGAAAATATTATTGGCGGTTTCGTGTTTGATTATGATGATTTCGAGTATGATGCAAGTATCAGGCATCAAATCAAAAAGTTGAAAAAGGAATTTGATTCCAACTTATATATTAAAGGTTTTTAATTAAGAAAAAATAAACAAAGATGGCAGAAATAAAACCAGCTGAAGTATCTGCGATACTGAGACAACAATTATCAGGTTTTTCAGATGAAACCCAGCTCGAAGAGGTGGGTACTGTTTTGCAAATAGGTGACGGCATTGCACGAATTTACGGTTTATCCAATGCACAGGCAGGCGAATTGATTGAGTTTGAGAAGACCGGACTTATGGCAATCGTAATGAACCTTGAGGAGGATAACGTTGGTGTTGTCCTTCTTGGTGATGCAATAGGTATTATGGAGGGCGATAAAGCTAAGCGCACGAATAAAATTGCATCTATTGATGTAAGTGAAGGAATGCTTGGAAGGGTTATTAATACTTTAGGTGAGCCTATTGACGGAAAAGGTCCTGTTAAAGGGGAAAAGATTGAATGTCCACTTGAAAGGAAAGCTCCCGGAGTTATATACCGTCAGCCTGTTAATGAACCTCTTCAGACAGGGATTAAAGCTATTGATGCAATGATACCAATTGGAAGAGGTCAGCGTGAGCTAATAATCGGCGACCGCCAGACGGGTAAAACGGCTATTGCTATTGACACCATTATTAATCAAAAGCAATATTACGATAAGGGTGAACCTGTTTATTGTATTTATGTTGCCGTAGGACAAAAAGGTTCATCAGTTGCCAATATTCAAAAGACACTTGACGATGCCGGTGCAATGGACTATACAATAATCGTTTCAGCTACAGCATCCGACCCTGCTGCTATGCAGTTTTATGCTCCTTTTGCAGGTGCTGCTATCGGAGAATATTTCAGGGATACTGGTCGTCCTGCATTGATAATCTACGATGATCTCTCGAAACAGGCTGTTGCATATCGTGAAGTTTCACTGTTGCTGCGCCGTCCACCGGGTCGTGAGGCATATCCCGGTGATGTCTTTTATCTACACTCAAGATTGCTTGAACGTGCTGCTAAGATAATCAATTCAGATGAAATTGCAAAAAATATGAATGATTTACCTGAAGCTCTGAAACCAATTGTTAAAGGTGGCGGCTCGCTGACGGCATTACCAATTATTGAAACACAGGCCGGTGACGTTTCAGCATATATTCCTACTAATGTCATCTCAATTACAGATGGACAGATATTTCTTGAAACAAACCTCTTTAACGCAGGTGTAAGACCAGCAATTAATGTAGGAATCTCAGTTTCGAGGGTTGGGGGTAATGCTCAAATCAAGGCGATGAAGAAAATTGCCGGAACCCTTAAACTTGATCAGGCACAGTTCCGTGAACTTGAGGCTTTCTCTAAATTCGGCTCTGACCTTGACGCATCTACTCTTGCCGTTCTTGATAAAGGAAAAAGAAATGTTGAAATATTGAAACAGCCGCAATATGCCCCGGTACCTGTTGAAAAGCAAATTGCAATAATTTATTGCGGAACCAAAGGTTTACTGATGGATATTCCGGTTGACAGAGTGAGACTCTTTGAAGATGAGTATCTGAATTTCCTTGAAACAAAGCATAGAGATGTTCTTGATACCTTGCGTAAAGGAGTGTTGAATGATGAGGTTCTGAAAGTTTTAGAAGATGTAGCAGCTGATTTGAGTAAAAAATATACAAAGTAAATAGAAACGTTAAAAATTTATTGTCTGATAATAATCAAAAGTAAATAGATGGCCAGTTTAAAGGAAGTAAGGACACGAATAGCATCTGTAAAGTCGACTCAGCAGATTACAAGTGCTATGAAAATGGTAGCAGCTTCTAAGTTGCGTAAGGCCCAAAATGCTATTATTCAGATGCGTCCTTATGCTGCTAAAATGCAGGAGCTTTTGCGTGATTTGAGCTCAAGCCTTGAAGGAGCTGATGAGAATAGTATTTTTTCTGAGCAGAGAATACCAACAACAGTCCTCCTTATTCCTATTACATCTAACAGGGGATTGTGCGGTGCCTTTAATGCAAATATTATTAAAGCTACTAATATTCTTATCGAAGAGAAGTATGCCGAGCAAAAGAACGCAGGAGATATTAGTTTAATAACAATTGGGAGAAAAGCTTCGGAATTTTTTGGTAAACGAAATTTTAATATACTTAGTGTTGAGGATGAAATATTCGGTAATCTGACATTTGAGAATGTTGCCGTGATTTCAAACCGTGTTATGGAAATGTTTGCCAATGGTGAAGTTGACAGGGTTGAGCTGATTTATAACCAGTTTAAAAATGCTGCTACACAGGTTCTTGCAACTGAGCAATTTCTACCTATTAAACCCGTTGAATTTGAAGATGAAGAAGGAAAGCATGAGAATATTGACTACATCTTCGAGCCGAGTGAGGAGGAGATAGTAATTGACCTTATCCCCAAATCATTGAGAACTCAGTTTTATAAGGCAATTCTTGATTCCAATGCTTCCGAGCACGGCGCCAGGATGACGGCTATGCATCAGGCAACGGATAATGCAACCGAACTGCTTAAAGAACTTAACCTCGCTTATAACAAAGCCCGTCAGGCTTCAATTACCAATGAGATACTTGAGATTGTAAGTGGTGCTGAAGCATTGAAAGGATAATAGTTTACAATAAAATAATTCTAAAAAGAGTTACCAATGATCGTAAAAAAAGTTGAAAAAGCTCTGATAAATCAGATCAAGCTTGAGGAACAGTCCTCCAGAATTTATATGGCTATGGCCTCGTGGTGTGAGGTGAACGGATTCCCGGGTGCTGCCAGATTTCTTTACACTCACTCTGACGAAGAGAGGCTGCATATGACCAAGCTTATCAAGTATGTGAATGATAAAGGTGGCTATGCCATATTGCAAAGCCTTGAAATGCCTGATGATAAGTTTGAAAACCTTCTTGACGTTTTTGAGAAAATATTAAAACATGAGGAGTTTATTACCGAATCAATCAACAAACTTTACGAGATAGCTTTTAAAGAGAGGGATTACACAACGAGCCAGTTTTTGCAATGGTATATCGAAGAGCAGATTGAGGAGGAGAGTATGTTTAAAGGTATCCTTGATAAATTCCGTCTTGCGGGAAACCAGACCGGAGGCCTTTTCCATCTTGATAAGGAATTGCAGGCCTTATCACTAACTCCTGCTACTCAAGGGAATGCATAAATAATCATAGATTGGAAGTTGCTTTTATTCTTTTTAAAGAGAAAGATTGTATTGAGAAAAAAATGCTCCGCGACAAACTGTGCGGGGCATTTTTTTATTTCAGCTTTCAAATGTTTGTTATATCTCTTCCATTTCAACAATCTTAGCCAAAAGATCGGCATAAGGCATAAAGAGATAATCTTTGCCTTCAAACTTCATTTCAGTTCCTGAAAACTTTTTGTAGAGAACAACATCTCCGACTGCAACTGCAGGATTTTCAATATTTCCCAAAGCAACAACTTTACCCATCTGCGGTTTCTCTTTTGCAGTATCCGGAATAATAATTCCGCCGGCAGTTTTTGTCTCCATAAACTCCTCCGATAATTCCAGAAGGACGTTTTCGTTTAACGGTTGTAATTCTTTCATATTTATTAATTTTTTAATGTTTATATTTTTTGTTAGTCAGACACACGTCCGTGTGTCTTTACATCCCTGTACTATCCTTTTGTTAGTCAGACACACGTCTGTGTGTCTTTACATCCCTATCCCTGTACTATCCTTTTGTTAGTCAGACACACGTCCGTGTGTCTTTACATCCCTGTACTATCCTTTTGTTAGTCAGACACACGTCTGTATGTCTTTACATCCCTATCCCTGCACTATCCCTGTATTCCCAATAAATTGTTAATCTTCACCTTATCAAACCCGACAATTATCTGTCCGTTAATATCTGTTTGCGGAACACCCATCTGTCCGCTTTTACGTTGCATATCCTGAGCTGCTTTCTGGTCTTTTGAAACATCAATATCGGTAAAACGGATACCGTTCTTTTTTAAATGAGTTTTAAGGGTGTTGCACCACGAGCATGTTGGTGTTGAATATACCGTGACACGCTTTTGAGGTTTGTCGTCGGCAGCGGCTTTTACAGCATAAACGGCATTCTCAAAATATGATTTGTAAAAATCCGGTGCGTGACATCCTTTCAGCACATTCACAAACTCTCCCTTTTCAAATTCAATGAGTGTCGGAACAGATGTTACGTTGTAGTTAGGATGAATATCCCTGACACTTGTGACATCAGCTGCCAAAACTTCGATGCTGTCATCTGTCATATTTACTGACGAAATATTTTTTAATGAACACTCGCTTTGCTCCGAACCTTTTTTGTAGAGCAACAGATATGCCTTTTCCTTGCCTTTTATGTTGTTTAATAATTCGTTATGCGAAGCAATTTCTCTCATTCTCATTTCAGTTTTAATTTTGAATGATTCACATATCAATTTATATGCCATTTATTCTTACTTTTGTAAAAAATGTAAATATGGGGAGGAATTATACAAAAACAATAAGCTTGATTGTGGGTGCGCTATTGCTGTTGCTTGTATTGTGGTATTTCTCAAACCTTGTTGTTTATATTCTTATTGCTGCCGTATTGTCGTTTATCGGACATCCTCTTGTTGATTTGCTTGATGAAGTCAGGATTGGGAAATTCAGGATTCCTCATTCGGTAAATGCCGGACTTGCATTGCTGGCAATAATGACTGTAATAACTTTGTTTTTTATTGTTTTTGTGCCGGTTATTTCAAGACAATCGCAGATTATATCAAACATTGATTTCAATTTTCTCGGTGATAAGATTGAAGATTATTTACAAAATGTTGAAAATTTTCTGACGGAGTATAAAATCCTTTCGAGTGATCAAACTCTTGAGAATATGATCTCCGGAGAGCTGGAAGGACTTGTAAATATGACATCCGCACAAACAATTTTCAGGAATGTACTCGGTTTTGCCGGTACATTTTTTCTCGGGATTTTTTCTGTTGTTTTTCTTACTTTCTTTTTTCTGAGAGATAAAGACCTTTTCAGAAGGATAATTCTTGCATTTGTCCCCACCGACCTTGAAACGAAAGCCAACACCATTTTATCGGATACAAGGAAGCTTTTATCAAGATATTTTATTGGACTGACAATTGAGGTTGCAACTATGATGACACTTTTATCGGTGATTTTGTGGATTGCCGGTATCAAGAATGCTATTCTTATCGGTTTTCTCGGTGGGCTGATGAACATTATTCCGTATCTTGGTCCTTTAATCGGGACGACTATCGGCGTTATACTTGGTGTGGCAGGGGGCTTGAGTATGGAGATGTACGGGGATGTTCTTTCGATAAGTCTGATTATTGCGGGAACTTTTGCGGTTGCCAACCTGATTGACAATTTCGTTCTTCAGCCTCTTATTTATTCAACCAGCGTGCATGCTCATCCGGTTGAGATTTTTCTTGTAATAATGATGGCCGGATCACTTGCCGGAGTGCCGGGAATGATTCTTGCCATTCCGTCATACACTGTAATAAGAATTGTTGCAAAGCAGTTTCTCGGAAACCTGAAAATTGTGAAACAACTGACGAAAGATATTTGAACCGGTTTTGAAAGAAGTATATAAAATTGTAAAGATAATGTATGTGTAATCACATATTTTAAAAAATGACATTAAAAGATAATCTCAACATATTATCAAAACTAACTGCGAAACGTCTCCTGAATCTGATAATGATCCGGAGCAGTTATTTTGTAAGCAGATTTACGAAAAAACCTGTCCATTGGGGAATGCCTTTCAGTATCTCCGTTGAGCCGACGACATCCTGCAATCTGCGATGTCCCGAATGTCCGTCCGGGTTAAGGCAGTTCTCAAGAAATACCGGAATGCTGACTTTTGAGCTTTACAAATCGGTTGTTGACCAAATGAGTGATTATCTGATGTATATGATTCTGTATTTTCAGGGTGAACCATATCTGAATCCCGGTTTTTTTGATTTTGTGAAGTATGCCGGTGAAAAAAAAATTTATACGGCAACATCAACAAATGCCCATTTTCTTACCGATGAAAATTGTCGTAAAACTGTGGAAGCCGGTCTCGACAAACTGATTGTTTCATTAGACGGGATAGGGCAGGAGGCATATTCATCATACAGGATAGGAGGGAAGTATGATACGGTTATTAAGGGGATTGAGAATATTGTGCGGTGGAAGAAAAAGTTAAAATCGTCAACGCCTCACGTGGTTGTGCAGTTTCTTGTTCTGAGAACGAATGAACATCAGATGGATGACATTCGTAAGCTTTGCGATAAGCTTGGTGTAGATGAACTTCAGTTTAAAACGGCGCAGATATATGACTATGAAAACGGAAGTCCTTTGATTCCTACTATTGATAAGTATTCGCGTTACAGGCAACTTTCTGACGGAACCTGGGAGTTTAAAAACAAACTGCCGAATCGTTGTTTCAGGATGTGGAGCGGATGTGTTATCACCTGGGACGGGCTTGTTGTCCCATGCTGTTTTGATAAAGATGCAAAATACCGTCTTGGTGATTTGAAAAAGCAATCATTTAAAGAAATCTGGCGAAGTGGGAAATATGATGATTTCCGTAAAAGTGTTCATACGCACAGAAAAGATATTGGCATCTGCCGTAACTGCTCCGAAGGGATGAGGTTATAATTCGAATTTTAATTCAGTTTAAAAAATCCCCGGTTGAAATTCAAAAGAGTATGAGAAATGAGTGGAAATAGCTTTTCTGCTGATTCTGATTTTAAAAAGGTTAAAGAATTGGACTTGCTTTATTTTGAGTCGGAATAAACCGAAGGGGTTTAAAATAAAGCTGGTTTTCTTCGAGCCCGGACTTTGCCGGAAGACATCATTTCCGGAACCTGTTAAGAAGAAGTATGAAATCCCAGTATGAATCCTTTATCCGTCAACATCTTAATAAAAAGTCTGACATTATCAAATAAAACTTCAACTCCTCCGGAAAATCTTTTCTGTATCCTATACCTATCTGAGTTTTCATTTTGTAAGTTGTTTTAGACCAAACAGGTTTCTGAAACCTGTTTGGTCTGATGATTTTTAATTGTTTCCCGGTTTGTCTTTCTTTTTATCTTTGGCTTTTTTCTCACCGCATTTACCTTCACCACATTTCATATCAAAAGTCATAATGCCTGACGAGACGGTTTTTAAAAGTTCGCTGCGAAGTTCTCCGCCCGAGCCAAGTTCGCTGTAACGGAATGTTTCGGTTGCACTTGCTTCAAGGGCACTAAGGCCTATAACTGATCCTGCAATTATTGATCCTGATAAAATGATGTTTTTTACGTTGTTTTTCTTAGTAGTTTTCATAATAGTCTAAATTATTAATTTTTAAATAAATTTCAATTTTCAAAGGTTAAGTCGGCGAGGGATTTATTTCCTTACAAAAAGATTGAATCTTTTTTAATTCTTTGAATCATTCCTTTTAATATAAGGCCGATTGTAACATTAACATTGTTCAGTTCGTCTTGCAAACAATAATTCTAGTTGTGAAATAGTTATACTTTTGAAAAAATCTTATAAATTTTAGCAAAACAATAAATATGAGATGCCTGTTTCTGTTCTTTTCTGTTTTCCTTATTATATCATTGTCTGACTCTAAATCACAAACAATACAGAATTCTGAAATTAAAGAAAAAGATAGTGAGTTAAAAGGATTAGTTCTGGATATGGGGCAACAAACAGCCCTTCCGTATGCAAATATTTATGTTTTGCATAAAGATGTAGGTGTTATAAGTAACGAACTTGGGGAGTATTCTATTGATATTTCCAAATTGGATAAAACAGATACTTTACGGTTTCAGTATATTGGCTATAAGACTAAAAATCTGACAATAGGTTATTTGATTGATTCCTCAACGGTTTATCTGAAAGAAGATATAATAAATCTGAGTGAGACATTGATATTCGGCGATGCTCCCGACCCGAAGTCTATTGTAGAAAAGATATTGAAAAATAAGGATGTAAACTACAAAAGAGGGGCAAACAAAGAACAAACTTTCATCAGGGAAAGATATATGTCGGATCTGGATGATTTGAAACTAAATCTTAAAAAGAATTCTTTTTCAGAATTAAGTGATGAGTTTATCGGGAAATTTGAGAAGAGTATTCCGAAAAAATCTATTTCATATACCGATTTTCTAGGATACATCTATTATTCGGGAAATGCGGATGATTCTGTTATTCTTAAAGTTGACCCTGTCAGAACTGTGGCATTAAAGGATAAAACTATTGGAGAAGTTGATCAAATGATTTCTGTTTTTGATAATATGTTTCGTGATACGCAAGAAAAGGAATATTGGAAAGTGAAAAGTGGAGTTTTCGGTCATAAAATTGATGTTGATGATAGTGAAAGGTCTGAAGATGATACTTTAAAAGATAACGAAAGACGATTGTCATTTTTTAGCAGAAGACAAGAGTATAATCTGCATTTCAGGTTAATGGACGATAAGGATGACTGGGAGTTTTTGTATAAAACCGGAAAGTATGATTATTCTCTTGCCGGCGGAACAAAGGTTAACGGTGAGGAGGTTTATATAATAGATTTTAAACCTAAAAGCGGAGGAGTATATACGGGAAGAATATATGTGTCGCTGGAAAATTATGCTTTGATAAAGGCTGATTATGAATATGCACGGGGAAAATCGGGTACGGATTTTCATCTTCTAGGTGTCGGTTATACGGAAAATGTATTTAAGGGCTCAATATATTTTGAGAAGAAAGAAGATAAATATATTTTGAAGTATCTTTCAAGGAAAATCGGTTCTTATGTTAGTTTCAACAGGAATGTTGTTCTGTTGAAGAAAAGAAAAAGATTTCTTTTTGATAAAACACTAAATGAGATTAAAGTTGGAGTTAATCTGACAGTGAAGTCGGAGCAGTCCATAGAAGTACTGGTACTTAATGATAAGGAGATTTCAGAAAAACAATTTTCCGGATTTAAACAAAAGGATAAGATGGAAATAATATATGTAGACCAGTTTGATGACAACCTTTGGAAAGGATTTTCCATAATTGAACCTATTGAGCAGATGCGGGAGTACAAAAAACAAGAACAGAATTGATTGACATCGCTTTTGCTGATTTTATGATATTACTTGTTGGTGACAACCCCGACAAGATGCAAGGAATAAATCGCAGTGTTATGATAGGAAGAAAATTATAAATCATTTCGGATAATTTATTTTATCAATTTTGCTTTCTATTCTCAGTTTTGCATCATCTGGCATTTCTGTAACACTAACAGTATTTAGTTTCTTGATTTGCTCTTCAATAATCCGGTTTTGCTCTTCAAACCGGCTGCAATATTTGCACATCATAAGGTGCACTTTCAGGCGCATCCTGTCGTAAAACTTCAGACTTTCTCCATTTTTCATTACTACTAATTGAGTAGCTTCTTCACATGATATCATTGGTCCTTTTTTCATCTTTTTCAAATTAAATCAGTTGTTAATCCACGTTACTTCAAGACACTTTCTCAACTGCAATTTTGCCCTGTGAATTATAACCCAATAGTTTGACGTGGTTATTTTTAATTCCTTACAAATGTCATCTGTATCTTCATCGTCAAGGAGTTTCATTACGAAGACCATTCTTTGCAATTCCTTTAGTCTGCTGATACATTTTTGTAAAATCTCATAAAATTCTTTCTGATCTATTGAGTGTCCCGAACCGAGATGCCAGTCGGCCGGCCTTTGATCAACGCGCCATGATCCGCGTTCGTCAAAATACTCGTTTGTATTATACAATGTATCAATACTTTCCTGATGGTACTTATTAACCTTTTTACGGTAATGATCAATTATTTTGTTTTTTAGTATGGCTGTAAGCCAGGTACTCTCTTTACTTTTTGATTCGAAATTTTTAATACTTTTAATAGCAGCAACAAACGTATCCTGAACAAGGTCTTCCGCAATATGAACGTCATTTACCCTTGTGATAGCATAATTATAAAGGTAGTCAGAATAATTTTCGAATAGCGAGGCTATCTTTTTTGAATCTTTTTTTTCTTTTTCTGTCATTACATTGTTTGTATTTGTTTGGAGTTTTTACAGAGTTGTTATTACTTTTTGCAAATTTTTATTGCTAAACTTCATTCCCTTTAAAACCCGCAAGGTTATCGTCCCACTTCTTGACACGCAAACCTTGCGTTTGCCCTAATCATTTAATAATAATCTCCACCTTCCCATCCAGTAATTTTTTGAATTTTAAAGCATCCTCCTCTTTACCTTCATACAGGCCGTAATGAAACGGAATGGCGATTTTTGCTTTGACATCCAAAACGGCTTCCACAGC
>Ga0256913_10001237_pt1 | contig 13186 bp, 13 predicted proteins | sample Axial_MatmetaG_FD_185970 | JGI IMG/M metagenome (GOLD analysis project Ga0256913, IMG submission 185970) | Deep-sea worm associated microbial mat communities from Axial Seamount, Juan de Fuca Ridge, Pacific Ocean - Axial_Mat | ecosystem: Environmental > Aquatic > Marine > Oceanic > Microbial...
AAAAGCACATCATCTTTTAACTAAAAACCACTCATTATAACCCGTTATAATTTCATTATTTTTAGCAAAAATCTAATGCACTTTTGGTTTTCTGAGAATTAAATTATTAATCGAACTCAGGTTATTAAGCTTAGTACAAACAAATTAATCTAAATAAAACAAAAAATTCCATTAATATTTGTTAATTAATAATTAAAAATAATTTTAAAATATTACTTTAGCAAAAAAAATAAAAGAGTGTCTGATAGTTTAGTAATTATACCAACATATAACGAAAAAGAAAACATCGAAAATATAATTCGAACAGTTTTCAACTTAGAAAAAGATTTTCACGTTTTAATAATAGAAGATAATTCTCCTGATGGAACTGCTGATATTGTAAAAAATCTGCAAAAAGAATTTACAGAAAATCTACATATTCACGAACGCAAAGGCAAACTTGGACTTGGCACAGCATATATTGCAGGTTTTAAATGGGCTTTAGAAAGAGATTATCAATATATTTTTGAGATGGATGCAGATTTCTCGCACCCACCCGAAAAATTAATCGATCTTTATAATGCTTGTGCTGTTGATGGTGCCGATATGTCTATTGGTTCGCGTTACAAATCGGGTGTAAATGTAGTAAACTGGCCAATGTCTAGAGTGTTGATGTCTTATTATGCATCGGCTTATGTTAGAATGGTAACAGGTTTAAAAATAAGAGATACAACAGCAGGATATGTTTGCTACACAAGAAAGGTTCTTGAAACTATAGACTTAGATAATATCAAGCTTAAAGGATATGCTTTTCAGATTGAAATGAAATTTACAACATGGAAATTTGGTTTCAAAATAGAAGAAGTACCTATAATTTTCACCGACCGACAAGAAGGAAGCTCTAAAATGAGTGGCGGAATTTTTAACGAAGCTGTTTGGGGTGTTATAAAAATGAAACTTCGTAGTTTCTCTACAAAGTACGTACGAAATTAAGCAAAATAATTCTTTTGAAGAATTAAAAACCAAATCATGCAAATCTTAATAAAAAATGTAAAAATCGTTAACGAAAATAATATTTTCGAAGGAAGTGTTTTAACAAATAACGATATAATAGAAGAAATATACAAAGAAATAAATCCAAAGATTTCAAGTGAAGATATAAAACTAATTGATGGAGAAGGAAAATATCTTTTCCCCGGAATAATTGACGACCAAGTGCATTTTCGTGAACCGGGTTTAACTCACAAGGCAGATATTTACTCAGAAAGCCGTGCTGCAGTAGCTGGTGGTGTAACTTCATTTATGGATATGCCAAATGTTATACCGCAATCTACAACAATAGAACTTTTAGAAGATAGATTTAAAATTGCTTCAAAAAAATCTTTAGCAAACTATTCTTTCTATTTTGGTGCAACAAACGATAATTTAGAGGAAATTCTAAAACTTGATGCAAAAAAAGTTTGTGGGATTAAAGTTTTTATGGGGTCATCAACAGGAAATATGCTTGTTGACAAAATTGAAGTTTTAGAAGAAATATTTGCTAAAGCTCCAACATTAATTGCAACACATTGCGAAGATGAGGCAACAATACAAAAGAATACAACAATATATAAAGAAAAATACGGAGAAAACATCCCTATAAAATATCACCCTGAAATTCGCAGTACAGAGGCGTGTTATAAATCTTCGAGTTTTGCTGTTGGTTTAGCAAAAAAGCATAATTCTCGTTTGCATGTTTTGCATTTGACTACTGCAAAAGAAATGGAGCTTTTCGATAATAGCATTCCATCTAAAGATAAAAAAATTACTGCCGAAGTTTGTGTTCATCATCTTTGGTTTAATAGCGATATGTACGATAAAAAAGGTACACGAATAAAATGGAATCCTGCAGTAAAAACAGAAAACGACCGCAAAGCATTATTGCAAGCAGTTTTAGATAACAAACTAGATGTTATTGCAACCGACCATGCACCACATACCGATGAGGAAAAAGAAAATTCATATTTTAAAGCAGCATCGGGCGGACCAATGGTACAACATTCTTTTGTAACAATGCTTGAACTTTATCATAAAGGAGGTATTTCGCTAGAAAAAATTGCCGAAAAAATGTGTCACGCACCTGCTGATATCTTTCATGTAAAAAACCGTGGATATATCCGCAAAGGATACAAAGCAGATTTTGCAATTGTTGATTTAAACAAAACTTGGAATGTAGAAAAAAGCAATATTTTGTATAAATGCGGTTGGTCTCCATTAGAAGGGCAAGAATTTCATTCGCAAGTAACTCATACCATTATAAATGGTAATTTAGTTTTCGATAATGGTAATATTATTGAAGATTTTAGAGGCGAGCAACTTGAGTTTGAAAGGTAATCTCAAATAAAGGTACTCTCAGAAGAACTCTCTCCCTTAAGTTCTTTTAAAACTTTAGTAGCTTCTTTTCTAAGATATTTAGATTTTAAATTATCGTTTTTAGTTTCGATAAATTCAATAAGACGTTCTGCTAAAACGTCATCTCTTTGAGCTGTTATACCAAGTGTTTTAACACTATATATTTTAACAAAACCCGGTTTCTCAGAAAATTCAATCAGCTCAAATAAGAAATCATATAAGCTGGAAATATTAGCTTCAACATGTCCTAACATTTCAATAAAATTACCTAATTGACTATCGTTCGTAAGATTTGGGATAGCACTAAGTATATTGTTAATATATGATGTTAATACTTCTTTATTTGTTTTGGCAATTGCTAAAATTATTAAGGCAGCATGTTGAGAAATATACTCATCATCTCTTAATGATATTCCAACTAACTCGTTTAAAATTTTATCGTCATTAATAGCTCTTTCAGCTGTTTGCTCAATTTTTTCCTTATTAACGTATCGTAATTCTTCTTTTAATTCGCTCATGATTATTGATTTTTGTAACAGTATACAAATATAAGTTTTATTACAAAGATAAAAAAGTATTTATTTTATGTTTATCAAAAAGGCCATCTTTCTAGTGCTAGTATTAGAGACACTCCAAACCCTGCACCCGAAATAAAAATATTCCATTCGCGTTGAGTAACTTTTAGTTTACTTAAAAACACATACGAAATCATCAATATAATTGAAACAACAATAAACTGCCCTGCTTCAATACCTAAATTAAAAGCAAATAATGGTACCACCAAATCATCGGCAGCACTCAGCATACTTTGTAAATAACTCGAAAATCCCAAACCGTGTATTAGTCCGAATATTACCGAAATTGCATATTTAGAATAATACAGCTTTTTATTTATCTCTGATGTTGTTTTAACCAAAATATTAGCAATACTTGTTATCAATATAGTAATAGGTATTAAAAACTCAACATAAGTAGGGTTTACGTGAATAATTTCGAGAGTAGAAAGCACCAAAGTTGTTGCATGTCCAATTGTAAATGCAGTTACTAAAACTAAAATTTGTTGCCACTGTTTTATATAATATACTGCAACAAGAGTTATTATAAATAGAATATGATCATAAGCATCAAAATCGAGTATATGATTAATTCCTAAATCGAAATATAAATTAAAAAAGGACATTTTAAATTTTATTATTTTTTTATCTCAAACAAAATTACTTAATTAGTATAATAATTAGCAATAAATTACATTTTTTTAATTGAAAACTACAAAAAACATATTAATTAGTCCTTTAGATTGGGGAATGGGACACGCAAGTAGAATAATTCCTGTAATAGAAATTTTAAGAAACAATGGGCATAATATAATTGTTGCAGCGAGTGGTTTGCAAAAAAAACTACTATCTTCTAGTTTCCCTGATATAATTTTTGAAGATATTATACCATATAATATTAAGCTTTCCGATAAAAAATCTCAAAATAGAGTTATTTTATCTCAAATTCCAAAAATTATTATTGCAATAAAAAAGGAACATAAACAAGTTAAAGCATTAATCCAAAAACATAATATTAACCTTGTTATATCCGATAACCGATATGGCTTTTATAACAAAGATGTTAAATCTATATTTATTACACATCAAACACATATATTACTACCAAAAAAAATTAAATTTCTAGAAAACATCTTAAATAAAATAAACACCCGTTTAATAAATAAATTTGATGTCTGTTGGGTGCCTGATAACAAAAATGAAGAAAACTTATCAGGTATATTATCTCACAAAAATAAAAAAATCAATAATTTAAAATACATTGGTATACTTAGTAAATTCAATAAATTAGATTTAGAAATAAACAACGATATTCTTGTAATTTTATCTGGACCGGAACCACAACGAACTATTTTTGAAAACATAATAGAAACCAAACTTGGCGATACAAACAATACGGTAATTATTGTAAGAGGAAATAACAAAGAAAAAAAATCGGAATACGGAAATATAGACTATTTAGCTTTTGCAAATACGGCAGAACTAAACAAGCTGATATTACAATCAAGAATTATAATTTCACGCTCGGGATATTCAAGTATTATGGACTATATCTATCTGCAAAAGAAAGCAATAATATTTGCAACACCCGGACAAACCGAACAAGAATATTTATCTGAATATCTATCAGAAAAAAACTATTTTATTGCAGGAAATCAAGAACAGTTTAATTTAACCGACTTATTACTAAAACTTGAAGATACAAAAATCCCAAATATAGAATTAACTAATGGGAGTTATAAAATTTTACAAGATATTTAATAAAAATTATTTTTTTTCTTTTCAATTTTAAAAAATTGATGTAACTTGCTAAGCTAAACTTAAAAACAAGATTATATGAAGAAAATTACTTTTATTTTATCATTATTATTAACAACTATTTTGTTTGCACAATTCCCAAGTAGCTTTAAGTATCAGGTAGTTGTAAGAAATTCTTCGGGAGAAGTTTTACCAAATCAAGATGTGTCGTTTAGAATGAGTATTCTACAAAGTTCAACAACAGTTTATACCGAAACTTTTGTAGAAACAACAAACGATTTTGGCTTAGTAAACCTAAATATTGGAACAGGAACAACAAGCGATGATTTTTCGGCAATAGATTGGAAAACGGGAGATTATTCTTTAAAAGTTGAGCTTGATGAAGCAGGCGGTTCAAACTATACAGAAATGGGTACTTCTACCCTAGTTGCAGTACCGTTTGCAATGTATTCTAAAGATGTTGAAACCAAACAAATACTTAATTTCCACAACGATACATTATATTTAACCGATGGTGGACAAGTTTATATGGGCGATTATGCAGGTCTTTGGCAACAAAACGATACTAATCTTTACTATAACGATGGTTGGGTTGGAGTTGGAACAAGCACGCCTTCGGGAATGATGGTTGTACAAGGAGACGAAGGAGTTGATCCTGATTCTGCTTTATTCGAGGTTAAAAACAAAGAAGGTCAAACAATTTTTGCTGTATACGATGGTGGTGTAAGAATTTGGGTTGATGATACAGAAGCAAAGTCTAATACCGACAAAGGTGGTTTTGCTGTTGGAGGATATCGTTTAAACAAATCGGTAACAAACGAATATTTAAGAGTTACACCCGATAGTGTAAGAATTTATATTAAAGAAGATGATGGAACAAAAGCAAACACAGACAAAGGGGGTTTTGCTGTTGGTGGTTACAGATTAAATAAAAGTTTAACAAGCGACTTTTTTAATATTGGAGCAACCGACTCTACAGAAACTATAAATCCAAGCGAGCCAAGAGTAATGTGGTATCCTTTTAAAGAAGCATTTCTTGTAGGAAAAGTTTTAATAGAGCACCGCGATAGTGTTGGATTTAATTCATTTGCAGCAGGTTTCGAGAGTAAATCTAAAGGCGATTATTCACAAGCAATGGGATATCAAGCACGAGCTGCCGGTTATAATTCTACATCAATAGGAATTCACTCAAACGCAGTAGGCGACCATTCAATGGCTTTCGGAGATTCTACTTATGCAGGGGGCTATGCTTCATACGCATTTGGAACATGTGGATTTGATACATTAACAGGGTTGCCAACAAATAACAGAACAATTGCAAGAGGAGATTATTCTTTGGCATTTGGTTTTGGAACAAGAGCAGACTCAATTGGTTGTATAGCTTTTGGATCTAATATTGCTGCATTAGGACCTTATTCTTTTGCAGCTGGTTTATACGACACTACTTATTCTAAATTCTCTATTGCAATGGGAGTTGGCTCATCAACACATGGCGATTATTCTGCTGCAATTGGTTTAGAAAACCATACTTCTGCACGAGGAGCATACGCAATTGGAGCTAGAAATGAATCATCAGGATTAGGGTCTTTTTCTTTCGGATATACCAACAATGCTACCGGATATGGATCTTTTGCTTTTGGAGCAGGAAATATTTCTTCTAATGATGGAACTTTTGCTTTTGGTGTTTATTCTCAAGCAACTGAAAGAGGAGCATTTGCTATTGGAGATTCTGTTATAGCAAGCGGACAAGCAGCATTTGCAATTGGTTTAACAAATATTGCCAGTGGCGATTTATCTGTTGCTTTCGGAACAAATGATACTGCTAGTGCTACAGGAGCATTTGCTTTTGGTTATAATACAAATGCCACTGCTGCATTTGCAACTTCATTTGGAGTTAACACTATTTCTTCAGGGCTTATTTCTACAGCTTTTGGTCTTGCAACAGTAGCTTCAGGAAATTATTCAACTGCTTTTGGTAACGCAACTGTAGCAAGTGGTAATTATTCAACCGTTTTTGGTTATGGTTTAACTGTAGATGGTAATTATTCATTTGGTATTGCTTTAGATAATTCTGGTTATCTTATTTCAAGCAATAATGTTATGTCAATAATGGGAGGTAATGTTGGTATTGGAACCACTGCTCCTGCAAGACATTTACATGTTGTAGGAAATAGTGAAGCCGCAGCTCGTTTTACCTTAATGACTCCTCCGGGAAGTAGTGGAGCAGGTACTTTAGTTGAATTTTATTCTAAAACAAGTACTATCGGGTTCCCTTCTTTAACAGGCTCTATAACTGTAAATGCTTCCGGAGTTTTAACTTATGGAACTTTCACAGGTTCTCACCTTGTTAATGTTGATGAAGAAACTGTTGAAGGTATGATTATTAGTTTAACAGGAAATAACGAATATATTGATAACAAGAATAATACTGGTGAAATTATTTATGGTGGTACTGTAAACCAAACAGAAAATGCTCCAAATATTATTGGTTCTTATTTTGGAAATCAAGAAATTAGCGAAGGAAGAAAAAGCGATTTAGTTATGGCTGTTGGTAATGGTTCTATGTGGGTTGTTGATAATGGCGAAGATCTTCAAGTTGGTGATTATCTTATTTCATCATCTGTAAAGGGACATGCAACAAAAGATATTGGAAAATACGAGATGGCAAATGTTATTGCAAGAGTTGCAGAACCTGTAAATTGGGAAACCGAAACCAAAACAATTAATGGTGTTAAACATAAATTAGTTTCAGTATTCTTCGAAAGTTTTAAACTATATCATAACGAAAAGAAAATTGATGAATTAGAGTATAGAATTCAACAACTTGAAAAATTGATTGAAATTTCTGATAATAAATAGAATTTATAGACAAGCACACTAAATAGTAGCTTGTTTTTAAACCAAGAAAAATCCCTAAATTAACAGTTTAGGGATTTTTTTATATCTTTTTCAAAAGATTTTGTTTTGTATTGCTATACCACTCAGATTTAATAATACTAAGTACAATACTATCGCGTCTGCCTGAATTTGTTGTAAAATTATTTCTTAAAATGCCTTCTTCTACACAACCAATGCTTTTCATTGCTCTAATACTTTGTGTATTATTAACATCTGCTTTAAATTCTACTCGCTCAACGGCTATGTTTTCGAATGCAAACTCAAGTAATAAATACTTACAATTTTTGTTCAGTTGTGTTCCTCTAAAATCTTTTCCATACCAAGTATATCCTAAAGATAGTGATTTATGAAAGCTATTAATATCATAAAATCTTGTACTACCGGCATATTGGTTTTTCGTTTTATCGAAAACTATAAAAGGATATGATTTTTTATTATTTCTATCGTTTAAAGCTAAACGAATATATTCTTCAAGACTTGTTTTATCTTTTGGCCGGATTAAAGAATATTGCCATATATCTTGCTCATTTTCGGCAAAATACAACAAATTATTTACATCAGAAATCTTTAATGCTCTGAGTAAAACTTTATCGTTTTCGAGAATATAATCTTTATCAAAGTCTATCATACATTTAATTCAATTATGTTGGTCGAACAAGAATGTTCGATTTACTATCATAAACTAAGTTCCAAACTTATAGGACAATGGTCTGAATGAACAACATCAGACAATATTTTAGCATCTTTAATTTTTGAACGCAATGGCTCGCTTACCATATGATAATCGATACGCCAACCTAAGTTTTTAGCACGAGAACCTGCCCGGTAGCTCCACCACGTATATTTTTCGGGAGATTGGTCGAACATTCTAAAGCTATCAATAAAACCACTTTCAATGAAATTTGTTACCCATTCTCGTTCTTCGGGTAAAAATCCGGAAACTCCTTTTTTATTTTCAGGTTTGCTAATATCTATTGGTTTATGGCATATATTATAATCACCACACAAAAGAATATTTGGGCGTTCCTTTTTTAAGTTATCAATAAATTTCTGAACATCAGCCAAGTATTCCATTTTAAAATCTTGACGAACTGTTCCTGTTGTTCCACTGGGAAAATACGAATTTATTAAAGTAAAATCGCCAAAATCGGCACGTATCATTCTACCTTCAAAATCGTATTTCTCTATTCCAATTCCTTCAACAACTCTATCGGGTTTTTGCTTAGAAAAAATAGCAACACCGCTATATCCCTTTTTCTGTGCCGAAAACCAGTATAAGTGATATCCTAAATCTGAAATCAAATTTGTTTCTACTTGCTCCTTGTTCGCTTTTGTTTCTTGTAAACAAATAATATCAGGATTTTCCTGCTGCAACCAAGCTACAAAATCTTTTTTAAGTGCTGCTCTTATTCCGTTTACGTTATAGCTTATTATTTTCATAATTCTATTGTTATATTACTAAATTGTTCTATGGCTCTATGGCTAAATTGTTCTATGGCTCTATGGCTCTATGGCTAAATTGCTCTATGGTTCTATGGCTGAATCTATAACAATTTAGACATTTAAAATAATTAATTCTTTAATTTATCATTAGTGTACTTTATCAAAGTATTTAACTCTTTTGGTAATTGCCCGAACACCCCGTGAAATCGCTATTTTTTTTATACACAACGTTAGGTTTTGTATTTTATTCATTATTATTTTCATTCAGATATATATCATCACTTAATTTTTTTAATGCTTTCAAACTATCTTTTTCGTTTAAAATCTTTAATTGGTATTCTGCAATTTCTTTTAACTGTATAAATCTTTCGTTTTTAGGAATTCCTTTTCTAATCATTTCTGCATTCATACTTTCAATATTTGACAAAATTGCCAATTCATTTATACTTGCAATATCTCTAATATTCATTCCGTTTTTTGCAAGTTCTAAATTTGCTTCTCGCCAATCTTTTGCAGTGCAGTTAAATAGAGCAACATTCAACAAATCAGCTTCTTCGGCATAACTTAACCATTCTGTATTTTTTGTATAATTCTTTTTGGGTAAAATAAAATTCTTTACTGCATCAGTTTGAATATGATAATTTGCCTTACTTAAAATTCGTTTAACATTCCATTCAATATTGTATTGATTACTTTCAACAGCCTTAAATCGTTGATATTCTTTAATTAAGTATAGTTTGAAAGTTGGACTTATTGCCGAACCAAATTCAAATGCAATATCTCTATGAGCGTAAGTTCCTCCATATCTTCCAGATTTTGAAATAATTCCAATTGCATTTGTTTTTTCAGCCCATTGTTTTGGACTTAATACGAATGTTGGTAATCCTGCTTCTGATTTATAATAAGCAAAAACTTCTTTATTAAAACTAGGATTATACATTGTTTCCCAAGTTCCTAAAAATTCGATAGTTGTTCTTGAACGAAGCCAATTTTTAATAATATCTGCGGCTCTATTATCTCCTTGTTTGGCTTTTGCCATATCTGTTAAACATATGAAATCATCTTCGTTTACTTTTGTAATCGAAATAATGGTATTTTCTATGTCTAGTTTGTTCAACTTGCTCATATTTAATATTTTCCAAAGTGGTCAAATTCGACCACTTTAAATTATTTATTTCATACAAAGTTAATATTAAAGTTTACATTTTTTTAAATATTAATAAAAATAACCTTCTTAAAATAAAAATGATTAAGTGAAGTAATATAAAAAATCCACCATAGAACAAAACTACTAAACTACTACCATATTCAAAATTTGATTTATCTGTGAAAATAAATATAATTAACACGGTGTATGTGATGAAGAAGATGAAGTTCTTTAATAAATCTCGTTTCTTTTTAAATAGAAAAAAACCAGTAACAAAGAAGATAAATGTAATTCCATAAACAATATACAATGTTGTAAATTCAATATCTGTTGGTAGCATTTTATTTCTCTTTTATAAAACCTAACAATTTAACACTTTAACCATTTAGCAATTTAACAATTTATTTCTTTCCTTCAACAACAATAACAATCTCGCCCTTAACTGTTTTTGCCTCGAAATATTCTATTAAATATGGTAAATTTCCCCTTACATTTTCTTCAAACATTTTACTTAATTCTCTAGAAACACTTGCTTTTCGTTCTTCGCCAAAATATTCTGCAAACTGTTTTAATGTTTTTACTAAACGATATGGCGATTCGTAAAAAATCATTGTTCTGTTTTCTTCAGCAAGTAATTTTAATTTGGTTTGCCTACCCTTTTTCTGTGGTAAAAATCCCTCAAAAATAAACCTGTCATTTGGTAAACCGGAATTTACCAAAGCCGGTACAAATGCAGTTGCTCCGGGCAAGGTTTCAATCTCAATATCGTTATCAACGCAAGTTTTAACAAGTAAATAACCCGGGTCGGATATTGCCGGTGTTCCTGCATCAGAAACCAAAGCAACCGTTTCGCCTGATTTAATTATATCAACAATATTATTACCTGTTTTGTGTTCGTTAAACTTATGATGTGAAATTAACTTTTTTCCCGAAATATCGAAATGCCTTAACAAAATACTTGTTTTGCGAGTATCTTCGGCAAGAATAATATTTACATTTTTTAAAACATCAAGAGCTCTTAAGGTAATATCTTGCAAATTACCAATAGGCGTTGGTACTATAATTAATTTACTCATTGCTAAAAGTTCGTAATTAAATTCTTACAAAGTAGCATTTACTTTGTACTAAATACTTTTTACTTTACCTTTGTAAAAGTATAAAAAAAATCTTGTGTGTAATATCTAAAATCTATATGTCTAATAAAGTTATTAACATAAAAAACAAAAAAGCTTCGTTTAATTACGAGTTTATTGATAAATATACTGCGGGAATTGTACTTACAGGAACGGAAATAAAATCTATCCGCGATGCTAAAGTCAATTTTTCAGATGCATATTGCTTTTTTATTGAACATGAGCTTTGGCTAAAAGGTTTGCATATTTCTGAATATTCTTACGGGAGTTATAATAATCATATCCCAAAACGCGATAGAAAACTTTTACTAAACAAAAAAGAACTGATAAAAATTAAAAAGAAGATTTCGGAAAAAGGTTTAACTATTGTGCCTGTTCGTATGTTTTTAAATGAACGTGGTTACGCAAAGCTCGTTATAGCTGTTGCTCGCGGAAAAGCAAAATACGACAAACGACACGATATTAAAGATCGTGACAATAAACGTGATTTAGATAGGTATATGAAGAAGTAGGGAAATGAATATTACTAATATAAAAAAAAAATTAATAATTGGAAACAGTCTTGTTTATTATAGCATTTATTTCTTATATAAAAATGATAATATAACTAAACTTAGAAGAAAAGTTTTTTTTAATGCATATAAAAACAAAAACATTTTTATTAGAATTACAATCTACATTTATAGTTTTTTTATTTGGCCTATTAATTTATTAAGGCAAATATATAAGTTCACAAAACTAAGAGGTAAATATGTTAAACAAAATTTTAATAAATCATATACAATACAAATTGCTGAACAATTACAATTAGGATTATTACATACTATACCAGCAAAAGCATATTATAACCACAGGTTTTATATAAAAGAAAATAAAAAACAACATTATAATTACTTATATAGTCATGAAGTTTCATATCTTTTTGATTATTTTAGTAATTACGCAGACAAAACCGTATTAAGTGATAAATATAAATTTTATGAGTTTTGTAAAGAAAATGATATTCCAACAGTTCCTATTTTAACATTAATCTCAAAAAACAATAATTCATTTGAAATACCAAAGCAAGATTTATTTATAAAACCACGAGCAGGCTCGGCGGGAAAAGGTATTTCTAAGTGGAATTATAAAGATGATTGTTACACTAATATTTTAGGATTGAAGTTAAATAAAGTAGATTTAAAAAACTTACTATTAAAACAGGCTCAAAAAGAAGATTACATAATACAGCCAGTTATAGAAATAGATAAAAGGTTAAATAACTTCAGTAAAAATGCATTGCCTACAATAAGATTAATTTCAAAAATAGAGAATAACAAAGTTAAAATAATTGTTGCGTACCAAAAAGTAGTTTTAAATAATACAATTACAGATAATAATGCTTTTGGTTTTCCAATAAATACACAAACAGGATTAATGTATATTCCAAATACAGATTTACACAATAGGTTAAAAAAATCAGTAAAAATTAATAAAGACAATTATACAACAATTCAAGAAAATTGGAAAAGTATTGAAAATATGGTTGCAAAAACTCACAAACTACTAAAACAATACAAATTCTTAGCGTTTGATATTACTACAAACCAAAAAAGCCCAATAATAATTGAAATCAATCATAACTGGGATGTTTGTATTTTGCAACAAACTACTCAAACTAAATTATTCTAATCATTATTATGAAACTGTAGACTTTGTACCACATTTAAATCATCACCACCCCCAGCTTCACCAAGAGTATAATTAATGTCTATTTCGTTAATAACAGGTTTATCCCATTCTTCCATATCATTATATTTTTAATTTGTTCAAAAATACTACTTTTTGCAGATTTCTCAAAATATTATTACTTTTATTTATGTCTTTAAAATATCTTTCGTATT
>Ga0256913_10001238_pt1 | contig 13182 bp, 8 predicted proteins | sample Axial_MatmetaG_FD_185970 | JGI IMG/M metagenome (GOLD analysis project Ga0256913, IMG submission 185970) | Deep-sea worm associated microbial mat communities from Axial Seamount, Juan de Fuca Ridge, Pacific Ocean - Axial_Mat | ecosystem: Environmental > Aquatic > Marine > Oceanic > Microbial...
TGATGGTCGGGTTGGTTTTTTCTTCCGCACTTACTTTCTTTTTCAAACAATACGCTTTTAGCCGTGCATTATTGCTTATAACTTACCTTTTTGCTGGTGCCCTTTTTATTCTTTGGCGTTTTATTGCCAAAATTGTTTTTAAAATCGGGATTGAAAACAGTATGAATAATTCGCGTACTCTTATTGTGGGCAGCGAAGAATATTGCAATGAACTTGCAACCAAGCTGAATAAACGTATTTCCGATATTTATACTATTGTAGGATTTATCGGAAAAACAGCAGAAGGGATAGGGAAAAATATCAATGGATATACAATTATAGGGAGTCTGGAAAATATTGTTAAAGTAATTAAAGAAGAAAAAATAAGTAAGGTGATTTTTGCTTCGCATGAAATTTCATTCGAAAAAATGTTCAAAATTGTCTCACAAAGCGATAATATAAATGTTGAATTTTTAGTGGCAGGCACAGAATTGGATTATCTTGTGGGTAAATCTTCCGTTACGATGTTAGAAGATATTTCACTTGTTAAAGTTGATTACAATATTTCCGACCCGACTCACAAAATTTCAAAAGGAATTTTCGATATTGTTTTTGGAATCCTTTTTATGTTAATTTATCCTTTCGTATTATTATTATCATCTTTTCATAAAAAAAAGAGCGATTTCGAAAACTTTATTTTATCGGTTCCGTTAGTGATAGTACGGAAAAAAAGCTTGGTCGGACCTAAAGAAGAAAGAAGCAGAGCGGGGTTGTATTTAGGTAAAGCCGGTATAACGGGGTTGTGGTTTTTGGAAAAGGGGAAATATGTAAAAGGGGAAGAGTATAATAAATTGGATGTTTATTATGCCAAGAATCAAAATATTTGGTTAGATTTGGAGATACTGGGAAAAACTTTTAGCAAAATGTTTTTCGGAAAAGATAATTAAAAGGATTGGAGAAATCATGGCAGTTAACAACGCATTGGAATTTGAAAAACCTATTGTTGAGCTTGAGAAAAAAATTGAAGAGATGAAAGAGCTTGAAGAAAACCTCGATATAAAAGAAGAGATTAAAAAACTGGAGGAAAAAGTTGTACTCCTTAAAAAAAGCGTGTTTAGTAATTTAACCCGTTGGCAAAGGGTTCAACTTGCAAGGCATCCGGAACGTCCGTACACATTGGATTATATTTATTTGATGACAAGCGATTTTATTGAACTTCACGGCGACAGACTTTACAAAGATGACAAAGCAATTATCGGCGGTTTTGCTAAACTTGATGATCAAAAGGTAATGATTATCGGTCATCAAAAGGGAAGAGATACAAAATCCAATGTTTACAGAAATTTTGGTATGGCAAATCCCGAAGGATACCGCAAAGCTCTGAGATTAATGAAAATGGCCGAAAAATTTAATAAGCCCATTATAACACTAATAGATACACCGGGAGCTTATCCGGGTTTGGAAGCCGAACAGAACGGACAAGCGGAAGCCATTGCAAAAAATTTATTGGAAATGAGCAGATTAAAAGTTCCGGTTGTGGTTGTAATTATTGGTGAAGGTGCCAGCGGCGGAGCTCTTGGTATCGGTGTTGGCGATAGAATTTTAATGCTCGAAAACACATGGTATTCCGTGATTAGCCCCGAGTCTTGCTCGTCGATACTTTGGAGAACATGGGAATACAAAGAACAAGCAGCCGAGGCACTTAAGTTAACAGCCGAAGATTTGCTCGAGTTGAAAATTATTGACAGAATTATTCCCGAACCCTTGGGAGGTGCCCACAAAGACCATAAACTGATGGCACTTACTCTTAAAGAAGCAATTAAAGAAGAACTTGCGGCTCTTTCTAAAATTAAACCCGAAAAACTTGTACAAAACAGATTGGAAAAATTCGGCGCAATGGGTGTTTATGAGGAATAATATTCTATCGCATACAACCACAATACGTGTTAGATATGCCGATACGGACAAAATGGAATTTGTTTACAACGGTAAATATCTCGAATATTTTGAAGTAGGTAGGACGGAATTTCTTCGGCATATTGGGTTACCGTACAGTCAAGTGGAAAAAGCCGGCTACCAACTTCCGTTAATTGAAGCCCATTTGAAATATATTAAACCTGCGGTTTACGATGACCTTTTGGATATCAAAGCAACCGTCTCTCCTCCTTATTCGGCAAAGGTTCATATCGAATATAAAATTACACATCACGATACGGGCAAACTTATTTGTGAGGGGTATACATCGCATATGTTTATTAATGCAGATACGAAAAGACCGACACGTCCTCCCAAAATTTATGTTGAAAAACTGGAAAGTTTAATCAATAGCGTTAAACAATAACGGAATAATAAAGTTAGTGGTAAACCTGTATCGGACTTACTGTAATTACAATTGCAAATTTATTTAAAGTAAAGTTAGAATCATCAATAGAAATTAACAGCGGTGGTTGTTAAACGGCATAATTCTAATAGTAAATATTATCTCATAATTTAAAGTCAATTTTTATTCTAAATATTATTTTCTTAATTTCAATCCGTTATTTTCCACAAAATATTATTCAATTAAAATGTTAGAAAAACTCAAAGAGCTTTCCAAAGATACAGCAGTTTACGGTGTTAGTACAATGATAGGAAGGTTCCTGGGCTTTTTCCTGTTTCCTATTTATACAAATGTTTTTACCCGAACGGAATTCGGGATTTACACATTGGTATATACCTATCTCGCGTTTTTAAATGTTGTTTACATTTACGGGATGGATGCGGCATTTATGAAATATACCTCAGTTGCTTCGGGGGATGAAAAAAAAACAACCTTTTCAACACCATATTTGTTTGTTGCCGTAACTTCATTTTTTTTCTCCCTTATCTTTTATTTGTTATTGCCCGCCATAACCGAAACCATGAGTATTCCAAAAGAATATTCACATTTATTATTATATGTAATATTAATTCTTTTGTTGGATACGTTGGCATTAATTCCCTTTGGCAGCCTGCGTTTGGAACGAAAAACCAAAAAATTTGCTTTTATAAAAATCACTAATATCGTAATAAATTTAACACTTAACTTAATTTTAATTTTGGTTTACGATTTTGGTATCGAGGGAATTTTTATCAGTAACCTTGCAGCTTCGGCTTTTTCGTTTATTGTTTTATTACCGGAAATAATGCAAAAATTGGAATTGCACATAAACTTTACGGTTTTAAAAAAAATGTTACAATTCGGAATCCCTTATCTTGCTGCCGCATTTGCATCAATGATGGTTCAGGTAATTGATGTTCCTATTGTGGAAAAACTGACTGATACGGCAACACTCGGTTTATACAGGGCTAATTACAAGTTGGGCGTTTTTATGATGCTTTTTGTTCAAATGTTTAATTACGCATGGCAACCCTTCTTTTTACGCAACGCAAAAGAGGAAAATGCAAAAGAACTTTTTGCCAAAGTTTTTACTCTTTTTCTTATTGCAACCTCGGTTATTTGGATTTTCCTTTCCCTTTTTATTAAAGATTTTGTTACCATCGAAATTTTCGGAAGAACTCTTTTAGGACGTAATTTTTTGGAGGGACTTTCCATTGTTCCCGTTGTTTTATTGGCATATCTTTTTAACGGATTATATATGAATTTTACAGCCGGAATTTATATAGAAGAGAAGACAAAATATTTTCCCGTTGTTACAATTGCAGGAGCCTTAACAAATGTTGTTGTTAATTTTTTATTGATACCCGTTTATGGAATAATGGGTGCGGCCTTTGCCACACTTGCCAGTTATATGGTTATGGCAACAGGGCTTTTCATCGTATCGCAAAAATTTTATAAAATAAATTATGAGTATTTCAAAATTGCAAAAGTTTTTTTAATAATTACAATTGCCTCTATATTAATTTATTTGTGCGATAATATGACGCTTATAATTAAATTGCTCCTTTTTACGGGATATGTTTTATCCCTTTTATTATTACGGGTTGTAAGTAAAAATGAAATAAAAATGATGCTGAAATTTTCAAAAAATTAGTAGTGATATGAACAAAATAGAATTAAAAATTAAAAGAGTTTCTAATAACTTTAACGATATCCCCTTACCGCATTATGCAACCGAAGGAAGTGCCGGAATGGATATACGTGCTGCCGTTGAAACCGAAATTGTTATCAAGAGCGGCGAAGTGAAATTAATTCCCACAAATTTGAAAATGGAGATTCCCGCAGGATACGAAATACAGGTAAGACCCCGCAGCGGATTGGCATTAAAGCACGGCATCGGATTACTCAATTCACCCGGTACAATTGATTCCGACTACAGAGGGGAAGTAGGTATAATAATGAATAATTTTTCCGACAAAGATTTTGTTATTAAACGCGGCGATAGAATAGCACAGCTTGTTTTAACAAAATATTACTCCGCAAAAATTATAGAAACAAACAAACTTTCCGAAAGCAAAAGAGGTGAAGGTGGTTTTGGCCATACAGGAGAAAAATAATAATTTAGAATTAATTTTAAGGATGAGTTGCCATGAGTGATTTTGTCCATTTACATAATCATACGCACTACAGCTTGCAAGATGCCGCTTGCACTGTTGATACACTTATAAATGCTGCTGTTGAAAATAATCAACATGCACTTGCACTTACCGATCACGGGGTTATGTACGGGGTTTCGGAGTTTTACAAAAAGGCGAAGAAAGCCGGTATTAAACCTATATTGGGTTCCGAAGTTTATATTGTTCGCGAAGGGTCACGTTTTTCCAGAGGGGAAGCGGAAACTGGCAGAAAAAAATCCAAGCATTACAGACATTTAATTTTATTGGCAAAAAATAATATAGGTTATAAAAATTTAACCAAATTGGTTTCGCTTGGTTTTACCGAGGGATTTTATTACAAGCCCAGAATAGATATGGAAATTTTGGCAAAATATAAAGAAGGATTAATTGCAACCTCGGCTTGTATTGGCGGTATTGTTGCCGCACCGTTCCGAGAAGGAAACCCGGATAAAGCTAGAGAAATTGCTTTGCAATTTAAAGAACTTTTCGGTGATGATTTTTATCTTGAAATTCAAGAACACGGAATGGAAGGAGATGAAGTCTTTCGCGACCAAATTCCTAATCTTGCCGAGGACTTGGGAATAAAATTAGTTGCAACGAACGATATTCATTACATAAAAAAAGAACATGCAATTGCCCATAATATACTTCTTCTTTTGTCGGACAAGACCGGAGAGAAAGATTATAAAAAATTGCGTTACAGAACGGACCAAATTTACTTCAAATCCGGCGAGGAGATGAAACAACTTTTTTCCGCTTTTCCCGATGCAATTGCCAATACCCTTGAAATAGCCGATAAAATTGAGGACGATATAAAATTCGGGGGGTTACATTTCCCGGAATTCCCGATTCCCAAAAAATCGGAAGCAAAAAATTTATCGGAGTATTTGGAGATACTTGCTCGCGAAGGACTCAAAAAACGCTATGCCGGAAAAGAAATTCCGCAAGAAGTTTGGGATAGATTTAATTACGAAATAAAAGTAATTAACGATATGGGATTTCCGGGATACTTTTTAATTACACAGGATTTTATTAATGCCGCAAAAGATATGGGAGTGCCTGTCGGTCCGGGCAGAGGCAGTGCCGCCGGCAGTTTGGTGGCTTATGCATTGCGAATAACCAATGTTAATCCGCTCGATTATGATTTGCTCTTTGAACGTTTCTTAAACCCCGCGCGCCAATCCATGCCCGATATTGATATCGATTTTGCCGATGACCAGCGGGGAGAAGTAATAGAATATGTAAAACAAAAGTACGGTGAAGATTCTGTTTGTCAAATAGTTACGTTTAACCGGCTCTCCTCAAAAGCGGTATTAAAAGATGTTGCACGTGTTTTGAAAATTCCAATTTCTACTGTTGCCGATATTACCAAACACATCCCTTCAAAGTTCGGGAAGGTTTATTCCATAGAAAAGGCTTTGAACGAAGTGGCGGAATTAAAAAAAATAAAAGAATCGAAAGACCCACAAATACAAGATTTAATAAAGTATGCCAAAGTACTTGAAGGAATGAACAGAAATAACTCCAAGCATGCTGCCGGAGTTGTAATAGCGCCCGGTCCGGTTAGCGATTATGTTGCGTTAGCTTATGCCGGGGCTTCTAAAGATTTGGTAACTCAATTTAACATGAAGGAATTGGAAGCCAGTGCAGGGTTGCTTAAAATGGATTTTCTCGGATTGCGAACGCTTTCCATTATAAGAGATGCCCTTAAATTGGTGGAACAAAATAGAGGAATAAAACTTTCTCCCGATGATATTCCGGTTGATGATAAAAAAACATTTGAACTTTTTGCAAAAGGACAAACAACCGCGGTTTTTCAATTTGAATCCGGAGCAATGAGGGAACATCTTAAAAATCTTAAACCGGAAAGCATCAAAGACCTTTCCGCAATGAATGCACTATATCGCCCGGGCCCTATGGAATTTATTGGTTCGTTTATCAAACGAAAACACGGTAAAGAGGAAGTGAAATATCCTCATAAAATTCTTGAGCCGATCTTAAAAGAAACCTACGGTATTATAGTTTATCAGGAACAAGTAATAAAAATTGCCAATCAGGTTGCCGGAATGAGTTTAGCCGAAGCCGATATACTACGCCGTGCAATGGGTAAAAAAGACCTTGCGGCAATGAAAGAGCAACGGAAAAAATTTATTGAAGGTGCAAAAGTAACCAACAATATTTCCGAAAAAATTGCCACCGAAATTTTTGATAACATAGATAAATTTGCAAACTACGGTTTCAATAAAAGCCATGCCGTTGCTTACAGTTATGTGGCTTATCAAACCGCATATATCAAAGCCCATTTTTTACCCGAGTTTCTTGCCTCGAACCTTACACACGAATTCGGGAATTCCGAAAAAGTATCGATGTTGTTGGAAGAATGCAGAAAATTAAAAGTGGAAGTCCTTCCGCCTGATGTGAATAAGCCGTCTGTTGATTTTAATGTTGACGGAAACAAAATTATTTTCGGAATGAAAGCGATTAAAAATGTGGGTGCACCTGCAATTGAAGTTTTGAAAAAATCTCGCGAACAATTAGGCCGTGATTTTAAATCCATTTACGATTTATGTGCCAATGTGGATACCCGAATTATAAATAAACGTGTGCTTGAAGGGCTGGTACTTGCCGGCGGTTTGGATAAGTTAAAGGGAAGCAGAGCACAAAATTTTGCCGTAATTGAAGATGCTCTTAATTACGGGGCAAAATACCAAAGTGCAAAAGAATCTATGAGCGGCGGGCTTTTCGGAGATGACGAATCCGTAATTGAAATTAACGAGCCTGAACTTCCTGCAATTGAAATGTGGCCTGCGGAAGTACGGTTGGCAAGGGAGAGAGAGGTGCTCAATTTTTATCTTTCGGATCATCCGTTAAGTAAGTACGAAATGGAATATAAATCTTTTGCTTCGGTGCATCTCGGCGAACCGGAAACCTTTGAGGAGAAAGAATTTGTTGTTGCCGTGGGAGTTGTAACGGAATTCAGAACAAAAATTGATCGTTCCGGAAGAGAAATGGCCTTTTTTAAAATTGATGACTTTTCAGGCTCATGCGAATGTTTAATGTTTTCCAAAAGTTTTACCGAATACGGTAAATGTCTTTCGCAAGAAGCAACAGTACTGGTTAAAGGCAAATTGGAAAGTACGGGCGACACCATAAAAATTCATGCAAACGAGGCTTACCCGTTAAACGAAGCAAAAACAAAACTGGCTAAAAAAATTGTATTGTTTATTAAAGAAGATGTACATAATTCCGATACGATTACAGAGATAAAAAAAATATTGGAAAAACATTACGGAGATATGCCGGTTTATGTCAGTGTTTCGGCTAACGGTAAAAAGAGAAATTTTTATTTGAATATAAAAGCCAAAATATCAGATAAATTAATTGACGAATTGGAAAATATTTTGGGAGAAAGAAGTATTCAACTTCGTACTTAGCATAATTGATTAAGCCGAGCTATTTTTGTAAATTTGCAACTCAATTTTAAAAATAATAAGGAATGATATGACTCAGAAATGGGCTTTGGTTCTCGGTTCTTCAAGCGGATTTGGCGGTGCATCTGCCGTAGAGCTTGCAAAGGCGGGTTTCAATATTATAGGTATCCATTTGGATAGACAAATTACGATGCCGAATGTAAAAGCAATTATAAAGAAAATAGAAAAAACCGGACAAAAAGCGATTTTCTTTAATATGAATGCTGCAGACCAACTAAAACGGAACGATACCTTAGATGAAATAAAGGAAAGGTTTACTTCAAAAGAACATCCTAAAATTAATGTATTGATCCACTCGTTGGCTTTTGGAACATTAAAACCTTTTATTGCTAAAGACCCGGCAAACTGTGTTACAAAAGCACAAATGGAAATGACATTTGATGTAATGGCAAATTCACTTGTTTATTGGACACAAGGGCTGGTACAACGGGATTTACTTGCAAAAAAAGCGAGAATATTTGCTCTTACAAGTGCCGGCTCGCAAACAGTATTCCCCTCTTACGGTGTTGTTGCTGCGGCAAAAGCGGCATTGGAAGCTCACATACGTCAGTTGGCTGTTGAACTTGGTTTTATGGGAGTTACGGCAAATGCTATAATGGCAGGTGTTACCGAAACGCCGGCGTTAAAAAAAATTCCGGGCAACGAAAAGATGATGGAAGCGGCAAAAGCCAAAAACCCCGGTGGAAGATTAACTACCGCCCTTGATGTTGCAAAAACAATTGTAATGCTAACAGATTCCAAAGCAGATTGGATTTCTGGTAACGTAATACAAGTTGACGGTGGCGAATATATTGTAAACTATACCGGAGAAGTTATTTGCAAGCCGTTTGAATAAGCAAATTGAATTTTAACGGTTCGTTTCCTAAACCGAGAATTACTATTGTAAAATTTTGAATAAATTAAAACGGAGAAAAATATGAAACCACTTGAATTTACAGATGCAAATTTCGAGGAAGAAGTTATAAAATCGGATTTACCTGTAATAATAGATTTTTGGGCGGTTTGGTGTGCCCCGTGCAGAATGATTGCACCGATTATCGAAGAATTTGCCGAAACATACGAAGGCAGAGCCAAAGTAGGTAAGTTGGACGTAGATTCAAACCAACAAACAGCCATTAAATATGGTGTCAGATCAATCCCCACGGTATTAATAGTTAAAAATGGTGAAGTTGTAGATACAATAATCGGGGCTTTACCTAAATCCGTATTCAAAGAAAGATTGGAAGCATTTCTTTAAAATAAAACGGATGTTGTTATTAACACGGCATCCGTTCTTTTTTATTTTAATTTATATCTTTATTTTATAAGTATAAAGTAAAACAGTATTTGTAAATATTCTAATACTTGACATATAAATACAAATACACTATTTTAGCATTGTTATAGTAATTGTACAATAATATTGAGATAACTTGAACTTGAAAGCATTACTAATATCACACACATTAATAATAAGCATTTCATTGTCAGATAACTATTACATAGACGATTTAAAATCCAAAAAGTTCCATAAATTTTTAAAACAAACAAAAACACTTATTTATTAACCTAAACGGAGGAGGAAACCAATTTTATGTATTTCAAACTACTAATTAATTATTTTCAAAAAAAATCTTAAACTACTTAGGAGAAGATATGAAAAGTAGAATTCTTACTTTTTTAATGTTACTTGTTTTTCTACCTATCCTCACTTTCGCACAAAGTGACGGTAGAATAATGGGAACAGTAACAGATGCTCAAACCGGTGAGCCATTAATTGGTGCAAACGTAATTATCGTTGGTACAAGTCTTGGTGCTGCTACCGATGTTAATGGTAAATATGTAATAAGAAACATCGATGCCGGTGTGTACGAATTGAAAGCCTCATTTCTTGGCTATCAAACAACTATTACTAGTAATGTGCGAGTAACCGGAGGTTTAACAACAGATATTGACTTTAAACTTTCCAGTACTGATATTTCTACCGAAACAGTTACTATTGTTGCAAAAAAAGACCTTATTAAAAAAGATGCAACAAGTTCAATTAGAACTGTTGATGCGGAACAAATTGATAACTTACCTATCAGAGGAGTTACAGGAATAGTTTCCATTCAACCCGGTGTTGTTAATTATAACGGCGAAATTCACATCCGCGGTGGTAGAACCGATGAAGTTGGTTACTATTTGGAAGGTGTTTCGGTGGTTAACCCTATTTCTGGCGGTAGAGCTGTTACCCTTGGTAACGATGCCGTAGAAGAAGTTCAAGTTGAAGCCGGCGGCTTTACAGCCGAATACGGCGGTTCAAATGCCGGTATCATTCGTACCCAGTTACGTTCCGGCGGAAACAAATTTCATGCAAGTTTTGAGTATATTACCGATAATATCGGTTTCCAAAGCAAGGATGATTTTTACAATCAAACAGGTACAACTTTAGGTGCTTATTGGTATGGTAAAAACGAAAGCAGTTTAACTTTAAGCGGTCCGGTTTTCTCCCAAAAAGTTAAAGCGTTTTATAACTTTAACTATCAATTCGATCGTTCTGCCGCAAAAAGAGGTTATCCTGGGTTTGATTACGGATTTACCGGATACGAATCCGATCCTGACCACCCGTATAACAACGATTCGTTAAATTTGGTTTATCCTAAAGGCGTTAGAAAAAATCAAAAAAGAGAAGCTTACATCCATTCCGGTACGGTTACAATAGACCTTAGCCCTGTTCGTCTTCGTTTAGGCGGTACTTATACTTCCGGAGCCAGCGACGTTGGCGGTGCTTCTGTTTTTGACCTTGCCAATTCCAGATTCTCTGAAAACGATTGGGCAAACGGAGCATTCAGTTTAAATATGTCTCACGTTTTAAGCGATAAACTTTTCTATAAAGTTACCGCTGGTTATTCATTCAGAAACAATGAAGTTACCGACCCTTATTTAGGAGATAATTTCTGGGCATACGGCGATAGTGTTGCAAACGCAAATGCCGGTGTTCATTGGGTAAGAACAGAAAAAGAAAAAGCATTGTGGTCTTCGTTAACTCCTGAAGACACAAGATATTTGACACCTATAAGTAAAAATATTTATGGTTGGAATTTTGCTCCGGACGGTAGAGTTGCTGCAAATTACAGAAAAACCGATTATCAAAGCTTTACCGGTCGTTTGGATTTTACATGGATTCCTAATAAACACCATAACATTAAAGCCGGTATTGATTACAGGCAACATACAATCAGAAATTGGAGTGTGGGCGGACAAAACGGATATGCTTACAAATACCATCAAGCCGTAAAAAAATTAGGTGGTAATGTAAGCGGTGCTCAAGCCGATTCCATCAGAAAAAGTATCCTTTATACCGCCGGTGTTAATAACTACGGTTATGACGAACTTGGTAATAAAGTAGATAACGGACTTTATGCTCCTCACAAACCACTTGAAATGGCATTTTATGTTCAAGATAAAATTGAGTTAAATCATTTAATCTTAAACATCGGTCTCCGTTACGATCACTTCGATATGGACAATAAGATGTTAAAAGATAAAACCAAACCCGAATTGTTTATCGGTCAAGTTTGGAATGACGGAAAATTTAATGAAAAGGGATTAGTTGATGTTCCTACATACGACATTTTCAGCCCAAGAATCAGTGCCGCATTCCCTGTAACAGATATGACCGTTTTCCATGCCGGTTTTGGTAAATATGTTCAAATGCCTTCATTAAATCAGGCATATACTGGTTGGAACAGATTTGCATACGAAATGGGACAAAGTTATTTCTTCTCAAGCCCTGTAGGTGCGGATTTGGAACCAATCAAAAAAACTCACTACGAAGTTGGTTTCAGACAACAACTAACAAACTTTATGGCTGTTGATGTTACCGGTTATTATGATGATATTACCGGACAAATCTTCTTTGATATTCAAGATACTGATCCTAATTCTCCATATAAATCTTATAATACTAAAACCAATGGTGACTTTTCAACAACAAAAGGTGTTGAAGTTGTATTGAATATGCGAAGATTTAAAAGAATAAGCGGTAATCTTTCATTTACATATCAAGACGGACGCGGTACCGGTTCTTATCCTAATTCCAATGCCGGTATTGTTGGTGCACCTCTTGATGGTGTAACTGTTTACAGACCAAACAATGTTTCTCCATTAACTTACACAAATCCGATTCAAGTTTCTTTCTTTGTTGATTACAGATTTGCTGATAATGATGGAGGATTCTTACAAAATTCAGGTATTTCATTCTTAGGTTATTATAATAACGGTCATCCGTTCACCAGAGGTGTCGGCGGTGCTAATATGGAAAGTGATAGTCGTTTCCGTCAACCGATTGAACCGTTAAATGCTTCCCTTACTCCTTCAGTCTTTAACGTTGATATGAAGATTGATAAAACTTTCAAATTATGGGATAAATTGGCTCTTAATATTAACTTGAGAGTATTAAACTTATTTGATGCCAGAAATGTTGAAGATGTTTACTCAAGAACAGGTGCGGCCGATGACGACGGTTATTTGTCTGATCCTGAACTTGGCGGTAAATTATTGGAAACATACGGCCCGATTTATAAAGATATTTATCGATCTTTGGAAATTGATTACAATGGTTTCTATTCAAATGCAAGACAAATATTACTTGGTCTTAGATTAGAATATTAATGAATTTTATTAAACTTAAAATAGGAGTTTAGATATATGAATCCTAGAATCATGAAAATACTTTTCGCTGTTTTGGTTCTACTCTTTGCTACTTCAAGTAATGTTTTTAGTGAAGGGCAAAAAGGAAGCAAATTAGCAAAAGTAAAAGGACAAGAAAATATTATGGGTTCGCCTTCAAGAACTCACCTTAATATTAATAATATATCTACTTGGATATATAATAATGGGGATTCCGACATTAGACCTGACGGTAACTCCGGTTTTATTTTCCCTAAGGGTAGTAATAAAGCTGCAGTTTACGAATCCGGTTTTGTTTGGGGTGCTACTGTCAACGGAGAAAAAAGAGTTGGCGGTTCTACATATGCTCAAGGGTTACTTCCCGGTCGAATTATCGGTACCGGTGCAAGCGCAACCCCTGAAGACCCTAATTTAGAACATGTTAGAATTTACAGAGTTAGAAAAGACTATAAAGATCCTAATGCCGATTTTAGTTCTGAAGTTAACGACGGCGAAGGAACCGAAAGTGAAGTTTATGCTCAGT
>Ga0256913_10001239_pt1 | contig 13179 bp, 12 predicted proteins | sample Axial_MatmetaG_FD_185970 | JGI IMG/M metagenome (GOLD analysis project Ga0256913, IMG submission 185970) | Deep-sea worm associated microbial mat communities from Axial Seamount, Juan de Fuca Ridge, Pacific Ocean - Axial_Mat | ecosystem: Environmental > Aquatic > Marine > Oceanic > Microbial...
CAAGACCATGTATAAACTGCATGGGCTGCCGGTGGCCGACTGGCGGATGGCGGGCCGGGACGATATCGAGGTTCCCGGCCGGCTGGTGGAGGAACTTTCCCTGCCCCTGGTGATCAAGCCGGTCCGGGAGGGCTCTTCCCTGGGCATGTCCATTGTCAAACTGGAGGAGGAGCTTGCCCCGGCCCTGGAAAAGGCATTTTCCCATGACAGTGAGGTTATGGTGGAACAGTATGTCAGCGGCCGCGAGGTAACCGTGGGTGTCATTGGCAACGACACGCTTGCAGTCCTGCCCCTGGTTGAAATTATTCCGGGTGAGGAATTTACCTTTTTTGATTACCAGGCCAAGTATGAACAGGGCGCAAGCACCGAGATCTGTCCGGCAGAGGTGGATGAGCAGATCCGGATCAAGGCGCAGCAGTATGCGCTTACCGCGCACAAGGCCCTGCATCTGCGCGGCTACAGCCGCACGGACATGATTGTACGCGGGGATGACCTGATTCTGCTGGAGACCAATACCATCCCGGGCATGACCCCGACCAGCCTGCTGCCCCAGGCCGCTGCCGTCCACGGCCTGGGTTACAGCGCCCTGCTCGACCAGCTGATCGAGCTGGCTTTGTCAGGAGACAGGAGACAGGAGACAGAAGCCGGAATGAGGCAAAAGGATAACGGGTAGCTATATGCTGAACCTGTCCTGAAAATAGGGCGTAAGGATTTCAGGCAGGGTGACACTGCCGTCTTTTTGCTGATAATTTTCCAGAATGGCGAGAAGCGTTCTGCCCACGGCCAGGCCGGAGCCGTTCAAGGTGTGAACCAGACGCGATTTCTTCTCTCCCTTTGGCCGGTAGCGGATGCCGGCCCGCCGGGCCTGGAAATCAAGGAAGTTGGAGCAGGAGGAGATTTCCCGGTAGCAGTCCTGGCCGGGCAGCCAGACCTCGATATCATAGGTTTTGGTGGCGGAGAAACCAAGATCCCCGGAACAGAGGGTCACCACCCGGTAGGGCAGTTCAAGGAGCTGCAGGACCTCCTCGGCATCGGCGAGCAGCCTTTCCAGTTCATCGTTTGAGCTTTCCGGGGTGGTGAACTTGACCATCTCCACCTTGTCAAACTGGTGCTGACGGATCAGTCCCCGGGTATCCTTGCCATAGGAGCCGGCCTCGGAACGGAAGCAGGGCGTATAGGCCGTATACTTGACGGGCAGTTCCTCTTCGGCAATGGTTTCACCGCTGAAGATGTTGGTCACCGGCACCTCGGCCGTGGGAATCAGCCAGAGATCCCAGTCCTCGATCTTGAAGAGATCTTCCTTGAACTTTGGCAACTGCCCGGTGCCGGTCATGGCCTGGGAGTTGACCATGAATGGCGGCAGCACTTCGGTATAGCCGTGCTTCTGGGTGTGCAGGTCAAGGAAGAAGTTGATCAGGGCCCGTTCCAGCCGCGAGGCAAATCCTTTAAGCAGGGCAAATCTGGCCCCGGCCAGCTTGGCCGAGGTCTCAAAGTCAAGAATGCCCAGTTCCTCGCCCACCTCCCAGTGCGGTTTTGGCGTGAAATCAAAGCGGCGCGGCTCGCCCCATTTTTTCATCTCCACGTTGTCACTGTCATCGTTGCCGCTGGGTACGGAATCATCACAGATATTGGGGATGGAGAGCACTATGTCTTCAAGCTGGGCCTTGATTTCACTTAGTTCAGCATCCAGCTCCTTGATCCGGGCCGATACTTCGCGCATCTCCTTGATCAGGGGCTCTGCCCTGTCATGCTCGCCGTTTTTTTTCAGGGGCGCTATTTCCCTTGAAACCATGTTGCGCCGGTTTTTCAGCTGTTCCACCTCGGCCAGCAGGGCGAGGCGCTGGCCGTCAATCTCGGAAAAGCGATCGAGCAGTTCCGGTCCCATGCCCCGGTGCAGACATTTTTCACGAACCAGATCAATATTTTCACGGATAAAACGAAGCTCAAGCATGTCAGTTCACTAGTTCAGGTTGTTGGTATGGGTCTTGCCGACGCATTATCAATGATCAAATTTGCATTGTCAATTATTTATAAGAAAAAGGCCACCCGCAATACGGCCTGCCAGGCCGGGGTGACGTCACCACCGGCGCTCGGCGCCACAGCAAAATGTCCGATCATTGAACAGGGTGGGCACCACCCAAAGGTACCCGTGATGACGTACCACGGTACGCTTTCAATTGCTTTTCAAGTACGGGTTTGCTACCCTTGCCTGGATTTATACCGCTTCTTTGCCCCGTGTCCTTACCCGTGAAAAATACGCTTGTTCTCTTTATTTCAGAGCTGCGGAAGTCGGCCCGCGCCCTGCTTGTCAGCCTGGTGGCGTTGACGGTCGCCCTGTTCTTTCTTTCCGGTGATCTGCTCCTCTCTGTCCAGGGACATCTCGGTGAAAGGCTGTATTTTTTTTCTGTTGCCGGGCCTTTTCTCGCCCATGTTAAACTGGCGTTCTTCGGGGCCCTCTACCTGCTGATGCCGCTTCTGACCTATGTCTTCTGGAAGGCCCTGGGCAAGCCCTTCGGGGTGAGCGGCCGCAGGCTGTTTCTTTTTGTCCTCTCCACCTGCCTGCTTTTCTATGGCGGCACGATTTTCTGTTATCTCGTCACCCTGCCTTTCGGGATCAAGTTTCTGCTCGGCTTTCAGTCCGAGAACCTGAAGGCGGTTATTTCCATTGGCAGGTTCGTCAACTTTGTCACTATTTTTATCCTTGCCTTTGGCGTAATTTTTGAGTTGCCGGTCTTTATGATATTCACAGCCCAGGTCGGTCTTATTTCAAGAGAGGCCTTTGAACGAAACCGGCGCTTTGCCGTGCTGGGTATCGCCATTCTGGCCGCGGTACTGACGCCGACACCGGACGCGGTCAACATGGCGCTCATGGGCGTACCGCTCTATGGCCTCTATGAGGCCGGGATTCTGATGATCAGGCTTTTTGTAGCCGGGAAGGATACGGAGGCGGCAACATGAGCCATGCCGCCGGGTTCCTACCCGAATTCCCTGCAGTCAATACCATGTTTCATCAGCAGGGCCGCGGTCACGCCGGGCCGGCCAGAGACCCCGCAGGAAGGACTGCCCGATTTGAGCAGGGCCAGCTCGATGTTCCGGGCCCTGGCAACGGCCAGGGTCTGCCTGGCCCCGTGAATGAATCGGGTGCTGACATCCTCGCCATTTCGGTCGATCACCGCAGCTCTGCCGGCCAGGACGTCCTGGCCGTTGCCGCCGACAATATCGGCCGGGGTTCGCGGCGTGGGCAGACCGCCGAGCTGCTCCGGACAGATGGGCAGCCAGTCCATGGTTTCAAGCAGGGCCAGACAGGCCGGGTCAGGTTTACTTCTGCCGTCATACCGGGTACAGAGGCCGGCAAGACAGGCGCTGACCAGACAGGTTTTTTTCAAGAGAGTTTCTCCGTAACCACCATCCCGGCACACCGGGACAACGAAGGGATGAAAGCCGGTGCCCTCAAAACGGGACATAACCGGGCTTTCATATAACCACCATCCCGGCACACCGGGACAACAAGGGATAAAAGCCGGTGCCTTCAATAACGGACATGACCGGGCTTTCATATAAAAGGTTTGGGAAACAGGGGAGACATCCATGAGCAGACAGGAACACAGGCCCCTGACCACTCAGGAACAAAAAAGACTGCGCCGTTTTATTATCCTGGTCAGCGTGGTGGTGCTTCTCCTGCTTCTTTTTTTTCCGGGCCGCAGCCTGCTCAGCTATCACCGTATGCAGAATGAACTGGCCCGGCTTGCGGCAAGGAGTCAGGCCCTTGAAAAACGCAATCGCGAACTTGCCGCCGAGATCGAACGCCTCAAGACCGATGATGCCTATCTGGAGGAGGTGGCCAGAAAAAAATATGGCCTTCTCCGCGATGATGAGGAGGTTTTTGATTTCAGCCACCGGAATGGAAAACGGAAAAAAAATAAACCGGCGGCAATCGCGCAATAGATATATGCCGGCCGCACGGGCCGGCATGATTACGCTCAGGAAAAGCCTGACTTGGATGAGCACCCGGACAGGGCGCCGCTTGGAATGGCTGGCCCGCCCGATCCCATCCGGAAGTTAGAGGCGGAAATGGTTTTGGTCACATCCAGACTCCCGCATTCAGGGCATTTTACGGTTTCCGTTGTCCCCGAGGATGTTGTCAGGACCTCGAAATGTTTTTTACAGTCACGGCAGACATATTCATATATGGGCATTGTCAACTCCTGATCAGGTTGTACTCTTGTGAGAAATGCGGGTTAGTTCTGCATGATACGATACAGAACCGATTTTACCTAAGGGTTTGCCCCTAAAATAAACATTGAATCAACCATTGTCAGCAAAAAAAATGAAACCGGTCGGATCTGATCCGGGGCCTGGCCTCGTTGATCCCCATGCCCTTGGTGAAGTCCTTGTGGGCACCTATAATCTGCTCCGCTATCACCAGCGAATCGGCATCAGGGCCTATCCGGACAGGGAACGCTTTGCATCCCTTCTCATCACTCGAAAAGACACCAGCCCTCCGCGATCTGCCGTAACCACTGCTCCCGGATCCGTCACTGGTAGCGATCTTTCTGTCCCATGCCTTGAGGAAGTACATGCAGCGATACGTCAATGCTGTTCCTGTTCAGGGAGCCATCCGGGACCTTTCCTGCCGGCCGGGGCCAGGGATTGCTCGTCCGCCCAACTTGTAGTCCTGGGAGACTGGTGCCGGGCCGCTTCCCCTTCCGATGCGTTCTGGTGTGATCGTGAAGAGGATGAGATGCTCTGGCGGATGATGAAGGCCATAGATGTACAGCCGGACAGGGCGTATGTAACCAATATTTTGAAATGCCCCCCCGCCAAGGGGATCGCTGATCCGGGTGCCGTGCAAAAGTGTCTTTCCCATCTGCAGCGGGAAATAGCCGCTGCCGGGGCACCGGTTGTCCTGGCCATGGGGGAACTTGCCACCTCGGCCCTGCTTGGCGCAACGCAGCCCCTGGTCCGGGTGCGCGGCCGCCTGCACACGAAGAGTTGTCTTGGCCGCCGCGTCCTGGTTATGGCCACGTTTCATCCCCATTTTCTGCTCAGGCATGCTGAAATGAAACAACCCGCCTGGCAGGATCTTTTGCTTGTTAAAAGATATCTTGCTGAAAATGCAAGGTAATTTTGACATGGGAAAGATGTCGTCCAGGGAGCATTTTAGGGCTGGCCATCCTGATCGGTATTGTCGCCGGTAGGCACCATTTAACCCGCATTTCTCACAAGCGATCTGCTGCAAGGCCTGAAAGCACCATGCCTGCAGTGTTACAGCCCCAAAAAGCATCCTCGAAATATTTCAATATGTCTGCGGGCTTTTTGACGCTGTAACCCCACATTCACAGCACTTTCCGGCCTTTCGCAACGATCTTTGTGAGAAATGCGGGATAGAGTTTCACTCTTTTTCGGATTTCCAGAAAAGATACGTAATAATAAATGGAAAGCGGTTTTGTCGCCGGTTTGAGACAAAAAATTGTATCGCTCGACCGGCAAAGTTCAAGAAATTGTATTTGATTTTTTGCCAAGCTGGTTTATAGTATATGTGTAAGGGGTAAAAATCTATTTCTGAGACTGTATTGGCGATTGATATGCGCGGACCTGTTTCTTTTCTGTTTTTTCTGGCTGTTGCCGGAGGGTTGCTTCTGCCGTGGAGTGTGCGGGCAGAAAGTGATTTGCCTCTGTGGGACAGTGCGGTCAACAGATTGCTGGCGGCAGGGCTGTACGGTGTTGACGAGATAACCCCCTCTCTTGCTGTCCGGCTGGAAAACAGCAAGAATATTTATAAGGGGCTGGGCGCTGACAAGGCACGCCTGCATGGCCAGGCGATTACCTTTTCCTATGAGGGTTCGTCGGGACTGCTTGGATTTTCCGCCGGCTATATCTTTACTTCCGGCGCGGCCGAGGGAAATTTTGGCGCTGTCTACCTTGGCCTTGATGATCCTCTTGGCCTCAACGTGTATGACCGTTCCGATTCCTGGTATCTTGCCCTGGATATCTCCACCTCCTATCAGCCCCATGATGATATAGTCCTCGGCCTGTCCGGAAAGACCATGCTGATGGATGATCCCTACAGCCTCTCCAATGGACAGATTTTTTCCCTTCTTCTCAATATGCCGGTTTCCTACAAGAAATATATCACCATCACCCCGGAACTGCAGTGGTCGCGAACCCTGCCCGGCCAGGGTTCACAGCTTGGCGCTTCCAGCCAGCTGACCGATGAGGCCAGCAAGGATATTCTCTACGGCGGTGTTTCGATCAGTTTTTCCTACTGATTTGTACCGGCGGTATCAAGTCACCCCCTTCTTTCATCTTCCGGACGTTCCGATCGGGAGAATTCTCTTTTTTTAACCGGAACTTCCCGGTATAGTGCCAGGTTTGTAAAACCGTAGCCGACAGAAGTTGTACGCTGCGGATTTCCTGTTTTCCGATACGGCCCGCATTTCGCGCAACGCTTGTGAGAAATACGGGCTGAATGTTCCGGTTATGTATTATTGTCCTGATTATGCGCATCCCGCAGTATCAACAGGTTCTTTTTCTTGTCTCCGCAGGCGTCTTCATGTCGACCATGGACAGTTCCATGGTCAACGTGGCCCTGCCGGTCCTGATGAAGGTTTTTGCCAGCTCCCTGGCGGCCACGGAATGGGTTGTGCTTGTCTACCTGCTGACGATTACGGTTTCCCTGCTCTTCTGGGGGTACTTTTCCAATACCATCGGCCAGGGAAAACTTTACTGGCGGGGAGTGCTGATTTTTACGCTGGGTTCACTGCTCTGTACCCTGGCACCCTCCATCGGGACTCTGATAGTTTTTCGTCTTGTCCAGGCAACCGGCGCCTCCATGATGATGGCCATGGGGCCGGCCCTTATTAAAAGCAGCTATCCACCGGAGAAACTCGGTCAGGGACTGGGGCTGATCGGCATTGCCACCTCGCTGGGCCTGATGAGCGGGCCCGTGATCTCCGGTCTGTTGCTGCGATGGGCGCACTGGCGCTTTATCTTTCTGGTTACCGTGCCGGTGGGATTATTTCTCTATATTGCCGGCGGCCGCCTTCTGCGCAATCTTGGCCGGCCAGACACAGAAACGATAAACCGGGTGCAACCGCAACCATTTGACCGGGCCGGCGGCCTGTTCTATGTAATGGCCGTCATCCTGACTGTCCTTCCCCTGTCCCATGCCACCACGACCTGTTGTCAGGGAGATGGAATGCGTGTTGTCAAGATGGTGCTGCCCGCCCTGTTCTGGATGCTCTTTGTCTGGTGGGAACTGCGCTGTCCCCGGCCTCTTCTGCCGGTCCGTCTTTTTGCAAGCCGTTTTTATGCAGTGGCCATGATCTGTGCCATGTTCTCCTTTGTGGTGCTTTTTTTTGTTCTCCTTCTCATGCCTTTTTATCTGAGCAAGGTGCGTGGATATCCCCCTGATCAGGTGGGCTGGTTCATGATGTCGGTTCCCCTGTGCGTCTTTTTTGTCGCCCCCGTGGCAGGCCACCTTCATGATCGTATCGGCGCCCGCATCATAGCCACCCTTGGCCTGGCTCTCTGCCTGGTGAGCCTTGTCCTGTTGACCCACCTTGAGATGGGTACATCACCCTCGTTTATTGTTGCTGCCCTGGCCCTGCTCGGCTTTGGTCAGGCAATGTTTCTTGCCCCCAATTCAGCATCCGCGCTCAGTGGTGTTCCCCATGAAAAGAGCGGTATTACAGCAAGCCTGCTTGCCACCAGTCGTAACATGGGCATGTTGTTTGGCACGGCCCTGGCCGGTTTCATTTTTGCCCACCAGTACGCGGCTCTGACCGGCGGCATGGATATCAGAGATTTTACCAGCGAACACAGCCTGGCCTTTATCCATTCTCTACGGAGAACATTTCAGGCCGGCATCCTGCTTGCCGCTGTCGCTGTCCTCCTGTCGATTGGGCGGGGCAGCGGGAAAAGTCAGGCAACGGAATAAAACCAATAACCACCATCCCTGCACAACGGGACAACAAGGGATGAAAGCCGGTGCCCTCAATAACGGACATGACCGGGCTTTCATATAAATGCGTGCTCAACGGCATGATCAGGGAGAAAAGATGGTCAAAGAGCATAAGAGCGAAGGGGAAGAGAATGGGGTCAGTGACGAGGAGCTGCGTCAGGTCATTGCCGACTTTCTCGACATGGGCCATGTGGAAAACATTGTTGCCATGTTTCGCCAGGAGCAGCGCTATTACGACTGGGTGGGAGATCTGCTCACCGATGAACGTTTTGCGGTCAGGCTGGGTGTGTGCGTTCTTTTTGAGTACCTCGTCGAAGAACGGCCCGCAGAGGTGTGCCTGGCCATTGATTCCCTGGCCCGCCAGCTCGATAATGAAACAGGCTGGGTCCGTGGCGAGGCGGTGACGGTGCTGGGGCTCATTGGCGATGAGCGGGCCCTGGAGCTTGTTGCGGCAAAAGTTGATGATCCTGACCCCCAGGTTGCCGAAATCGCCCGGGATATTATAGCTGCCCGGGAAGCATAGAACCGATGCATGTACAAGATGTCTTTGCCGCGGACGGGCTTCTGGCCCGCTATCTGCCCGGCTATGAGCCCAGGCCAGGCCAGCTGGAAATGGCCGGGGCCATCGAAGAGCTGCTCACCCGGGCGATCATGGCCGAGGAGGTTGCGAGCACGGAGGCCCTGGCGATTGAGGCCGAAACAGGTCTGGGCAAGACGCTGGCCTATCTCGTTCCGGCGGCTCTCTGTCCCGGCCGGATCGTCATCTCGACCAATACCCGCAACCTGCAGGATCAGATTCTTGACCGCGAAATTCCCTTTCTGCGCAAGTATATCCTGCCGGATCTGAAGGCGGTCTGCGTCAAGGGACGGCAGAATTATCTCTGTCTGTACAGATGGCATCAGCAGGTTGCGGCCGGCCAGCAGGAACTTTTTACCGGTTCGGACCGGGAACGGATCACCACCTGGCTTGAGACAACCCGGTTCGGAGACCGCTCCGAACTGGACTGGCTGCCAGGCGGCTCGCCGCTGTGGCAGAAAATCTGCTGCCTGTCCCATTTCTGTCCCGGCCCGGATTGCCCGGAACAGCAGCGTTGTTTTTTAAACCGGCTGCGCCGCGAGGCCGCGGCGAGCAAACTGCTGGTCGTCAATCATCATCTTCTTTTTTCCGATCTGGCCATCAGGCGCAATGGGTACGGCGAGGTACTGCCCCGTTACCAGGCGGTGATCTTTGATGAGGCCCATCATGTGGAAAAGGTGGCCAGCCAGTTTTTCGGCCGTTCCGTCTCCCGTTATCAGATCAGGGATCTGGCCGCGGACTGCGAGCGGGAGGCTTTGGCCTCTCTTGGCAGCAAGGCCCGCAAGGGGATTATCTCCCGTGTCCAGACCCTGCTCGGCCGGATGGAGCAGCTTACGGCCCTGTTTCCCGCCCGAAAGGGAAGGTTTCCGCTTCGGGAAATGCTAACGGCCCGGCCCGAGGCGGAGAAACAGTGCGATATGCTCGGCGCGGCACTGGACCGGCTTGCCGAAGCGCTGCAGGATCCTGGTTCCGAAGAACCCTGGAATCAGTACCGTGACCGGGCCCTTTCCCTGCTGCAGGACCTTGCCTTTATCTGTAATGGAGTGGAAGTGGACCTGCCCGAAGAGGATCATCTTCATATTCACTGGTATGAACGGACGGAAAAAAACCTGATCCTTTCCGCGACTCCGGTCGATGTCGCAGCCGAGTTGCAAAAGACGCTTTTCACCTCGACCCCGGCCTGTGTATTCACCTCGGCCACCCTGACCGCGGCCGGAGACTTTTCCTATTTTTTCTCCCGGGTCGGCCTTGACGGAGAAACCGAGGCGCTTTCATTTTCCTCGCCCTTTGACTACCGGGAGCGTACCCTTCTCTATCTCCCTGCAGATGGATTTCCTGAGCCGGCCAGCCCTGGCTATGAAAAGAAGGCCCATGATCAGATGGCAGCGCTGCTTACTGCCTCTTGTGGTCGGTCACTGCTCCTTTTTACCTCTTTTGCGGCCATGGAGAACGCCTATGATTTTCTCGAGCAGAGGATTGATTTCCCCTTGTTCAGGCAGGGGCAGATGCCGCGCCATGAGCTGCTGGATCGTTTTTCCAGGCAGATAGACTCTGTTTTGCTCGGGGTGGCCAGTTTCTGGGAAGGGGTTGATATCCCCGGGGAAAGCCTGAGTCTTGTCATTATCGATAAATTACCATTTGAAGTCCCCAGCGACCCTGTTATTATGGCCCGCATAAACAGACTTAAACTGGAGGGGAAGAATGCGTTTTTTTCATTTCAGGTGCCCCGGGCCATCCTCAGCCTGCGCCAGGGCGTGGGACGCCTGATGCGACGCTCCAGTGATCGCGGCGTGATAGCCATTCTTGACATCCGGCTGCTCAGCAAGGGATATGGAAAACGATTTCTGCGCAGCCTGCCGTCCAGTCCCCTGGTCCGGGATATGGAGGCTGTGCAAACTTTTTTTAGCCAGGAACATAATGACAACTGAAAAAGAGAGTCAGCTACGACTGGGCGAGGCAGCCCTCCATGTGGCCCAGGGCGTGGAGCGGGCCATGCGCGCGGACATGGATGATGCCCTGCGCGGCTGTGATCCTCTCCTTGGCGAGGTGCTTGCCTATGCTATTTTCGGCGGCGGCAAACGGATCCGGCCGCTATTGACCGTACTCTCCTCCTCAGTCTGCGGCCGTCGTGACACAACCCTGTACCTGCTTGCCGCGGCTCTTGAATATCTGCATGTGGCCACCCTGATCCATGATGATGTCATTGATCATGCCCGCACCCGGCGGGGCAGGAAATCGGTCCGAAATCGTTATGGTATGGCCGTGGCCATCCTGGCCGGAGACTGGCTCCATGCCCGTTCCATGCATCTCATCGGTCAACTGACCGGGCCTGAGGGGTTGTCGGTCTTTTGCCGGGCCACGGGCGCCATGGTGGACGGGGAATATCTGCAGCTTCGCCACAATGCCGACATAAACATGACCGAGGAGCAGTACTTTGCCATTATCGGTCGGAAAACAGCCAGCCTCATTGCCTCGACCTGCATGCTTGGCGCCATGTTTGCCGGTGCTTCAAGGGAGCAGCAACAGGCCCTGGGCAGATATGGAGAAAAGGTGGGCATTGCCTTTCAGGTAGTTGATGATCTGCTTGATTACCTCGGCGATCAGGAGACGACGGGTAAAAAAGTCGGCAATGATTTTATCGAGGGCAAGATTACCCTGCCCCTTATATCCGCCCTTGCCAGGGCGGATGATGAGGAGCATGTTGCGCTCAGGGAACTGCTCAGCGGCGACCGGACCAGCTCTCAATCGTGCCGGGATCTCAGGGACATTCTCGAGCGGCTGGGCGGATTTTCCTATGCCAGGCAATGTGCCGAGAACATTGTCGGAGAGGCCGTTGCCGCCCTTGACCTTTTTCAAAAGGAAGGTGATGTACAAAGTTATCGGCAACTGGTCGGTATTGCCGGCTATATCCTGTCCAGGAAACAGTAAATGCGTCCCTGGTTCTGGCTGACGCTTGTCTGCGCGTTGATTTTTCCGGCGGTCTCCTGCCGCCTGCTTCCCCATGATGAACCGGTTAAACAGGCTGCTCCGCAACAGAGTGAGCAGCGTCGTCCTGCCATTGTCTTTGAAGAACCCCATGCGCCACCGGTCCGGGATGTGGTTATGCAACCCGAAGTGCCGGTTGAAAAGCCAGGCGTCAAGCTGCCCAGGATAGCCATTATTATAGATGACATGGGCTATAATGGCAGCATAGGAAAAGACCTGCTGGCCCTGGATCTCAACCTTACCTTTTCTTTTCTCCCCAAGGCTCCATTTACTCAACAACAGGAAGAAGAAGCATGGGCCAAAGGTCGGACCATTTTACTGCACCTGCCCATGCAGGCAAAGAGCAAGCACTGGAAGCCCGGCCCTGGCGCGCTTTATATCAATTTTTCCCCCCAGCGCATCCGGTCGGTTGTCCTGGAGGATCTGAAAAGCACACCCCATGCCGTTGGTTGCAATAACCACATGGGATCCAGATTTACCGAAGACCGGCCCGGCATGCGCGAAGTCCTCGATGTGCTGAAAAAGCGTAACCTTTTTTTTGTCGATTCCTATACCACCGCCGCCTCCGTCGGCCTGGACGAGGCCCGGAAAATGGGCGTGCCCACGGCCAGGCGGCATGTCTTTCTTGATAACGAGCAGGATGCCGGCACAATCTGTCGGCAGCTGGATCGGCTCTTGAGCATGGCGGAAAAAAAGGGCCGGGCCATTGGAATCGGTCATCCGCACCGGGCCACCCTGCAGGCATTGCGCCGCTGCGGCCCCCATATCCATGACAGGGTTGAACTTGTCGGCGTTGATGCGCTGGTTTACTGACCGTGACGCATGGAGACGTCTTTGACCCGCTTTGGGTGTATCCGACATGGCCGCACTCTCTGGAATGAAGAAAAACGGGTGCAGGGATGGCAGGACAGTCCCCTGAGTGATGAAGGGAAAAGGCTGGCCCGCACCTGGGGAGACCAGCTCGCCTCGCTTTCCTGGCAGCGCATTCTTGCCAGTGATCTTGATCGGGCCCGGTCAACCGCTGAACTGATCAATGCCACTCTTTCACTTCCCCTTCATCTTGATGCCCGCCTGCGCGAACAGGACTGGGGAGAGTGGAGTGGACTTCTCTATCACGATCTTCTCACCAGCCACAAAGAAGAATTTGCCCGTCAACAGGCCAGGGGATGGGATTTTACCCCACCGGGTGGTGAATCAAGGCAACAGGTTCTAAAACGGAGCCGACAGGCCCTGCACGATGCGACCAAACGCTGGCGAGGGGAGCAGATCCTGGTTGTCAGTCATGAGGGCGTCATCCGCTGCCTGGCCTGTCATCTTGCCGGCCAGGCATTTATGCCCGGGGAACCGCACCTGCTCAGGGACTGGCATCTTCACTGTATCGGGATAAGAGGGAATGAGATGATTCTGGAAGCCAATGCCCTTTCTCTTGAACAGCCGGCCCGCAGACAGCCGTTTTCGCTTTTTTAGCCCGCATTTCTCATAAAGATCGTCGCAAAAGTCCGGAAAATGCCGGCAATGTGGGGGTACAGTACCAAAAATCCCGTAGACATATTGAAATGTGATTACCATCAATCCTCAGAAAACAGGAAAGGACGACGCGGGATATTGACCGGCCATGTTGGATATGGCGCAGAGCGCCAAGAAGAACGTTACA
>Ga0256913_10001240_pt1 | contig 13174 bp, 8 predicted proteins | sample Axial_MatmetaG_FD_185970 | JGI IMG/M metagenome (GOLD analysis project Ga0256913, IMG submission 185970) | Deep-sea worm associated microbial mat communities from Axial Seamount, Juan de Fuca Ridge, Pacific Ocean - Axial_Mat | ecosystem: Environmental > Aquatic > Marine > Oceanic > Microbial...
GACGGCGCTACAGGACCACAAGGACCAACAGGGCCACAAGGTGAAACAGGAACCAGTATGCGAGACTGTCCTGCCGGCGATTGGTCATCAATTAACGATGAGTTTTGTATTGAAGTGAATGAACGAGCAGCTGATAGCTGGTGGAATGCCGCTAAGACTTGTGGTGATCAAAGCGCCCATTTATGTTCATGGAACGAATGGTATTATGTGTGTCAAAAAGCTGGTAGTGGCACCATTAATATGACCAATGACTGGGAATGGACTGATGATGGCCAAGCCGGAGGAGCTCCAACTGCTACCATAGTGGGAAATGGAGGTTGCACAGCTTCCTCTACAGACAGTATGAGCAACTCCAAAACATTTAGATGTTGTTTCTCCAGATAACATATATTAAAAGAGACTTATGGGTTTGAGAGTATTCTCAGACCTTTTTTTTTTGCTATTTTCGCTCGATGAAGAAATTACTATTCATATGGTTTGTCATTTTCGCCCTAGGTGTTTCTGCTCAAACAACTATTAGTGGTGTCATAGAAACCAATAATGCCCCTCTCCTTTTTTTAAGTGAAAATATTGGGGGTATTTATCATCCTATTGATTCAGTATGCTTATCAAAAGATGGAACATTCTCATTTAAGGGAGACTACTTTACAGGATATTACTCCATTGGTTTGAGCGATACCAACTGGGTGCAGTTTATCATTCAAGCACCCGAAAAAAATATTCAGTTTCACTTTTCATCCGTGCAACTAAAATCAAGCATCCAAATAGTTAAGTCGGAAAACAATAAAGCTTTATACAATTTTATTCAAGAGCGGCGCAGGATGAAAAAGGATGAAAAAAAAGTATATATCGCCAGAAGCTATGAAGAAAAAGGAAGCGCCCAATATCAAAAGTTGCTTGGTAAAGAAGACAGCTTAAAGCGGGAATATTCTGAATATCTGATACAGAACTATCATCAACATCCTTATAGCTTTCTTTGGAAAACAGCTTTAAGCGATGCGGCTACTAAGGGTGACTTTTTTCAATATACTTTCTTTGATGATCCGGAACTCATCCGATCGGGAGTTTTTACGCATAAAGTAACTGATTATTTACAGTTTCAAACCCAATATACCGAAGATGGCTTCATTAAATCGATTGATTATATTTTGGACAAAGCTTCTGTAAATCAGCAAGTATATGACTTTGTGCTCAATTATCTATTGGAGCTTTTTAATGAGGTGGGTCCCGATGTTATTTTAGACTATTTAGTAGACGAGTATGTCATGGCTGATGGCTGCTCACAATTAGAAACATCGGATATCATTGCTGCCAAGCTCCACGCATACCAGCAATTAAAACTGGGTAACACAGCGCCTGATGTGAGTATTTTTACTGTAGATGGTTATATGAGTAGCCTGAGAGATTTGTGTAGCTTGTCGAACATCAGCGTTTTATTCTTTGGATCCAGCCAATGTCATTTTTGTCAGGAAGCCATTCCTCAGCTTATTGAATATGCCACTCCTTATTCAGCACAGCAATTAAATATCCTATTCGTTTCCTTAGATACCGACATCAATGCATGGAAAAAGGAATCAGCTACATTCCCCCATAACTGGATCTCACTCTCCGAATTAAAAGGATGGAAATCCACCTCCACTGAATTATTCCAAATACATAAAACGCCCAGTTTTTATATCTTAGATCGCAAATATCAAATCATCAGCAAACCAAAAAATATAGAAGACTTGATAAGGGAGCTCGATTTTTTTATGCAAAAAAAAGCCCACGAATAATCGCAGGCTATAAGTTTTTTTTGGGGAAAGTAGCTCAATCAGTCTTTTCTAAGAATAATCATGCCGTCAACATTTCCATTGGCGATATAAATAAAATCACCCACCTTTTTTACATAGTTGCAAGAGCCATCGTAGTCCCAATGTCCCAATACGGTAAATGAATTTTTATCTAATACGTATAGGCCATCTTTGCCATAGGCCGCATATACATGTTGAAAATCAACAGTTACACCATTAGCAAAACCACCATTCTCTAAATCAAAAACATTTTCAACATTACCATTGGTTAGGTTTACTTTTACGATGCCATCATTACCCATGGCCAAATAAGCAAATTCATGGTTGATATCAACGGCATTTTTACCTAAGGCAGTAACATCATAAGGAATAGTATATTCTGCCACATAATTATAAATGTCGCTTGTCATATCATATACTCTCACCACGGACTCATTATAACCAACTCCATAAAGAAGCACGCCATATTCTCCGGTAGCATCGAAATGTTTTACGTTATTAATAGCCTCGTCAACTTTAACATTATCGGGATCATTGTCTTTAATTACTTTTAGGCCACCATGTGCTCCGGTACTGATCCAAACAGATTGGTTGTTGACATAGGTTATAGAATTTGCAGAATAGGCATTGATGAGTCTTTCCCAATTTAAATCCCCAACTTTGCCATCGCTCAATAAATTGGCACTCCAGGCAAGGGCTGCATAATCACCTGCAGGCTGTCCGGTAACATAGGATTGCGCAGCACCCCCGGCAAAATATATTCTGCCCACATTGGCTTTTACCTCTATATCATTAAACTCTTGACTGGGAAAAAATTTATCTTGTATCAATAAAGGAGAATTAGGGTCGGCAACAGAGATAACAGAAATTTCACCTAAAACATCTTCTCCTGCAGCATGCCATCCAACATAAGCTTTGTCTCCATATCCATCAACAGTGGAACAACTTAATGTTATTCCATTAATGGTGATAGGAGTTAAATTGGCTACCCAAGTATAGTTTAAGCCGGCTAAATTTTCTCCTTTGAAAACTACAGGAGTATTGACGAGCTCAATTCTATCAGCTAAATCATTAGGATTGGAATTCATATCTAAGCTAACCGCATCCTTAGTCGGTTGAATATTTGTTTGAACTTTATCTTTGCTGCATGATGCCAATACAATCATTAAAGCTGCCCCGAAATACAAAATATACTTTTTCATCTGGTTATAATTTTAATATAGTGATTAAATGAAATTTGTAAGCCTTATTCATTCTTACTCTTTTCATGTCATTAAGTTTCAAAACACTGCGTATTATGTAAAACTTTATAATCCAAAATTATACCAGTAGAATAATCAGTACAGATTATCAATAGATTAGATTATTTTTAAACATTCGATTGTTAATAAATATCCAGATGTTGGACTATATTTTTTCAATTAGGGAAATCTACTATTAATATATTCGTTCATTTCGCTGAGTGATTGAATTTCCTGTGAAGTATTACCAGAGCGAACATAAAAGCGTTCCGATTTTTGGCTATTTTTTGTCAGCTTCACAAAAACGGGACTTTTCGCTTGATCTATATCGATCCTACAAATTGCTTTTTCTTCGATAACCGGAAATGAGATATGTAAATTTTGGGTTACCAAACTCACACTAAAGGTTTTATTTAAAAATGTTCTGAGTGTATTTTCAAAAAAGTCGATATCTTTTCTTTTAAGAGTCGAGATATCATTTTCGAGACCTAGTATATGACCTTCGTCATCGACGCCAATTAGCAAACTTCCTCCCTTTCCATTGCTAAAAGCTGCAATACTCTTTGCTATCACTCCTTCCAATTCTTTATTAACAACTTTCAAATGATAATCATATCTAAAGGACGATTTGAACTCCAATTTAGAGTTCTCACCCTGCTGAATTAATTCAGAGATTTGTAAATCAATGCTTTGCCCTTTCACAAACTCTTCCAAACTTGGGTAGCGTTTTTTACGTATTTTAAGGAACAAGCCAAGGCTCAGGATAAGCAAAATCAATATGACTAATAATTCTAAAATATGATCAATAAAAATCGATGAATACAATGTTTGCTCGTCAACATTAAATACCATGGTATTTAACCCGGCCACATTTTCTATGGGAAGAGACTGTCCCCACCAAGATTTATTTTGATATTGATAATTAAAAGTACTTGGAACATGATTGCCAGTACTCTCCCAACTATCTATGGAAGTTTGGTATATACCTTTTGTTTGGCCTACACTATCATTTTTTAATTCTTGGCCCACATGGACGGGGATTTTATCACCAGATAAATTAACGAGATAGCTTAGGTAGTGGTCTTGGTATAAACTGGAGGCAAAGCTTTCTAAAGTGCCACTATCTATAATGGCAAAACAGGTCACCAATTCCTTACTGGCAGCATCTCTCCAAGTGATATGTGAAACAATATTGGCATTGTTTGTCCCAAAAAGTTTTTGGCTAGATGACCATAATGGTGTATTGTATTGATAGGAGTCATTAAAAATATGTTCTCCCCATTTCAAGATATTTAAATCTATCCCCAATGCCATTCCAAAAGTGTTAACCACTTTCTGCTTTTGGTCAATTCTATACCAAGTGACATTATTGATTTCGGAGGCCGTATCTGTAGCAAATAAAAAAGTATTTTGATCTCTCATTAGTATGCTGAAGCGCCCTGTATGGTTTAAAATCATCAAGCCATTTATTTGGCCTTCTTGATTTAATTGTTCAGATAAAAATTGGATTTCATCCTTTAAAGGCAAAACAAAAAACCTTCCTGAGTCCACTGCAGATTGCACATGTAATAATCCATCTTCCACTGCTTTAGCACTTTCAGAAAAATAGCTGGAGTATTTCGATCCATATTTTTGGATGACAGAATCGGGGAAAAAGTCATTCTTGATATTGTAAGAAAAGAAGGCCATAGCCAAAATTGTTAGCAGAATGCTCACCCAAAGGCTAATGGAAACTTTATTATTTGTCATAATATTGATTTAAATGCAAATATCTAAAAACTCGCATAAATACAATCACTTTTCTGTTTAAAATCTATTAATTAGAATTAATTTATTCAAAAGCAGAGTGATTGAAGATCACATAACCAAACCCAAAAACCAAACTCCAGGGTTGAGTAGTTCCGTTATAGTAATTGAAACTCAAACTCAATGGTCCAAATCGAGTATAATAGATGAAGGCTGAAGAACCAATAAAGAAATGCGATGATAGTGGTGGTTCAAAATAGGCAGTTCTATCTTTTTTGCTTTTTATTCTTTGGTAGGGTTGGTAATAATAGGATTCTAACCGTAATGAAAGATTTTTAATCAGGTTTACAGATGCAATCACACCTGCTGCACCATAATTATAAGCCCTATATTGTGGAAGAAATAGAGCTTTTGACTCCGGCAATGGTGAAAACTGCTCAGCTGCCAAGATGCTGGAAGTATAATTATTAAAAAATGCCTGGTTACTGATAACGAACGCCATTTTGCCTCCCAAATCTATGCGAGAGTTGTGATAGAAATAGTTTTCATATTCGAATTTAAAACGATAATAGGAGTTTAAAGTTGAATAGTCTATGGTTTGGCTTTGGCGACTTTGATAACTTGTACTTCCTGCAGTATGTCTCTCCAACCCATCTACATAATGAAATGACACTTTCAGCAACAAACCATGAGTGGCATACTGTTTCTTATTTAAGAAATTGATATCATAAGTAAGCAAAGGTGAAATATACTCGTAGCTTGTTTCATCGGCGGTATCAACACGGCTAAATGTGTTTGTTTGATAATAGTTATATATACTCGTACCAATAATTAGCCCTAAGGAGCTTTTGCCCACTGTTGTTACAGGGGTAGTAATCTCGGAACGAATAAAATTTTCATGTTCTTTGAGAAAAGCGGGTTCTTCATCCTCAAAAAAATATGTTTTTCCTCTAAAATAGTTCTTATTATTATAGGTAGTCGAGACTTTCAAACTTACTGGTATTTTACCACTGATATCAAACCTTGCCATAGCCTTGACAGAACGATAGAATTGTCCAAAATACCCATTTATATAAGCACTAATCCGCTGTTTCGACACATTTTGAAACCCAATTTTGGTATATGCTTGAGTGATATTAGCAGTGGACAAAATCCCTCCAAAATCAAAGGAAAATGGATCTTCCTTTTTTAGGAAATAGAATAAATCATAGGCCTGTTTATGACCATTGTATTTTAGCTGAAAGAGTGTCCTTTTATATCCGGGATGAGCAGCTAGTTTAAAATAATCTTTCTCAAGATCATCAAAAGATGCGATGGACTTTTTGCGTCTGATTTTTTTAACCAAATAAGCATCTCTCCTTTCTTTATAAAGCTCTGTATACACCGCATCTATTTTAAATTCCGGTTTTAGCTGCTGAAATTCAGTGCGCTTCTGAGCTAGATTTGCTGTATTAGCCGGCAGACTATCTATGCCTGAATAATGTTGCAAACTATTGTTGGCCTGTACATATCCACTATCAATCAAAGCTGAAGTATAGGAAAAATCTGTGATATCCACTGGTGGTAGATTCAATTTAATTATCAAGCCTTTCTCTCCATGGGTTGTATATTCCACATCTGAGGATAGTAAATTTTGGATGATAGAAAATAAGTCATCTTCTTTTGGGGCATCATAGTTACCTGCTGCTTTGGAGCCAATGATAAAATCCGGATGAAACTCCTGTATGGCCACGTCAACGGGGAAATTATTTTTCATTCCCCCATCAAAGAGCAGTTTGCCATTTATTTTAATGGGGTCAATCAGAAAAGGGAAGGTCATGCTTGCTCTTACCGAATTACAGAGAGAGCCATTCTTCAATACCATCGCTTTTCCATCGTCAATATCTGTGGCAACACAGCGATAAGGCAGCATTAAGCTATCGAAATTATGATGAGCTGCCACACAGCTGGAAGCAAACATCTTGGCCAGCTCAAAGCCCAAGCGATTTCCCGATATTAGGTTTGTTGGCAAATGATAATTCAGCCCCTCCTTGTTAATATTAAAGCCTAAGTGAGCCATGGAAGCATCGGCATCATCCTCCATAAAATAATAATGCTGCATGGGATCTATATGGTCGTTGATCCACGATTGAATATCATTATCGCGAAAATAGGCTTCCATTTCGTCGGCTGTCATGCCTGAAGCATACATAGCCCCTATCATAGCGCCCATTGATGTACCTACGACATAGTCTATTTTGATGCCTCGCTCCTCCAAGGCTCGAATGACACCAATATGCGCCACTCCTCGTGAGCCACCACCGCTCAGGACTAGAGCTGTGGTTTTTTGAGCCGAGCCTGCCAACGACCATGATAAGAGACAGAAAATGAGCAATATAATTTTATTCATTGGAATGCATGCCTTTAACTTCTTTCTTATCTGCTTGAAATTTAAAGCCCATTCGCTTAGCTGTTCTCAAGGACCTTCCTCGATAAGACAATTGTAAATCGGCAACGGAAATAATCTGCACCGCTTCATAGGGAGGAATCAGCAAATCGAAATTTACGGTATATTCCATGGCTGAAGAGATAATTTGTTGAATAGCCTCCTTATCTAAAATAGAATTTTCAAAATGATGATAGATCATTCCTATTTCTTTCTTGCCCTCAATAAAATAGTGATTTTCTTTGTTTACCATCAAGCGACCAATCAAATATCCGGCATCGTCTTCCCGACCATATTTAAAAGAATCGGCAAGAAAATTATAGATATGAAGCATGCCACAATAGCTTCTTTCTGTGTCATCTTTGATATAGCGAGTGTTCCTTATCTCGTGATTTCTAGGAATTTCAAAGATATTAGTATGCATGATAAATAGTAATATATCGCCTCCAAAACGTAATTCGAACTCAAATTCACCACGATCTTGAAAAGTGACAGGAATTCGTGATCTGTCCATGTTTTGCCCATGGGTTTTAGGATATTCCTTGACTAACTTTTTTGCTTCTTTTTTAAAAGTCCGAATGGACTCTAGCGTTATTTGATAGATATCTTGTTTAAGACTACCTTTTTGGAAAATTTTATTAAATAATTCTTCATTTGAAATATTCATCATTGATAGTGTTTAAGGGGTTGCTGTAAAATTAACAAAATTTATTTACAGAAAACCGATAAAAAGAGATCTTTTCCTAGATATACTTAGGTGGATATTGTAACAACTACTATAACTTTGTGGTATAATGAACCAATCCTATTTAAGAACTTAGATCATTTTATGAAGACTCGTGAATTCACCAATGCCGAATTAAAGAAAGACCTTCGTTTTCTCAATTTATTGAGTGAAAGATTTCCTTCTATCCAAAAGGCTAGTACAGAGATTATTAATTTAGAAGCTATTTTAAGACTTCCCAAGGGAACAGAGCATTATTTAACCGATGTTCATGGAGAATATGAAACATTTACCCATGTGATCAGAAATGCATCGGGGGTGGTTCGGCGTAAGATAGAAGATGTTTTTGGGAGGACGGTAAGAACAGCTGAAAAAAATGCACTGGCGACTTTGATTTACTATCCGGAGGAGAAACTGGAGATTGTAACAGCACAAGAGAAAGACTTGGAAGAATGGTATATGGTAACCTTACAGCGGCTTTCGATGGTGGCTAGAGGCGCTGCCAGTAAATATACCCGCTCTAAAGTGAGAAAAGCCATGCCCGAAGATTTTACCTATATTATTGATGAGCTCTTAAATGAACGTACAGAAAAAAACAAGCAAGAATACTATAATGAGATTATAAAATCTATCATTGACATTCAAAGAGCGAAGCCTTTTATCATTGCTTTTTGTCATTTTATTCAGCGCTTGATGATCGATCGCTTGCATATTATTGGTGACATTTACGATAGAGGCCCCTCTGCTGAAAAGATTATGTGTGCCTTATCGAAACACTATTCTTTCGACATCCAGTGGGGTAACCATGATATAGTGTGGATGGGTGCCGCCGCCGGCATCAAAGCCTATATTGCCACTGTCCTTAGGATTAGTGCAAGGTATGAAAACCTGGATACGCTGGAAGATGCTTATGGCATTAACTTATTGCCTTTGGCTACCTTTGCCATGAAATATTATGGCATTGACCCCTGCGATGAGTTTACTCCCAAAAGTGCTGACAGAAAAAATGATGGAAAGAGCATCCATCTCGTAAAACAAATGCATAAGGCCATCAGCATTATTCAATTTAAGTTGGAAGCAGAGATTATCAAAAGAAATCCTCAATTCAATATGGATGACCGCCTCTTGCTGGATAAAATAGACTACGAAAAGAATAGGATAACAATCGACGGAAAAGAATATAATTTACTGGATGACTACTTCCCTACTATTGACCCCAAAGATCCATATAAACTTACCTCGGACGAAAATGAATTAATGGATATGTTACAGTCTTCGTTTATGAATAGTGATTTGCTACAAAGACATATCAAGATATTCTATTCTAAAGGGAGTATGTTTCTAACCTACAACAGCAACTTATTATACCATGGCTGTATTCCCATGACTGATGATGGACAGTTCACTAAGTTAAGCATTGATGGTGAAGAATATCATGGTAAAGCCTTACTGGAGAAGCTTGATATTATGGCTCGAAGAGCTTATTTCGAGCCGGATGACGAGATGAACAAACAGAATAGAGATTACCTTTGGTATCTATGGTCAGGCCCCCAATCGCCCCTGTTTGGGAAAGCTAAAATGGCTACTTTTGAAAGGTATTTTATTAAAGAAAAAGAAACGCATAAAGAGGAGAAGAATCAATATTTCACCCTAAGAGATGATGAAACCACCTGTAAGATGATCCTTGAAGAGTTTGGCTTAGACCCCGATACTTCGCATATCATCAACGGCCATGTTCCGGTGAAAGCCATCAAGGGAGAAAGCCCCATAAAGGCCAATGGTAGATTATTGGTGATTGATGGTGGTATGTCTATCCCCTATCATAAAGTTACCGGATTAACCGGCTACACACTCATTTATAACTCCTATGGACTGGTATTGGTGGAGCATAATCAGTTTACTTCTGTTGATGAGGCTATACGGAAAGATTTAGACATCATATCCAGTAGAAAAATCGTGGAGACGAATGCCACTCGTAAACGTGTTTCCGATACCGATATTGGTAAGGAGCTCATGACACAGATTATGGACTTAAAGATGCTTTTGGCAGCCTATCGTAGGGGATTTGTTAAAGAGAAAGCTTACCGATAAATATTCTAAATCGTATTTATGCTTAGTATCATCAATCAGTATTACGAGAATTTAGAGGAACCCAATAGGAGTTGTCTTCTGGCATTACGAGTCATAGTTTTAGGTTTGGATTCTCGTATTCAAGAATGTTGGAAGTATAAAATGCCCTTTTATTGCATTAACAAAAAGATGTTTTGTTATTTCTGGAAAGATAGGAAAACAAACATCCCCTATCTTGGATTGGTAAAAGGTCATTTATTAAATCATGCGGAACTAGAACAAGGAGACCGAAAGAAGATGAAAGTCCTGCCCATAGACCCTTTAGCAGATATGCCTATTGACCTTATCCTATCGGTGCTGAAAGAAGCTATTACGCACTATTAGAACTTACAATTTCGCTCCTACATCCAAGTAGGAATTCCTAAGCCATTGCTTAAGAAATATAATGTGAAAACGGTATTAAAAATGCTTGCTAAAGGGGAATAGAAATAAAAAAATCCAGGCATTCGTTCACGGCGATTCATCATGATATGATAGGCTGACCAAAAAGAAGCTACTGCAAAACTTATACCGCAAAAATAAAGCAAAACTGAAAGGGGATTAGCAGTCCCAAATAGTTGGAAGAGATCATATCTCGTTTGTACTTTTAATAGGATCGACAGAATGATAATATAAATAAAAGAGTCGGTAATCAATGGCCATAAGCCAATCCATAAGGCTGTTTTGCTTTTCTTTTTACTAATAAAATAAACCAATATCCAAATGAACGGAAACATAACAGAAATTCAAACAGTTACATCTTTCTTCCAATTAAAATCACATTGCTATTCATTTTTGTATGATCGACTACTTCAACCTGTAGTCCTAATCCTTCCAAAACGGCTTGTGTTTTCTTGGCAGAGCTGAAATACAGCTGCTTGTCATCATTTTTTGTCTTATTAAAGCCAAACACCTTTGTCGACTGCCATTCGCTGAATTTTGTTCCTCTATGCTTCTTGGCCAAATCGCTATCAGCATCACGAATGATGATTTTCCCTTGGGAATTGAGATGATGAACAGCTTGTTGAAGTACAAACTCCTGTTCATACTCGGGGAGATAGTGCAGCGTATCCATGATCACATACACATCGGCATGCTGATACTCCCAGCTCATTAAATCAGATGCATGAAAAGCTATTTGTCCCTCAGGAAACTGCTGGTATCCATTGCAATTGAGTGCTGTTAGTATTTTATCTTCGTCAAAATCTACGCCCACAATTTGTCGATTATTGGCTAAAAACACCAACATATAATCCAAAAAGCCATTCCCACAACCTAGGTCTACTATTTTGGCATCTTGAGGGATTTGTTCATGAAAAAACTGATAATTTTTCTCAAAATTCATCTTTATTTTTCCATACCACTCCAACACCGGGCCTTTGTAAATATAGTTTAGTTCTACTCTTTTTCGTAGATAATCGGGGCTGACCACTTCTTCATGCACCCGCTGATACCACTCTCGGTACATCTTCCTAAAAGCCTTAGAACGTTCAACATAACCCACTCCATAGTGAGTATCACTTGATGGGATGCGTTCGCCTATTTCCATATCAATCCTACCGCTCTTAAGATAGGCTTCGCCCTTGGTGATGCAGTCGCCTGGACCATGAAGAAGGATTGGCAGCACATCAAGGTCTAATTGTTCTGCCAAATAAAAAGCTCCCTTATGAAAGCGTCCGATTCGTCCATCAACAGAGCGGGTACCCTCCGGAAAAATCATAATGGAATAACCATCCTTTTTTTTCTCTCTCAATAGCTCGATATGCTCTTGTAAATGATCGAGGATAGGATAAAAATCGGCCTGCTTCACTATCTTTCCGTAAAAGAAATTATGCTGTACCCAGTCATTGGTGAGGATAATGATTTTGGGATGTAACATCAGCATCAGCATAATATCGATATGCGATTGGTGATTACTGATGATTACAGCCGGCTTTCTGAATTTTGTATGCTCCCATCCTTTGATTTTTTTCTTCACATTGAACATGATAAAAATCATTACCCAGCTGCTGGCACGTAAAAAATGATGAAAAATCAAGCGAGCCTTTTTACTATTACCACCAAGCATACTAATAAGGATGAAACCTGCAATGGTATTGATCAAGCTACCGAGAGAAAAGATAAAAATGGCAATCAAAGAAACGAAAATATTGAGTCCGGTAATGGGAACTAATCGTTTTTTATCAGCTTTTACATAGGCTAACCAGTTAAACATCAGTGGTTGCAATATAAAACTCAGTAATAATACAGAGCCCAAACCAATAACCGTAACAGCCGCCATCGACCTTAAAGCCGGATGCTTGGCAAAGACCAAAACCCCTACCCCTAATAATGTAGTGATGGCAGAGAAAAGAATACTAATTTTAAAAGACGTATCATTTTGGTAGCCATATTTATACTTTTGTATCAATCCACGACTGATAAAAATACTGTAATCAATACCCAATCCAAAGATAAAAGTGGTGATAATGATATTGACAATATTAAATTCTAAACCAAAGAGACTCATGGCTCCTAAAGTCCACATCCAGCTCAGCAAGAGAGGGATATAGGTAATGACAGCCAGTTCTATCCTACCAAAACTCATCCAGATAATCAAAAACACCAAGAGCAAGCTAATTTGAACCAGCTTTTGGAAATCCTTGCGTAAGTCATTCACAAATTTTGTCGTCAGATATTCCTTATCGATCATATACATCTGAGTATCGAGCTTGGATTCCAGTATATGATGCAATATCGGTTTATTGGCAGTAGTGGTTTTTATTTGAGTCAGCACCAAATATTGATCATCGGTAGGCTGTATCAGTTCAGCGAGTACCGATTTGCAGATCATTCTCTCATCATTGGGTGAGATATACTTAAATTCTTGATTGAGCATTTGTTGAAAGCCCGCAAAAGATGCCGGCTTAAAATGATATTTTTGCTCCAATAAAGCCAGATGATTTAAAAGCCCTTGCTTTTTTTCCGGAGTCCAATACCTATCCCACCGTGCTATTTTTTCTTTCTGTAACTGTTTTGATGGCAAGAGTGCTTGTATGGAAGTATATTTCAATACCAGACTATCTTTTTGCAATATATCGATCCTTTTCTCCAGGCTTTCGATTTTTGATAAAGCCGATTGCAGACATGTATCTGC
>Ga0256913_10001241_pt1 | contig 13169 bp, 9 predicted proteins | sample Axial_MatmetaG_FD_185970 | JGI IMG/M metagenome (GOLD analysis project Ga0256913, IMG submission 185970) | Deep-sea worm associated microbial mat communities from Axial Seamount, Juan de Fuca Ridge, Pacific Ocean - Axial_Mat | ecosystem: Environmental > Aquatic > Marine > Oceanic > Microbial...
AGTTTCCGGATATAACAGCTATACGGAAGAAGATATATACGAATTTAATTCCATTGATTAAAAAAACGGCAAAAGCGGAATTCCGGAACAATACACTCTTTGCCAGAATTATCCTAATCCGTTTAACCCGTTTACTACAATAAAAAATAAAATACTTCATTCCTGCTATTACCGGATATCAATCAGTTCTTAAAACCTCATTAATTGTTTACGATATACTGGGGTCGGAAAATTACAATGCTTGTCAATTCCGAGCAGATACCGGGAAATTACGAAATCAATTTTAATGCAAACGGTTTAACTTCCGGTGTTTATTTCTATCGTTTACAAGTAGGGGAATTTTCAAAAACGATGAAAATGCTTTTACTTAAATAAGCGTATTCTTCTTACCTAAAGGGGTTAATAAATTTCAGTAAAATCTTTTATAACAAAGTAATTCACTATATTTACTCTTTGAAAATTATATAACTTGCAAAATGAATGATAAAAGAGTAATTGTGGGAATGAGCGGAGGAGTAGATTCTTCCGTTGCCGCTGCCCTTTTGCAAAAAGAAGGATACGAAGTAATAGGTGTTACAATTAAACTTTGGGCGGAAGAAGGAAGTGAATCAAGCTGTTGTTCGTTAGAATCAATTAATGATGCGAAAAAAGTTGCTGAGCAGTTGGGTTTTAAACATTATACTGTCGATTTTTCCGATGTGTTTGAACGTGAGATAGTAAACAATTTTGTTGATGAATATTTTTCCGGCAGAACTCCAAACCCTTGTGTTATTTGTAACAGAAAAATAAAATGGGAAGAACTTTTGGAACAAGCCGATAAATTTGATGCCCGTTATGTTGCTACCGGGCATTATGCAAGGGTGGAAACAAATAAGGAAGGGAACAGATTTTTGCTGAAAAACGGTGATGATTTTCGTAAGGACCAAACCTATGCCTTATGGGGGTTAACCCAAGAATCTCTTGCAAGAACTCTTTTGCCCCTTGGTAAATACACAAAAGAAGAAATAAGAAAAATTGCCGAAGAATATAGTTTTACATCCGCCAATAAAAAAGAGAGCATGGAAATATGTTTTATTTCCGATAATAATTATGAGAGATTTTTAAAAGACAGAGAACCGGAAAGAATTGCGGCTTTAACGGAAGGGGATATTATTTATAAAGAGAAAGTTGTGGGCAAACATCGCGGAATACCTTTCTACACTATAGGTCAACGCAAGGGGCTTGGAATTGCACTAGGTAAACCGGTATATGTTAAGCGCATTGATGTGAAAAATAATATTATTGAGGTTGCCGATAAAGATGAATTGTTCGAATCTGTTCTTGTTGCTTCTAAAATCAATTATGTAAGTAAATCTATGTTGGACGCGGGAGAAAGGGTGAAGGCCAAAATTCGCTATTCCGATTCCGGTTCCGATGCCGAAATTCTTTTTGCCGACCGGAACAAAATAAAGATAAAATTTCTTTCCCCTAAATCGGCTATTACTCCGGGACAATCGTTGGTTGTTTACGATTACGAAGGGTATGTTTTAGCCGGAGGAATAATAGATAAAGTTCTTTCTGTTGTTTAATATATTAGTTTCTTCTTTTAAGTTAAATCCCTTTAAATAATAATTAAATGTACATTGTGTCGTTTTATTTGATGCAAAAGTTAATTATATTTAGTATAAATAATAATAATTTTGAGGAAATATTATGCAAAGTAGATATGATATTGCAATAATCGGCGGAGGACCGGGCGGATATGTAGCGGCAATTAAAGCCGCACAATACGGGTATAGTACCGTTGTTATCGAAAAGGAAAACCTTGGCGGTGTTTGTCTTAATTGGGGATGTATTCCCACAAAAGCTTTGTTAAAAAATGCCGAAGTTTATGATACCGTTGTTAATAAATCAAAAGATTTCGGGGTAACAGTCGGTGAGGTTAATTTCGATTTTACTAAAACCATAAAACGCAGCAGAACCGTTTCCAAAAAAATTGTTAAAGGCGTTGAGTATCTTTTTAAGAAAAACGGAATTACAAGAATTAAAGGATTCGGCAAGTTGAACTCCGATAAAACAATTTCCGTTATTGATGACGAAGGTAACGTTACGGAAAAGATTGAATCCGATAAAATAATAATTGCCACGGGAGCAAGACCCAAATCAGTTCCTACAATACCGGTTGACCGCAAATTTGTTATTACAAGTAGCGAAGCAATGGTTTTACCGGAACAACCCGAAGAACTGATAATAATAGGTGCCGGAGTAATTGGAATTGAATTTGCATATTTTTATTCAACCATAGGTACCAAAGTTACGGTTGTTGAAATGTTATCCTCAATTTTACCTATGGAAGATAAGGAGATTGCAACCGCATTACAAGCATCACTTGAAAAACGTGGGGTCAAATTTATTCTTTCGGCAAAAGTGGAAAAAGTTAATGTGAATGCGGATAATGTGATGGTTGAAGTTGTTAAAGATGCTGAGCATATTAAAATTGTTTCGGACAAAGTACTTAATGCAATAGGTGTATCGGCAAACATTGATGGTATTGGGCTTGAAGAGGTTGGTGTAAAAACCGAGAAGGGAGTTATTAAAGTTGATAAATCTACATATCAAACAAATGTTAAAGATATTTATGCTATCGGTGATGTTATCGGTCCGCCGGCTCTTGCTCATGCGGCTTCTGCAGAAGGAATTCATTGTATAGAAAAAATTCATGGCAATAACATTCCCGATATTGATTATTCCTCCGTCCCTTCATGTATCTATTCTCAACCGCAAATTGCAAGCATAGGCATAACAGAAGATGAAGCCGTTGAAAAAGAGCTTGACGTTAAAATAGGGAAATTCCCGTTATCCGCTAGTGGTAAAGCTTCTGCTATCGGGGTTCGAGAAGGATTTATTAAAATGATTTTCGATAAAAAGTACGGAGAATTACTGGGTGCGCATATAATCGGTCCCGATGCTACGGAACTGATCGGGGAATTGGGAATTGTTAAATCTTTGGAAGGGACAAATGCTTCCATTGCAAATACTATACATGCCCACCCCACACTTTCTGAAATAATTATGGAAGCGGCAGAAGATGCAGACGGAAAAGCAATCCATATATAGGATATTAAAATATCAAGATATTGGTATTATCGATTATCAAGAAGCGTGGGATTTGCAGCATAAGATTTTTAATCAAAAAATTGCCGAAAAAATTGAAGATACTCTTTTGTTGCTGGAACATCCTCATACATACACAATCGGTAAGGGGGGAAGTATTTCCAATTTGGTTTTTTCCGAAGAGGAATTAAAAAAAAGAAAAATTTCTCTTTATAATATTGATAGAGGCGGAGATATTACTTATCACGGGCCGGGGCAAATTGTAGGTTATCCTATAATCGATCTTAAAAATTGGGAACAAGATACTCACAAGTATTTGAGAACCCTTGAAGAAGTGGTTATTGCTTCTCTAAAAGAGTTCGGAATTGTTGCTCACAGAGACAAAGAGCATACAGGCGTGTGGATTGACGATAATAAAATTTGTGCTATCGGGATTAAAGTAAGCAGGTGGATTACGATGCACGGTTTTGCTCTTAATGTTAATACGGATATGGCACTCTTTAACGGAATTATTCCATGCGGAATTACCGATAAAGGGGTAACCTCGATGGAAATTGAATTAGGTAAAAAAATTGAATTATCGGAAATGAAAAAGATTATCAAAAATAAGTTTGCTGAAATTTTCGGTTATGATTTTGTGGAAGAATAATTGAGTTGAAGGAAGAATATGAATAATAAAATATTAATTGATGCATATAAAAATCTTTTAACAACAAGATATGTTGATAAAAAGATAATGAATTTGCTCCGGCAGGGAAAATCGTTTTTTCATATGTCGCCTGCAGGGCACGAAGCCGTACAAATTGCTTTTGCAAACGAATTGAAAGCCGGGTTGGATTGGAGTTTCCCGTATTACCGCGATATGGCATATATGATTGCCGCAGGAATAAGTTTAAAAGATATTTTTCTACATATGCTTGCAAAAAAAGATGATCCAATGGCAGGCGGAAGACAATTGCCGTGCCATTGGGCATCGGAAAAATTAAATATTCCCTCGCAATCAAGTCCTACGGGAACACAATTTTTACAAGCTGTGGGCACAGCTCTTTCGGCAAAGCTAAATAACACCGCAGCAGTAACATATGTTAGTAGCGGCGAGGGCACAACAAGTCAAGGTGAATTTTTTGAAGCGGTTAATTGGGCAAGCAGAGAAAAGTTACCGGTTATTTTTCTTATAGAAAACAATAAACTTGCAATTTCCGTCCCGGTAGAAAATCAAAATGCAGGAAAAAATTCGTCCGTTTCCCGAATGATGGCGGGCTTTAGTAACCTTTTAAAAATTGAAATTGACGGTACGGATTTTACCGCCTCGGTTGCTGCGGCGCAAAAAGCTTATGCTTATGCAAGGGAAGCTAACGGACCGGTGCTTGTGGAAGCACATGTTGTTCGTTTGGAATCCCACTCTTCTTCCGACGATCAACGAAAATACCGTGATGAAGAGACCTTGAAAAAAGAGAAAGAAAAAGACCCTCTGTTACTTATGCACGGAAAAATTATTTCGAAAAAGATTTTAACGGCAAAAGAAGTTAATGAATTGAAAGAAGAAATTAAAATTGAAGTTGAAAAAGCTGCCGATTATGCTTTATCGGTGGCAGAACCAATACCGGAGAATGTTACAAAATATGTTTACGACGAGAGCGGATTAAAAGAGAAATTGGAGTATGAAAAATCAAGACCTTCCGGGCATCCCATTGTTCTTGTTGATGCAATCAATCATGCTTTGGAAGAAGAGTTTGAACGTAACAATAAATTGCTCCTTTTCGGGGAGGATGTTGAGGATAATAAAGGAGGGGTTTTTACGGCAACCAAAGGGCTTTCCACAAAATTCGGAAATAATCGAGTTTTTAACTCCCCGCTTGCCGAGGCCTCAATTGCCGGAGTGGGTTTCGGTTTGGCATTAACCGGAATGAAACCTGTTACTGAAATACAATTCGGAGATTATATTTGGCCCGCATTTATGCAAATACGTGATGAAATTGCAGTAATGCGTTACCGCTCAAACAACAAGTTCTCAACTCCGGTTGTTTTCAGAGTTCCGGTCGGAGGCTATATTCACGGTGGGCCATACCACAGCCAAAATATTGAGGGATTTTTTGCCCATATACCAGGATTATTAATTGCTTATCCTTCCAATGCAGCAGATGCAAAGGGATTACTTAAAACGGCACTCCGTTTAAACGACCCCGTAATTTTTCTTGAGCATAAAGGACTATACAGGCAAAGCTATGCAAGTTCTCCCGAACCGGATAAAAATTATTTGCTCCCTTTCGGTAAAGCAAAAATAATAAAAAAGGGGGAAGACCTTACGGTTATTACTTACGGGGCAATGGTTCACGAATCTCTTTTTGCCGTACGCAAATTGAGAGAGGAAGGATATTCAGTTGAGATAATAGATATTAGAACAATTAATCCTTTGGATGAAAAAACAATTTTCGATTCGGTCAAAAAAACCGGCAAAGCAATAGTAATTCACGAAGATACAATTACAGCGGGGTTCGGTGCGGAGATTGCAGCAAAAATATCTGCCGTTTGTTTCGAATATCTTGACGGTCCCGTAAAACGGCTTGCGGCAAAAGATGCTTTTATTCCGTACCATCCTAATTTGGAAAATGAAATACTCCCCGACAGAGAAAAAATTTATAATTCGTTAAAAGAATTATTGGCATATTAAAAATGATTTGGAGTTAATAAATGAAAGTTAATGTTGTTATGCCCAAAATGGGCGAGAGTTTAAACGAAGGAACAATTATCGAATGGCATAAATCGGTTGGCGATAAAGTAAAAAAGGATGAAATTATTTATGAAATAACAACCGATAAGGTAGATACAGAAATACCAAGCCCGGTAGACGGAGTGATTGTTGAAATAAAAGTGAAAGAGCACGAAACCGTTCCCGTGGATACAGTTGTTGCCGTAATAGAAACAGATGAAACCGTTGCGGAATCCGGAGAAAGCAAGCTCGAGGAAGAAAATGTTTCGAAAGTTTTTAATGAGAAGAAAAAAAATATAATGAATGAATATGATTTTGCAGTAAAGAAAAAAGAAAAAGTAGAGAATAAATTTTTGTCTCCGCTTGTGCTTAACATTGCAAGTAAAGAGAACATTCCCATTGAAAAAGTCCGTAAAATTAAAGGAACAGGAGTTAACGGAAGAATTACCAAAAAGGATATTCTTAATTATATTGCAAGCAGAGAAAAAATATACAAAACAGCACCTGATATAAGAATTAATGAGGATGATGAAATTATTTCCATGGATACTACACGAAAACTGATAATGGAACAGATGGTTACAAGTCGTGATAAAGCGGTGCATGTAACCTCAGTTACCGAAGTGAATATGGGAGTAATCCATAATTTTTTGCAGAAAAATAAAAAGCGTTTTCTCGAAGAAGAAAACATTAAACTTACATACACTACGTTTATAGCACATGCGGTTATAAATGCCGTTAAAGAATTTCCGTTAATTAATTCACAAATTTCCGGCAACAAAATTATTGTTAAGCCGCATGTAAATCTTGGAATTGCCGTTGCGCTTGAGCCTAACGGACTTGTAGTACCCAACTTGAAAAAATCCGAAAACCTCTCCATGCGCGGATTGGCAAAAGGAATTGCCGAACTTGGTTTTAATGCAAGGAACAAAAAGCTTAAACCGGAAGATGTTCAAGAGGGAACATTTTCCATTACCAATTACGGGGTTTTCGGTGTAGAGTTGGGAACCCCGATTATCAATTATCCCGAGGTCGCAATACTTGGTGTGGGTTCAATAGTAAAAAAGCCCGTGGTTATTGAAGTTGACGGTGCCGATGTTATAGCAATTAAACCTATGCTCTATTTAACGCTTAGCCATGACCACAGATTGATTGACGGAATGCTTGCGGGTAAATTTTTGAATTCCGTTAAAAAACGTCTGGAAAATTTTGATTTGACAAACGTTTAAAAATTGTTTGTATTTCAATATTAAGTTATAATAATTAAAGTATTTGCAAAAAAAGTAAAATGAAAATAAATAAACATCAACAGGAATATAAAGCACAAATAGAAAAAGAGAAACCCGATTTAGGGCGCCGTCCGGATTGGCTTAAAATTCGTTTGCCAGGCGGAGAAAATTATAACGAAGTTTTGAATTTAATGCGCAAATCATCTTTAACCACGGTTTGCGAAGAAGCCCGTTGCCCTAATTTGTCTGAATGTTGGAGCCATAGAACGGCAACTTTCATGATATTGGGAGATACTTGTACACGCAGTTGCGGCTTTTGTAATGTTAAAATGGGAATGCCGAAAAAAATTGATTGGGATGAACCGAGACGTGTTGCCGAATCTTCAGTAGAATTGGGTTTGAAACATGTTGTAATTACTTCCGTGGACAGAGACGATTTACCCGACGGAGGAGCAAAAGTTTTTTCCGAAACAGTTCGGCTTGTTAATGAAAAAAATCCCTCCGCCACAATTGAAATTTTAATTCCCGATTTTAAAGGTGATGAAAAATCTTACGAAATAATAATGAAACATCCCCCAACTGTATTAAATCATAATTTGGAAACTGTTGAACGTCTTTATCATGCCGTAAGACCGCAAGCAAACTACAACCGGAGTCTTAAACTTATTAAATGGTTTAAAGAAAAAGGAGTAAGAACAAAAAGCGGAATAATGGTAGGAATAGGTGAAAAAAAGGAAGAAGTGATAGAGATAATGTATCATTTACGTGAACACGGTTGCGATGTAATGACAATAGGCCAATATTTGCAACCTACCAAAGAGCATCTTCCGGTTGACAGATATGTTACACCCGATGAATTTGAATATTATAAAACCGAAGGATTAAAATTAGGATTTCTTGCCGTGGAATCATCTCCGTTAGTGCGCAGTTCATATCATGCTGAAAAACACACCGTAGGATTAGATGTATAGTTATTCGCAATCTACAAATAATTCACCTAAATATTGAATAAGTATTCATTTTTTAAAAATATTATTTGCTTTTCATTATAAAAGAATTTATTATCCGTTTCAAGATTTTTAATAATAAGACTGTTTATGCAATTATTCACAAAATATATTCATAACAAATTATATTCCTCGTTCCCTTCGAGCTTTCCCTGATAATATACTTCCCAAATTACTCGGTTATTTTTCTTGTTTTATAAAGTTTATCTTTTAACTCACAAATTATTAATTAAAAAAAGGTGATTGCCTTATGAAAAAACTTCTTATTACTCTATTATTTATTGCATCTACTATTGCCGCACAAAAATTAACATTGGTAGGTGAGGTTGTTTCGGCAAAAAAAGAACCTTTGGTTGGCGTTAATATACTTGTTCAAGGAACAACAAACGGAACGGCAACCGACAATAACGGAAAATTTAAATTAAAGGTTGCCAAACTTCCCGTAACTTTGGTTTTTTCTTCTATCGGTTACAAGAAAAAACTGGTTTTGGTTGAAGAGGAAAGGTATTTAAAAATTACAATGGAAGAAAATGTTTATTCTTCCGAAGATGTAACTGTTGTTGGTTCAAGATTCAGACCGCGTACAGCCATTACTTCTCCGATTCCCATCGACAATATTAAGATGGCGGATTTGGAATCCACGGCACAAACTTCTTTCGATAAAATGATGCACTACACCGTGCCTTCGTTTAATTCCACGCAACAAACAATTTCAGATGCTACGGCACATTTTGACCCAGCAGATTTAAGAGGTTTGGGACCAAGCAGAACTTTGGTTCTCATTAATGGAAAAAGAAAAAATGCTTCCTCTCTTGTTTATATAAACGATACTCCCGGCAAAGGTGATGTTGGTGTTGATATGAACAGTATTCCTGTTAATGCAATCAAACGAGTAGAGGTTTTACGTGACGGAGCTTCCGCTCAATATGGTTCCGATGCTATTGCAGGGGTAATTAATATTGTTTTGCAAGATCAAACCGATCAAACACACATTAATACTTTCTCTTCAATTACCGGTGAAGGCGACGGTTTTCAATTGGGAGCCAATTTTGATACCGGTTTTAAAATAGGAGATATGGGATATTTTAATTTATCCTCGGGATATGTTAATCAACAAGAAACAAATAGAGCCGGTACACCGGGTAAAGATGTTCTCTTCGGGCAACCGGCAAGTAATCCTTGGATAAAAGAAAATCCCGATTTGGGAATGCGTGTCGGTTTGCCGAATATGACAACTGCTAACGTATATTACAATACTGCCATAGAGGTTGACGATTTAAGCGAGATATATTCGTTTGGCGGATTGGTTTACAGAAGCGGTTTGAGCTATGCTTTATACCGAACTCCTTATTGGGTGCCCGATCCGTACAATTTACTTCACGATCCGGGGACAAAATATGAAGGTTTTCAACCAACATTTGAAACAAACATTTTTGATAATGAATTTACAGCCGGATACAGATCACAAAAGAACGGTTGGAAATATGACTTAAGTTATACATATGGAAGTAACAGTGTTGATTATACAATTGGAAATACTCTTAACCCCTCTTTAAAAGCACAAAGCCCTACTGAGTTCAATGCCGGCGGTTACAGATTCAATAACAATATTATCAACTTAGATATCTCCAAATTATTATTCGATAAATTGTTTTTGAATATCGGTTCCGAATTTAGAATAGAAAATTTTGTTGCGGTTGAAGGTGAGGAAGCATCTTATATCGGCGGAGGGGCACAATCCTTTCCGGGGCTCCAACCTCAAAATGCGGTTGATGCCAAACGCACAAATATAGGTGCTTACCTGGATTTAGGTTACGATATAACCAATAATTTATTTGTTGGCGGTGCAATCAGATATGAAAATTATTCCGATTTCGGAAATAATATTTCATATAAATTCAATGCACGTTTAAAAACTTCCGATAACAAATATAGTCTTCGCGGTGCGGTTTCTACCGGTTTCCGTGCTCCATCATTGCATCAAATTTATTTGAGTAATGTGCAAACATTAATATCGGGCGGAACCATTAGCAACCAAGGAACTTTTAATAACAATAGTCCTGTCCTTCGTCAACTTGGTGTTGATAAATTAAAAGAAGAAGACGCAATGAACTTTACAATCGGTGCAGCAGCACGCCCTATTAATAATTTATTTATCAGTGTTGATTTGTATCAAATAAATATTGATGACAGAATAGTTTATTCCAGTTCAATTACTTCAAACGATACAACATCAACCGTGGGTAAAATTCTTAAAGCAAACGATATTACATCCCTAAAATTCTTTATTAATGCTGTTGATACAAAAACCCAAGGGATTGATATTGTTGCAAATTACAAATATCGCAGATGGGGTTTTAACTTGGCAGCCAACTTTGCAAAACAAGAAATAGACGGAAAAATTAAAACTCCGGATGTTTTGGCTAAGGACGGAATTGACATCTTTGACAGAAAAGAACAATCCAGATTGGTAAGTGCGCGTCCGAATACTAAGGTAGTTTTAGGATTATCTTACGATTTTAATCCTGTAAAAGTAGGGTTAAACAGTACATATTTTGGAGAAGTTACTTGGAAGCATGTAAATAACGGTTTGAACGGCGTTGACCTCGGAAACGGTCCGCTTCCTACCGATGATGCCGCTTACGATCAAACTTTCGGTGCAAAAGTAATTTTCGATTTAAACCTAAGATATGCTATCACTCCTCAGATTGCCTTTAGTTTTATGATTAATAATTTACTCGATACTTACCCCGATAAAATTGATACAAAAGGAGATTTTGTTACCAACCTCGGTGGACGTTTTGTTTATCCGTGGGAAGTTAACCAATTCGGTTTTAACGGAAGAGTATTTTTAGCCACATTAAACTTTACGTTGTAAAAGCAATTATATTTGTTTTCTTAAGCCTGCTCTATTGAGCGGGCTTTTTTATTTTAGGTAAAAACCGAAAAAACGGTATTTTTATTAAAACTTTTGTATATCAAAAAACTCGTAATCGTTAATCAATATCTTTTGGTAAAAAATTTCTTTTTTCTTAATTTAGTACCATAATGTTGGTGTAATATTATTCTCAAAATTATTTTATTATTCGGATTAATAATTGCTTAATAAAAAGAACATACAGCTACTTATTACAATTCTAAATATTCTCGGGAAAGATATTGCATCTTAGAAAGGTTACTGTAAAAAGTAACCTTTTTTATTTTAAACAGATTTTAAAGGAGCTTAATATGGCTAAAGCAAAAGGCGATATTACAATCGAAATTGAAAAATGCAAAGGATGTGAGCTTTGCGTTGAAGCTTGTCCGGAGGATGTTATTGGAATGTCCACGGAGGTAAATCAGAAAGGATACCTTTATGCCGTAAAGGTTGTTGATGCCTGTACCGGCTGTACAAATTGTGCTCTTGTTTGCCCCGATGCTGTTATTACTGTTTTTAGGGAAGTGAAACAAAAAAAAGAACAAGTAGCAACAATAACAAATGTAACTGATAACATAACAGTAACGGTGGACAAATGAAAAAATTAATGAAAGGAAATGAAGCTTTGGCGGAAGCGGCAATACGTGCCGGTGCCGATGCTTATTTCGGCTATCCGATTACTCCGCAATCGGAAGTTCTGGAATATCTTAGTCGCGAAGCAAAAAGGCGAACAGGTATGATTGTTTTGCAAGCGGAAAGTGAGGTTGCTTCTATTAATATGGTTTACGGCGCTGCCGGTACCGGTAAAAAAGTTTGGACTTCTTCCTCCAGCCCGGGGATTAGTTTAATGCAAGAGGGTATCTCATATATAGCTTCGGCAGAGTTACCTTGTTTAATTGTAAACGTACAACGCGGTGGTCCGGGGCTTGGAACAATTCAACCCGCACAAGCGGATTATTTCCAAGCCGTTAAAGGCGGTGGCCACGGCGATTATCATCTTATTGTTCTCGCTCCTTCTACTGTTCAGGAGATGGCGGATTTTGTAAAACTTTCTTTTGAACTTGCTTTTAAATACCGTAATCCTGTTATGATACTTGCAGACGGGGCTTTGGGACAAATGATGGAAAAAGTGGAATTTTTTGAACAAGAAGAACGTAAGCATATTATTTATGATTGGGCAACAACAGGTAAAACAAAAGAGCGCGATAGTAACATAATTACTTCGTTGCACATTAAACCGGATAAAATGGAAGAAATAAACATTCATCTTCAAAAAAAATATAAAGAGATTGAAGAAAATGAAATACGTTACGAGGAAATTATGTGTGATGATGCTGATTATATAATTACTGCATTCGGACTTGTTGCTCGTATTTGCACAAAAGCTGCTGAAATGGCTCGCGAAAAAGGTTTGAAAGTTGGCGTATTTCGTCCAATTTCTTTATTCCCGTTCCCTTACGAGCAAATAAAACTCCGTTCCGGAAATATTAAAGGAATTTTGGATGTGGAAATGAATGCGGGACAAATGGTAGAGGATGTAAAGCTTGCAGTAAACGGAAAAGTTCCTGTAGAGTTTTTCGGAAGAATGGGGGGAATGGTTCCGTCTCCGGATGAAATTCTAGAAGCCCTTGAAAATTATATTGCAGGAGGCAAATTATGAATGAAGAAATGATAAAAACTACAGTATTCGAAAGACCAAAATCTTTAATAGATACGGATATGCACTATTGTCCGGGTTGCGGGCATGGTGTGGCACACCGTTTAATTACCGAAGTTATTGATGAAATGGGAATACAAGGCGAAACAATCGGAGTTGCTCCGGTCGGATGTTCCGTGTTTGCTTACAATTATATTAATGTCGATTTTTCTGAAGCCGCACACGGACGTGCTTCCGCCGTTGCGACCGGAATAAAAAGGGTTTTGCCCGATAAGTTCGTTTTTTCGTATCAGGGTGACGGAGACCTTGCAGCAATAGGTACAGGTGAAACAATTCATACATGCAACAGAGGTGAAAATATCCTTATAATTTTTATTAATAACGGCATTTACGGAATGACAGGCGGACAAATGGCTCCCACAACTTTGGAAAATATGAAATCTACCACTACTCCTTTCGGACGAGATGCTTCCATTATGGGATATCCCTTAAAAATAACCGAGCTTGTTGCAGCACTTCCCGGAACGTATTATGTAACACGCCAGTCAGTCCACAA
>Ga0256913_10001242_pt1 | contig 13168 bp, 12 predicted proteins | sample Axial_MatmetaG_FD_185970 | JGI IMG/M metagenome (GOLD analysis project Ga0256913, IMG submission 185970) | Deep-sea worm associated microbial mat communities from Axial Seamount, Juan de Fuca Ridge, Pacific Ocean - Axial_Mat | ecosystem: Environmental > Aquatic > Marine > Oceanic > Microbial...
GTTCGTTACTTTTTTATTTCTTATCCTGTTTACAACCGTATCGTTTTCACAAAAAAACGATACACTGGTACACATAAACGGCAACATCATTACCGGTGAGATAAAAAAGATAGAGAACGGCATCCTCTATTTTTCCACCAACGGAATGGGAACCATTAACGTTCAAACCGGCAAAGTAAAATCCCTAAAATCGGGAAAAGAGTTTCAAATCCTTCTTGATAACGGACTGCTCTATTTTGGAAGTTTAGATACGGTTAACGGCACCGGAGCCAATACACGAATCATTTCGCACGACAGAAAATACATTATCAAAACCAATTCACTTGTGGAGGTTTTTCCCATAAAAAACACCTTCTGGCTGCGAACATCCGGCGATTTCAGCATTGGAGGTAATTACACAAAATCGACTGAGATTCTCCAGTTAAATTTTTCCGGAAACCTCTATTACCGCGGCAAAAAAAATTATTATCAGGTAAGCTGGAACAACCAAATCACTACTTATCAGGATTCGGTTTTATCTGAAAAAACAACCAATACCATCTCGTACCGGCGATACATTAAAAAACATTACAGCATGCAGGCAGTGGTGGGTAACTCCAGTAACCTGGAACTCAACCTTAACAATCGTATGTATTTGAATTTAACAGCCGGCAAGGATATTATTCATACCAACATGTCAATTTTTTATACCGGCCTGGGGCTAAGTGCCAATAAAGAGAATTATACCGATACCACTAAAAACTCAAACAACCTCGAAGGTATTCTTACCGTAACTTACAACTTTTTTAAACGAACCGATCCCGAAATAAATATCAAATCATACATTGATACCTATCCCGGTTTTACACAACTTGGAAGGTGGAGAATTGATGCCTCGTTAGAAGTCCGTGTGGAGCTGTTCAATAACTTTTATGTGGGCATATCGTTTTACGACAACTTCGACAACAGCACTACGCTGGAAAGCGACCAGCATAACGACTGGGGTATAAACGGGACAATAACCTATTCGTTCCATTAACCTGATGCAGGGGTTACCCATTATTTTATTAATTTTATCGCCTTAAATTAAAAATCAAAAAAAAACATCAGATATGTCAGGACATAGTAAATGGTCAACCATTAAAAGAAAAAAAGGGGCACTGGATGCCAAACGTTCCAAGATTTTTTCAAAACTCATCAAAGAGATTACGGTAGCGGTTAAAGAGGGCGGCTCCGATCCGGAAGGAAACCCGCGCTTACGACTGGCCATTGCCAACGCCAAGGGGCAAAGCATGCCTAAAGACAATATTGAAAGAGCCATTAACAAAGGAAAAGACAAGAACAGTGCCAATTTCCATGAGGTAACTTACGAAGGTTACCTGCCTCACGGTATTGCCGTTTACGTGGAAGCCACCACCGACAACACCCAGCGTACCGTTTCCAACGTAAGAGCCATTTTTAATAAATACAACGGCAACCTGGGCACCAATGGTTCGCTCAGTTTTCTGTTCGACCGTAAAGGGGTATTTTCCATTCCCAAAGGCGATATCGACGAAGAAGAGTTTGAAATGGAATTAATTGACGCCGGTGCCGAAGATATTGAACTGGAAGAGGGCTATTTTAATGTTACCACCTCCATGGAAGATTTCGGAAATATGATGAAAAAACTTGAAGAGCTGGGCATTGAACCCGAAACCGCCGAACTGCAACGTATTCCGCACGAAACAAAAGTACTTTCGGACGAAGATGCTGAAAAGACCATGAAGGTTATCGACCTGTTTGAAGACGATGATGATGTTCAAAAGGTATGGCACAATCTTGAGCTGACTGAAGAACAAATGGAAAAACTGGGATAAAAAAAACCGGCAGTACAACTGCCGGTTTTTTTTATCAAACTATTTTAATCTTCCGAAGGGCAGGTATCTTTATTGGTAAAATAGGCAAGCTTTTCCAGCTTGGCAATCATATCGTAATTTTCAACGTAAACCTCTTTGGGAACGGTCAGATGAACAGAGGTAAAATTCAAAATTCCTTTTACACCGGCATGAACAACGGCTTTTGAAATGTCTTTGGCAAACGACTGAGGTACCGCCAGCACCGCTATCTCTATCTTCTCTTTCCTTAAAATCTCACTCATCCTCGAAATGTTATAACATTTCACATCCATAAACTGGGTAGCCGGTTCGTCGTTAATTCTGAAAGTAGCCGCAACCTTAAGCTTGGTTTTCATGTTATTGAAGTACTCCGCTACTGCACGTCCCATATCGCCAATTCCCACAAAAGCCACTTTCTGAACATATCTGCAATCGATGGCCTCCCCCACCTTTTCAATAAGTTTCACTATGTTATATCCTTTGTGTATGTCGCCGGTAAAACCTATCAGCATTAAATCGCGTCGTACATGGGCAGGATTTATCTTAAGCAGATGTGCCAGCCGGTGCGAATGAATATGAGGCGATTCTTTATACGGATAATTCAGCAACACCCGACGATATAAACTCAATCGTTCAACAGTATTGGCAGGTAAATCTTTAATCATGATAAATTAATTTAGATTAACAACAATGCCGGTTTCAATTTTTAAAACCTTTATCCACCTTGAATCGTAAACCGGATTTTCAAGGACACGTCCAAAACCGGAAGTAAAGCCCGGAGACAAATATAAATCAACTTTTTCAGACAATTTGTAAATCCCGCCGATAAAAAAGCTCACGCCCATGTCGTAGGAATTAAATCTTTCATTATTGAAAAAAATATCGGTCGATTCATTAAACTCCTTTCTGTTATGACCCGGCTGCAGATCAGGATATTTTTCCTGGTCAACAAACTGAAAATCACTTTCTGCAATATACACATCGGTGTACCCCTTTTTTCGAGCCGATAAATAAACCGAATAGTAAAAAGTACCCTGAATAAACAATTTAAACCTCTCCCCTCCTGTCATATAGATAAAACTTAACGGAATTGTTAAAAAATCAACATTAAAATCAAAATCGTAAGCGCCGTAACTATTCCTGCTTATTATACTATCCTGAAATACAAAATAAGATGACTGATAACTTACATTAAAACTCCGCCTGTCGAAATCGGCTCCCATTCTTACCTTAAAATTGTCAAAAAGCGCATACTCGGCAAACACGCCTGCTAAAAAACCTGTTCCCATATTAGGCGGCATGGGCAAACCGGGCGATGAAATGTTGGTGAATTGCGGGCCTGCAGCAACTCCAAAACCCCATCTGCTGCCCTCGGTTTCTTGCGAGTAAAGCCCGCCGGTAACCAACAATAACACTGCCAGTAAAAGATGAGAAAAACCGGTTTTTTTCACAGATATATTTTTTACGAATTTAAACTACCGAACAAAAATAGAACCTTTTGCTTACTTTTGATTTTTAAAACAGATAAAATGACGCGTTATTTTTTAAAGCTGGCTTACGACGGAACTTTGTACCATGGATGGCAGGTGCAGGAGAATGCCCATTCCGTTCAGGCCGAACTGGAAGAGAAGCTTAGCATTATGACCGGACAAAAGGTGCAAATTACCGGATGCGGCCGGACCGATACGGGTGTTCATGCCCGTGAATTTTACGCCCATTTTGAAATCGACAAGCTCCCTTTTAAACCCAAAGATTTTGTGTATAAGCTGAACCGGTTTCTCCCTGTCGATATTGCAATTTTTGATCTGTTTGAAACAGCACCCGATGCCCATGCACGATTTAGCGCCGTAAGCCGCACCTATAAGTATTACATTAATCTTGTTAAAAACCCCTTTAACACAAAATACAGTTACTTCCTCAGCAGCAAACCCGATGTTGAGGCAATGAACAAAGCCGCCGGATACCTGAAAACATATACCGATTTTACCAGTTTTTCAAAACTGCACACCCAAACGGCAACAAACATCTGCAAAATATCCGAAGCCCGGTGGGATGAAAACAACAAAGGAGATTTGATTTTCACCATTACCGCCGACAGATTTTTACGCAACATGGTGAGGGCAGTTACAGGCACATTGCTTGAAGTGGGCGAAGGCAAAATTTTACCCGAAGATATAAAATCGATAATTGAAGCAAAAGACAGGTCGAAAGCGGGCTACTCGGTTCCCGCCAAAGGTTTGTTCCTCGAAAAAATCGAATATCCGTTTTTAAAATAATCAGAGCTTTTCCATCTCTGTTCTAAGATTTTTACAAATGGCATCAAGTTCCTGACACAGTTCCGTTACAAATTTTCTTATCACCTCCTCTTCGTTACCCGTTTTGGCAAGACTCTCAATGGCTCTTGCTTTTTCTTTGGTTGCATTCAGTCCCAAAATATCCAATGAAGGTTTTATTTGATGCGAAATATAATTCAACGTTCCCCAGTCACTTTTCTTTAAAGCATTTTGCAGTTTTTGCTTTTGAGCAGGAATTATTTCGAGAAATAAAGCAATCATGTCTTTAACATCAGCATTGTTGTTTCCAACGTAAGAGCGCAGTTTATCCAGGTTGAACAGATTAGTTTCCGACATGACAGAAGTTTTTTTGTTATTATTAAAGTTCATTATTCTTCAGCATCCTGTAGATGGTTGATTTTCCAATATCCAGTTTCTTGGCTGCCAGAGTAACATTGTTGTTATACTTAACAAGAAAATAGCGGATAATCTTACGGCTGTATTCAGCCAGGGTAGTCTCCTCAAGCAAAAAGTTAGATAATGAGTTGGTGGAGTTAAAATTAATATGTGAAGCCTCAATGGTGTCGCCGTCCGACATAACACATCCCAGTTCAATCACGGCTCTCAGCTCCCGCACATTTCCCGGAAAACTGTAAGTTAACAGTTTATCCTGTGCCTCTTTGGTAATGGTTTTGGGCAACAAAGCATTTTCGTTACAAAAAGTGTCGGCAAAAAACTTAGCTAAAATAAGAATATCATTCCCTCTGTCGCGCAATGGCGGCAATTCAATGGGAAGCCCAAGTATCCTGTAATAAAGGTCTTCTCTGAAATTTCCTTTTTGTACCTCTTCGGCAAGGTTTCGGTGGGTGGCAACAATGATACGCGGATTGATTTTAATGGTTGTGTTACCGCCAATACGCGTCAACTCGTTTTCCTGAATAACCCGCAATATTTTTGCCTGCATGCTGATGTCCATCTCACCTATCTCATCCAAAAACAAAGTTCCTTCGCTGGCCTGTTCAAATTTTCCGATTTTGCGGGTATTGGCTCCCGTAAAGGCACCTTTTTCGTAACCAAACAGCTCGCTTTCGATAAGCTCATTGGGAATGGCCGAAACATTTACCGCCACAAAAGGCTTTTTGGCTCTGTCGGAATTGTAATGAATGGCTTTTGCCACAAGCTCTTTACCGGTACCGGTTTCACCGCTAATGGATACGGTAATGTTTGTTTTGGTTGCCCTGCTCATCAACCTGAAAATCCGTTGCATCTCTTCGCTGTTACCCTTCAAGATATTGGCAAACTCATACTTTTTACCAACCTCTTTTTTAAGTTCACTCAACTCATTTTTCAGCAGCATATTTTCGCGCACCTTGTTGGTAGCATTCCACAACCGTGTTTTGGTATGGTCATCTTTAACAAAGTAATCGTACGCGCCCATGCGAAGCAATTCAACGGCAGTATTGATATCTTCCTGTCCCGAAACAATAATAACAGGGATTTCGGGAAAAGATGCATGAATTCTTTTCAGTACCTCCATCCCCGAAAGGTCGGGCAGCCGGTAATCAAGCGAAACCAAATGGGGTTGAATATGTATTTTAGCCAATGCCTCTTTCCCGCTCTTAAACAGAAAAACCTCATTGTCGGGATTCAATGCCAGATGTCGCCGCAAAAGTTCACCGTAAAACGGATCATCTTCAATAACAAATATTTTAAACGTATTCATTCCTATAGTAATTAAACATTAATAGCACAGCAAAAAGAGAGTTTAAGTAGTTGGGTTTGCCCGACAAAATTAGTTATAAATTTGGGAAAACCAAACAAATACGTCTATTAATGAAAAATAATACAAATTCGGGAAATATTCCTCGCCTGTACATTTCTGAAAACGGAAACCTAAATAATCAAACATGTTTTGCTGTGGCAGAATATTAAAACTACCTTTGCAAAATAAAATTAACCTTCAGGTTTTGTTTATGAAGTTTTTGAAACGACTGTTAAAATTTTTTGTTATTCTGATTGGCAGCTTCGCCGGAATACTGCTTCTATTCTATTTTATGGCTCCGGTTTATCAATTTTCGGGACCTGTACCTTTTAAAGGCGAGAAACTATACAACCCTTATGAGGGGATGGACAGCACACATTGGAGGAAATATAATTTTCAGGTACAGTCGCATGTTTGGGGTGGGATTACCAACGGCCGTAAAAACAGCAACCGGTTAATCGATTCGGTTTACAAAGTGCTTGGTTACGATTATGTTGCCACCTCCGACTACCAGAGCATCAATTACCACGGAAAAAACTCTCCCCGGTTTATCCCCACATACGAACATGGTTACAACGTTTTTAAAACACATCAGGTATGTATCGGCTCCGATGAGGTACTTTGGGTGGAACTGTTTCTATTCCAGTCAACAGGCATGAAACAATGGATTATCGACAAACTTCGTCCGCATAACCAAATTGTGGCGCTGGCACATCCTAAACTCCGAAACGGATATACATTCGATGATCTTAAAAAACTCACCCATTACGACCTGATGGAGGTTCTTAATAATTTCCGAATTTCATCGGCCCGGTGGGATACGGCTTTATCGGCAGGCCAAAAGGTTTTTATTCTTGCCAACGACGATGCACACGATGTAATGAACCCTGTTGAAGTGGGTACCCGTTTTACCATGATCAACTCCCCCACAACCAACAAAGACGATATAATTACAGCCTTAAAATCGGGAAACGCTTACGGCGTTGATTTCAAACTTACTGAAAACGAAACCCTTGCCCAAAAAGCCGCCAGAGAAAAAAAACTGCCGCTTATAACCGGTTTTACGTTAAACGGCGATACCATAACCGTAAGCATAGAACGAATGGTTAAAACGGTGAGATTTATCCGGCAGGGCGGCGAAGTTGTTAAAGAGATCAATCAAAATAAGGCAAAATATGCGGTTAAACCCGACGACAGGTATATACGAACGGAGATTGATTTAGAGGATGGAACCAGATACTATCTGAACCCGGTAATCAGGTACAGCGGCGACAAACCCGAATCAAAACTCACCGCAAAACCCGATGTTACGGCCACAGGTTGGTTACGGATTTTTTATTTTGCCGTGGTGGCAACAACTTTTTGGTATTTTACACGAAAATTACCCGGAAAAAACCACGAAAAAAGAGTTTAAAAAAACCCGGCGGATGCTTATGAAGCAAATTAATTACCATAAAACCGTTTGGCTGTTGATTTTGGTTTCAACCGTAATAAGGGCGCTGGCCGCCGGGCTTATTGAACTCGGTAACGACGAAGTTTACTACCTTCTTTATGCGCTGTACCCCGACTGGTCGCATTTCGATCACCCGTTGATGGTGGGCCGGGTAATTCAACTCTTTTCATTAAACCTCCGGTTTAACAGCGAACTGTTTTTAAGAATGGGCCCGATAATCCTCGGAGCGGTCGATATTTGGCTGGTTTTTAAAATTGGTAAGGAAATAAAAAATCAACGAACGGGGTTACTGGCTTCACTGCTTTATGTATCGTCGGGTTACGCATCGGTAATTGCAGGTGTTTTTATCCTGCCCGATACGCCTCAAATGTTTTTCTGGCTCATCAGTTTACTGCTAATGGCAAAAACGCTTCCGGGAAATCCTGCCGAAAAAAACCGGGGTAAAAATATGTTGTTATTGGGTTTTACCATAGGACTGGCCATTTTATCGAAATATACATCCGTATATTTATGGGTTGGAGCCGGCTTGTATATCCTGTTTTATAACAGAGCCTGGCTTAAAAGTCCTAAATTATATTTTGCCGTTTTAATTACAGCCGTAACCATTCTTCCTATTATTATCTGGAATTTCCAAAACAATTTTATCAGTTTTACTTTTCATGGCGAACGGGTGGACATGATCGGTCATTCGTTAAGATGGGATTATTTTCTGACCGAAGTGGCCGGAGAAGCCGCTTATAACAATCCGGTTAATTTTATTCTTATCTGGGCAGCTGTTTTTATGCTGATATTTAAAAAAAGAATTGCTGAAAAAAAACAAATTGCATTGTTAATGCTTACCGGTTTACCCCTGATTGTAACATTCCTTGTTTTTTCTCTTTTCCGCAGCACATTGCCTCACTGGACAGCCCCCGGTTACACCGGTTTAATATTTGTTGCAGCCCTTTGGCTGGACGACCGGTTTGTAAAAAAACCGGTTCCCTTTGTTATCAAAATCGCACTGGCCGTTACAACACTGGCAGTGGTTTTAGGGTTTACCGAAATAAACTGCGGAATTATATCACCGAACAATAACAAAACATGCGAAACTCTGGGCGAAGACGATATTACGCTGGATATGTACGGCTATGACCAAATAGGAAGAGCCTTCGGAGAAATTGTAAAAACCGATATGGAAAAAGGGGAAATGCCCCGAAATTCGGTGCTGTTCGGTAACAGGTGGTTCCCTTTGGCAAATTTCCACTACTATGCCGCTTCGCCGCTAAAAATGAAAGTTTACGGAATCGGCAGTCTGGAAAGAATCCATAAATATGCCTGGACAAACAGGATAAACGGCGGATTTAAAAAGGGCATGTCGGGTTATTACATCACAACTTCACACATTTACCGCGCTCCCGACCCGTTTTTCAAACCTTATTTTGCCATCATCGAGCCTGCCGACACCATACCTGTTATACGTTGTGGCGATACGGTAGAATGTGCATTTGTTTACCGCTTAAAAAATATGACACGCCTGCCCGAAGATGTTTTGGACTTCTAAATCCGTAATAAGGTTAACTGATAAAAACTTTAAAAAAATATCACATCTAAAAAGCTACATCCAAAACCCCTATCTTTGCCGGTTGTAAAACAAAACCGAATGAGCAAAAAACCTTTAATATTAATTACCAACGACGACGGTTACAAAGCCGACGGCTATAACAGGCTAATAAAGCTGATGCGCCCTTTGGGTGATGTGGTGGCTGTTTCCACTTTGGAGAGCACTTCGGCCATGGGACACGCCGTTACCATGCAAACACCGCTTCGATTAAACAAAATTAAAGAAGAAGAAGGATATACCGAATACCTCTCGAACGGAACCCCTGCCGACAACATCAAATTAGGAAAACATCTTTTGCTCAACCGTATGCCCGACCTTGTGGTATCGGGAATAAACCACGGCTCCAATGCAGCCATCAACATTATCTATTCGGGAACCATGGCCGCCGCTTTGGAAGCCGCCATGGACGGTATCCCCGCCATCGGTTTCTCGGTTGACGAATACGGGCAACATCCCGGTTTGGATCATACGGATGAAGTTATCCTTAAAATTACAAAAAAGGTACTTGCCGACGGCCTGCCCAAAGGAATTGCTCTTAATGTGAACATCCCTAAAAAATCGGATAAACCGTTAAAAGGAATTAAGGTGTGCAGACAGGCAGAAGCTGTGTGGAAAGAGACTTACGAAGAACGAACCGACCCCTTCGGCAGAAAATATTATTGGATGTCGGGTATATTTTTAGACGGCGACCAGCGGCCCGATACCGACGAAAAAGCACTGAAAGACAACTATGTGGCTGTTGTCCCGTCGCAGGTTGATTTTACCGCCACACAATTACTGAACACGCTTAAATTTTAATATGTTTAAAAAGGACAGTTACATACCCGGATTGATACTTGGAATTATTTCGCCCGCAATACTGTACGCTATTTTATATGGTGTTGATTTACTATTTGTCAGCTATTTCGGAAAACATATTGTAAGAGCACCTCATTATTTAATCCTGCTTTCGGTTATCCCGAACCTCTTTTGGTTACGATATTATATGAGCAAAAAAAATTTTACAAAAACCGGTATGGCATTGTTGCTGACAACCATCATTTTTGTACTGCTCTATTTGTTTAAATATTTTGAAACAACAAGCTAACCGTGAAATACTATATTATTGCCGGTGAAGCCTCGGGCGACCTCCATGCTTCCAATTTGATGAAAGCCATTGTTCAACAGGACGAAAAGGCCGAATTCAGGTTTTGGGGCGGCGATTTAATGCAACAGCAGGGCGGCACCATGGTAAAACATTACCGCGATTTGGCATTTATGGGATTTGCGGAAGTGCTGTTTAATTTAAGAACCATTTTGGGCAACATCGCTTTCTGCAAAAAAGATATAGTTTCGTGGAATCCCGATGTGCTTGTTCTGGTCGATTATCCGGGATTTAACCTGCGCATTGCGGAGTTTGCCCATAAAAAAGGTTTTAAGGTTGTTTATTATATTTCGCCGCAGGTATGGGCATGGAAACGGGGAAGGGTTAAGAAAATCAAAAAATTTGTTGACCGGATGCTCGTTATCCTTCCGTTTGAAAAGGAGTTTTATGCCCGTTACGGAATGGAGGTTGATTTTACAGGACATCCGCTGCTGGATGCACTGAACCATGAAAAATATCCGCCCAAACAACTCTTTTTAAAACAAAACAACCTGCCCGACAAACCGGTTATTGCTTTACTGCCCGGAAGCCGCAAACAGGAAGTGGCAAAAATGCTTCGCATCATGTCGGGCGTTGTTCCCCATTTTAACAATCATCAGTTTATTATTGCAGGGGTCCAGTCACTGGGCAAAGATTATTACAACCGGTTTTTAGTAAATGATGCGGTAAAAGTTATCTTCAATCAAACACACAACATTTTGCATTTTGCCGATGCGGCGCTGGTAACATCGGGAACGGCAACCCTCGAAACGGCATTGATTGGCACCCCCGAAGTGGTTTGTTATAAGGGTAACAGATTGTCGTACGAAATTGCCAAACGGGTAATTAAAGTTGAGTACATTTCGCTGGTAAACCTTATTATGGAAAAGCCGGTGGTTAAAGAGCTTATCCAGCACCAGCTAACCATACCTAACCTTAAAACGGAGCTGGATTTAATTTTATACGACAAAAACAACCGACAAAGGATTTTATCCGATTACGAAGCTCTTAAAGCGAAGCTGGGACAAAGCGGAGCTTCCGAAAAAGCGGCACGTATTATTTATAAACTGATTTCTTAGCGGCAAAAACCGCAATCCCCCAATACATAAAGTAAAAAACCACTTTACTCTTTTGGCTTAACAATCATCACACTGCTGTCAACATCGGCAACGGGAACAACAGGCACGGGGATGCCGGCGGCAAAATCATCAACCGCTTTCATAATGCCCGGCCAGTCGGGATTGTAATCGTGAACAATGATAACACCACCGGGCGACAACCTCGGATAAAAATATTCAAGACCTGCCTTTGTGGGATTATAGAGGTCGGCATCCATGCTTACAAGGGCAAACAGTTCATTTTCCAAACCCCTGGTTGTTTCGGGAAAATATCCCTGATGAAAAACAAATTCAGGATCGGACAACCGTTTTTTAACTTTTTCAATGGAAGTATCGGCAAAGTTTGAAGTGGTGTAGGTAGCCGCTTTGCCTGTTTCAGGTTTAAGGTCTTTCGACTGAAACCCTTCAAACGTATCAAACAGATGGAATATTCGTGACTTGTCCATTTGGTGAAGCAAAAAAGCCGAATCGCCTTTATAAACGCCCAGTTCGGCAAAAGCACCCTGCACCCCGTCGATTTTAAGACGCTCCACCTGAAACCAAAAATTAAAAAACCGCACCTTGTCGGGATATTTTTTCTCGTATTTACGGAGAGTATCAGATACTTCCCCGTTTTTTACCGCTGCCCTGTATGCTTTTGGCTGATAATTTTTATCGAACAAAACAGAATAAACATAATAGATCAGATAAAAGAGAATGATACCGAGCAGCACCACCTGAACTATTTGATATAGGGTAATTTGCATTGTATTAATAAATTTCAAATTCCACGTCCCAAAATCCGGCTAAAGCAATTAATCCGGTTTTATACAACTTCGGCCACCACAAACGTGCTTCCGCCCACAAACACCAAATCGCGGGGATGTGCATTGTTATAAGCCGAGCTGTAAGCCCTTTCAACCGAACCGTACGAAAGTCCGGTTAAGCCAAACGCTTCAGCCTTTTGCTGCAACAATTCCGCATCCATTCCCCGCGGGATATCGGGTTTACAAAAGTAATAGGTGGCATTGCGGGGCAGTAACGATAATATGGTTGAGGGTTCTTTGTCGTTTACCATACCCAAAACAAAATGCAGATGGTCGAATGAAATTAACATAATCTGCTGAACAACGGCTTTTATTCCCTCAACATTATGGCCGGAGTCGCAAACAACCAGCGGATTGGTATGAAGAATATGCCACCGCCCGATAAATCCCGTATTTTTATAAAGGTACTCAATGCCTTCGTTTATATGTTCCGGTTCAACGGGCAGGTTATATTCTGTTTTAAGAACATCCAGTGTCATCAAAGCGGTAGCAATATTTTCCTGTTGATAATTACCAAGCAAAGGTGAGTTTACCGCTTCAAGAAAAATCTCATTATTTCTCCAAATGTCAATCAACTGTTCATCCGGTTTCAGGCTTTGCAACATTTTTATGTCGTAATGTGCTTCGGCATAAAACAACTCCGCATTTTTTTCTTTAGCCGTTTTCTTAAAAACCTGTTCGGTTTCAGGTTGTTTTCGTCCGATAACCACCGGCACATTATTTTTAATGATCCCTGCCTTTTCGGCGGCAATTTTCTCCAGCGAATCCCCGAGAAACTGCGTATGGTCGAAAGCAATATTGGTTATAACGCTTACCAGCGGATTAACCACATTGGTTGAATCCAAACGGCCTCCCAGTCCCACTTCAACAACGGCGATATCAACTTTATTGTCGGCAAAATGCTTAAAGGCCATTCCCACGGTCATTTCAAAAAAGGAGGGTCTGATTTTTGAGAAGTCATCCATGTGCGATTGAACAAAATCAATCACCTCGTCTTCTCCGATCATTTCGCCGTTTATTCTGATTCGTTCTCTGAAATCTTTTAAATGCGGCGAAGTATATAATCCCGTTTTAAATCCCGCCTCCTGCAAAACCGAAGCGACCAGATTTGACACGCTGCCTTTTCCGTTGGTACCTGCAACATGAACGGTTTTAAAGCTGTTTTGCGGATTATCAAGTA
>Ga0256913_10001243_pt1 | contig 13163 bp, 10 predicted proteins | sample Axial_MatmetaG_FD_185970 | JGI IMG/M metagenome (GOLD analysis project Ga0256913, IMG submission 185970) | Deep-sea worm associated microbial mat communities from Axial Seamount, Juan de Fuca Ridge, Pacific Ocean - Axial_Mat | ecosystem: Environmental > Aquatic > Marine > Oceanic > Microbial...
CAGAAGACTTAAAAACTTTGCAAAAAATCCAAGAATTGTGGAAAGATATTGATTTTGACCCGAAATTAGAAAGTTTTTTGGAAAAAATAAAATCAGACAAAGTCTTAACAAAAAATAAACTTATAATTTTTACGGAATCAAAAGAAACTGCAACATATTTGCAAGAAAAACTTTATGAAAATTTAAATGAAAGTGTTCTTATTTATCACGGTAGTTCTTCCGAAACAGATTTAAAAACAGTAATTTCTAACTTTGATGCAAAAGCAAGAAATAAAAAAGACGATTATCGCATTATTGTTACTACCGAAGTATTATCCGAGGGTATAAACTTGCATCGCTCAAATGTTGTAATAAATTATGATATACCTTGGAATCCTACAAGAATGATACAGCGTGTTGGACGAATAAACAGAGTTGATACACCATTTAAAGAAATATTTACATATAATTTCTTTCCTACCGAAGAGGCAAACGATGTTATAAAACTTAAAGAAGCAGCTATTGCAAAAATCAATTATTTTATAGAAATGCTTGGTAATGATGCTAAATTATTGACAGACGGAGAAGAAGTTAAATCATTTGAATTGTTTAATAAATTGACTTCAAAAGAATTTATTCTTGGAGATGAAGAAGGAGAAGAGAGCGAATTAAAATATCTAAAAGTAATTGAAGATATAAGAGATAATAACAAAGAACTTTTTGCTCAAATAAAAGCAATGCCACGAAAAGCAAGAGTTGCCCGGAAAATCTCATCAAAATATCCAATGTTTGAAAACTCGGTATTAACCTATTTCAGAAAAGGAAAACTTGAAAAATTCTACCTTTCCAATGAAAATGAGAGTATTGAACTTGATTTTTTAACTGCCGCAAAATTATTTGAAGCAACGGAAAAAACAAAATCGCACAAGTTGCCTGAAAATTTTTATGAGTTTCTTGCCAGCAATAAAGCAAAAATTGATGCTGATTTAAGTGAGGATGTTATTGAACAAGATACATCTCAAAAAGGCGGTAGAGATAACGCAGTTAGAATATTGAAAATTTTAAAAGCTAAGGAAATCAGGCGTTATGATGGTTTTACAGATTTAGATGATGAGTATCTTGATAAAGTAAGAAAATTACTCGAAGAAGGTGGTATGCCAAAGAAAACAGCAAAGACCATCTTTAACGAACTAAACGGGGAAACCAATCCAATGAAAATATTGGCTATTATAAAAAGAAATTTGCCAAATCAACTGTTCAATGCAACTCAAACGGCAAAAGATATTTCAATGAGTAGCCCAAAGGAAGTAATTTTATCAGAATACTTAATAAAGTAATTTTTATGAATAATTTCAACAAGCTAATATCAACACTTAAACTCCTTCACGATTCGTTACAGCAATCGGCTGTAAATGCGGTAAATCAATCTTTAACCATAAGAAATTGGTTGATAGGCTTTTATATTGTAGAATATGAACAAAATGGCAAAGATAGGGCTAAATACGGAACAGACTTATTGAAAAATATTGCTAAAAAACTCAACATAAAAGGTTTGACTGCCCCGGAGCTTTCACGTTGCAGACAGTTTTACAAAATATATCCACAAATTATTGGGACACTGTCACAAATATCTCAAAATTTATTACCCGATTCAATTCTTGGGACACTGTCACAAAAATCCATTCAGATAAAAGAAAAAACTACTGTTCCTATTACGAAATTGATAACAAGCCTTTCTTTTTCTCATTTTGTTGAACTCATTAAAATAGAAGACGATACAAAACGTACATTTTACGAAATACAGGCAATTAAAGGTGTGTGGAGTGTAAGAGAACTACGCCGGCAAATAAACAGTTTGTTTTATGAGCGAAGCGGTTTATCGAAAAACCCTGAAAAATTAATTGATATAGAGCAAAAAAAACTTGCTCCCCGGCAACCGGGCGATGTAATTAAAAATATTTATGCGTTCGATTTTTTAGAATTACCGGTAAAAGAAATTGTAGAAGAAACTGACCTTGAAAAAGCCCTGCTTGATAATTTACAACAGTTTTTATTAGAGCTAGGCTACGGATTTTGTTTCGAAGCACGGCAAAAAAGAATTCTCATCGGTGAGAAATACTATTTTGTTGACTTACTCTTTTATCACAGAATTTTAAAATCTCATATTCTCATTGAATTAAAAGTGGGTGAGTTTGAACACGGAGATATAGGGCAACTCAACACTTATGTCAATTATTTTAATGCAAATATTAAAGAGCCGGACGATAATCCGGCAATTGGAATTTTATTGGTTGCCGAAAAAGACAATGCTTTGGTAGAATTTGCCACCGGCGGTATGGATAAAAACTTATTTGTTCAGAAATACTTGATCAACCTTCCCGACATAAAGCAACTAAAACAATATATAGAACACGAAATTAAAGGGCTTTAATTATGAAATTATACGAAGCAAAAAATATTATTAAAGATATTTTTGAAAGTAGTTTTGATAAAGAAAAATACACCTACTTTGTAAAAACCTGTTAAAAAACCTCAAAGAAAAACCATTTGGTAATGGTAGTGCATATAAGGGTAATCTTATTCCGCGTGCTTTTCAAAGCGTTATCCGTAAAATGGAACGCATCGGCAAGTTTGAAGATGAAGAAGGTAATATTATTGATATACTGATTGTAGAGCTTAACCGTGAACATTCCATTGAATATGCCCGGACTTCACAACGAAATTTTATTCGCTGGTATCTGAACGGTTCGCGTGGCGGTGAATACAAAGATGCTGCTTTGGTGGCTTTTTATACCCAAAAATCACCCGACTGGCGTTTCTCATTTATCAAAATGCAATACAGCCTTACAAAAGGCAAAGACGAATTTACCCCTGCCAAACGCTCATCTTTTCTAGTAGGTGAAAAAGGCAAAAGTCATACGGCTCAACAACAATTGATTAATCTGCTTAAAAACGATTATCCACCCTATCTTTCCGATTTGGAGGAGGCTTTTAATATTGAGGCTGTTTCCGATGAGTTTTACGAAAAATACAAAGCTCAACTTTTTAATCTTAAAGACGAACTTGATAAAATAGTCGCAAAAAACAATATCATTGAAACCGAATTTGAACAAAAAAACATTGATACGCTAAACTTTGCAAAAAAACTGCTCGGGCAAATCGTTTTCCTTTATTTTTTACAGAAAAAAGGTTGGCTTGGGTTACAGGAAGGACAAAGCTATGGTGAAGGCAAGCGCAATTTTATGCGAAATCTTTTTGAACAAGCAAAAACAAAAGGTAAAAACTACTTTAATGATTATCTCGAATTTTTGTTTTACGGTGCTTTAAGCAAAAAAAGAACAACCGATTTTTACGAAAAATTCAACTGCCGTATTCCTTTTCTTAATGGTGGATTATTTGACCCGATTAATTTTTACAATTGGCAAGATCCAACATTAGACATTCCTTTACCAAATGAACTTTTTTCAAACAAAAGCGATGAAGACGAAGAAGGCACCGGAATACTAGATATTTTCGACCTTTACAACTTTACAGTAAAAGAAGATGAACCACTCGAAACCGAAGTTGCAATTGACCCCGAAATGCTTGGTAAAGTATTTGAGCGTATGCTCGAAGTAAAAGAACGCAAAAGTAAAGGAGCATTTTATACACCGCGCGAAATTGTGCATTATATGGCTCAGCAGAGTTTGCTCTATCACCTCCTAAATTCCCCTCTTTCAGAGGGGTGGCAGACGAAGTCTGACGGGGTGTTACCAGAAATAACCGACACAATGAGCAATACTGATAAACAAAAAATAATAGATAAAGTATTTGCCACACTCTATGATAAAAACCACCCTGTGCGTAAAAATCTCTACTTTATGGATAGTGTGGAAGAAGTTAAGATTATTAAAAAGAGTTTGGAGAAATGATTTTAAAAGGCTCAATTTAGAGCAGAATTACAGAGAACAATAGATTTAGTTGAACAATTAAAAAGTGTATTATAAGCCAACCCGAAAGCCATACACATTCCGAAAAAAAACCGGAAAGAGTATGCCCTGCCAACCCACTGCAGAAATAAAATTGTAGCAAATTTGAAAGATAAAATAACTGAAAACAAGGAATGCCAGTGCCTAACAATTAAGCATCGTTTTCGGCATTTTCGCCGAATATGTGCTTTCTGTTGAACTAAACCGTTGGGGAGAGATATACCTTATATGCAGGGTCTGCTGAAAAACTCTCAAACAGATGAAAAATAACGGATTACATAAATATTTCAATAATAAAACACAAGAAAAACCAGCGTTTTTTCCAAAAAGTCCTGCATATCTTTTATTACCAAAGAAGGTGTTTTCGTTCCACAGAAGCCTCTTTCAATATAGAAAAACCTTATCAGCCCGTTTCACCTCAGTAGCCGGATCATCCCCCGAATGCAAAACCTTATTACCTTATTGTGCGTATTTGAATATTAAATCCATATATCTACCTGATATTGAACTAAATAAACAAACGGCATACTAAACCGTAAAGAGAACCGGCAATCTATTCTTTCAATTTTTTCTCCATCGCAACGAAAAAGTCCCTATATTTGCCGAAAAACAACATATTGCACATTATAAAGTGCATTAATTAATAAAATTGTTGTTCTTGTTGTGCATTTATATATCTTTGCAAAAAATAATTTATTAAAATAATGAGAACACTTTATCAGAAATATGAAACGCTTTTACAAAATACAACAACAGACTTTAAGCGTTATTTATATAAAAAAGTCTCGTGGAATAGTCGTATGATTGGGATTATTGGTGCTCGTGGTGTTGGTAAAACAACTATGATTCTTCAATATATAAAGGAAAACTTAGATAGTAAAAAAACCTTATACGTATCAGCTGATGACATCTATTTTGGCAAAAACAAACTTGTTGACTTAGCGGATGACTTTTATAAAAATGCAGGAGAATATCTGTTTATTGATGAAATACATAAATACACAGATTGGTCTCGTGAATTAAAAAACATTTACGATTCATTTCCGGGCTTAAAAGTTGTATTTACCGGTTCTTCTATTCTTGATATACTTAAAGGTTCTGCCGATTTAAGTCGTCGTGCTATAATCTACAAATTACAAGGACTATCATTTCGGGAATATTTGAATTTCTTTCATCATTATGAAATAGATACATATTCATTAAAACAAATAATTAATAACGAAGTAAAACTAAAAGACATACAGCATCCGCTACCATTATTCAAGGATTACCTGAAACGTGGATACTATCCTTTTGGGTTTGAAAATGAAATGAATTTACGTTTAGGACAAACCATCGTGCAGACATTAGAAACAGATATTCCTCAATACGCAAATTTAAAAGTAGGAACAAGTCGTAAGCTAAAACGATTGCTTTCCATTATTGCGGAAAGTGTCCCGTTTAAACCGAATTTTTCTAAAATAGCAGGTATGATTAATGTAAGCAGAAATTCCTTAAACGACTATTTCTCATATATGGAAAAAGCTGGACTTATTGGACAATTACGCATCGAAACAAGCGGTATTCGTGGATTAGGAAAAGTTGATAAAGTGTATCTAGATAATACAAATATAATTTTTAACTTGGTTGGAGATAAATCAAATGTAGGAAATTTACGAGAAACTTTCTTCTTTAATCAAATGCGTGTAAAAAATGAGGTAATATCAGCCAACAAGGCTGATTTCATCATTGATAATTATACGTTTGAAATTGGTGGAAAAAATAAGCAACAAAAACAAATTGAAAAAAATGCTAAATCATTTGTAGTAAAAGATGATATTGAATTTGGATACCGTAACGTATTGCCACTTTGGGCTTTCGGTTTAAATTACTAAATTAACTGAGGTCAAGAAATGCCAGCAGGTAATAAACAAGTTTCAAGCACCACATAGCACCCGGCATTGAAATCCCGATCGGGATTGAACTAAATCCTAAAAGAGAAGAGTTTTTTCTAGGAGCTTATTACTATTATTTATTTCCTGAAATATGGAATTTGAAAGAAATTTTGTTCAACACACATTATTTATATACCTTTGCAACCTTTAATATAATAACAATAAATTCTATTCCTATGCAAGAAAATATCACCCAACTACTTGACAAATTATATATTGAAGCCGAAGCTCTAAAAGGTATATCCCTTAAAGAAGAACCGCTGAGATTTGACGTTGCCGCTCCTATTATTACAGAATGGGAAGAATTGGATCGCGAGGTTTTGACTTCCCGGGTCGATAAAAGAAACCCCAACAAATTCTTACAAAGCGTTATTTCTATAGCCGATATTCAGATTCCAGTAGAAAGAATTGAGACAAAACAAATTTTGGAAGCCGGCATTTCTTTTGTTTCGGTATTATTTGCAAGAAACATAAAAGGTAACCCTACAATAATGGTTAGAGCCTATGTTCCTTCAGACGAAAAATATCTGGATTTCGAAAGGATCACTACCGTATTGACTAAAACATACTGCCCCAAAGAAGGAATATCCTGGGAACAATTATGTTCCGATATAAAATCTCTCGATATAAAAGATGAATTCCACCTTATAGTAAGTGAATTTAAAAATGCTATTCACGAAGTAAAAGACAGGGAAGAATTAGAGAAAAAAGTACATAAAACCATTGTTAGATATTTCTGATAATGTTTTATAACAAATAAAAAAGGGACCATAAAAGTCCCTTTTTTCTCTTCAAAACTCCAATTCTCAAATTATTTGTTTTTCTTATTAAAGGTTATGGACCATATACCCCTTAGATCTCCTTCTTTATAATCAATGGCTTCATCATTAGGATAATGTTTTTTAATCACATCATAATTTTGTGGTTTTATATTTTCTCCTATTTTACCATGACAATTCAAACATACTTTTTCTATTAAGATCGGAGCATAAAATCTGATTTCTCCCGATGCTAATTTTTTTACTTGTGGTTTGGGTTTTATACCATTATTCATATCTTTGGAATATGCTGACAAAACAGCTAATTCTTCCTGATCCGGTTTGTCTTTTTCGTTTCTTAGTTTTAATGATGTTCTCTTTATCTTTGCACTGTTGACCACCGATAAGGAATCCATCATTTTTTGTGCAACGTCATTGCAAGTGTTAATTCCGTTTTTTATTCCTCCTTTATCAACGGCATTAGTCAATCTTGCTTTAAGGGTTTTACCCGAAGATTTTGCGATAAACATTCCCTTTTTTAAATAATCGGAATTTATATCTTCCGATAAACCATCTTTTTTTACTTCCTGTTTTTCTTCCTGTACAGCTTCTTGTTTCTTGGTATTATTACTACAAGAAGTTACAAATAGAAATCCGATAAATACCAAAACGCCATAAATTGTTTTCTTAACCATATAATATTTTTTAGTTTTTTAAAATCCCTTAATTTAAGGGTAATATCATTATATTTCTGAAAAACTAAACAGGAAAATTAAAAAATTGTTTAGCTACTTTCATAAATATTTTGGTTTCTCTAATAATAGTGGTAAATTCGTTCGCAATAAAATTTATTTTTATATGATAAATACCGAATTGATTAATCCTCAAAGTATTGTAGTTGTAGGTGGCTCTGAAAATACTTATAAACCGGGTGGTAAGGTCCTGGAAAATCTGATAACAGGAAAATACCGTGGAAAACTGTATGTATTAAATCCAAAAGCCGATATAGTCCAAGGAATAAAATCATATAAAAACATAAACGATCTACCCTCTGTTGATTTGGCTATTTTGGCTATTCCGGCCAGGTTTTGTTTCCAAACAGTGAAAGAACTAACTTCAAAAGGAACCAAAGCTTTTATTATATTATCCGCCGGATTCGGTGAACTTGATGATGAGGGTAAAAAAATAGAAAACCAATTATCCGGTTTTGCTGCAAAAAACAATATTAGTATTCTGGGACCCAACTGTATCGGTATTATCAATAAAAACTATAAAGGGGTTTTTACTACACCGGTACCGGAATATAACCCAAAAGGTGTGGATTTTATATCCAGTTCCGGTTCTACCGCCGTATTTATTATGGAAGCCGGAATAAAAATGGGAATGCAATTTTCCGGTATTTATTCCGTAGGAAATGCTATCCAAATACAGGTTGAAGACATTTTGGAATATTTTGATCAAAATTATATTCCGGGTAAAAGCTCCGATATCATAATGATCTATATCGAACAATTGAGTAATCCGGCAAAATTATTAAAACACAGCATCAACCTTAATAAAAAAGGTTGTAATATAATCGCGATAAAATCCGGATTAACCAAAGCCGGAAGCAGAGCAGCATCTTCACATACAGGAGCCATGGCAAGTCCGGAAATTGTAGTTGAAACATTGTTTAAAAAAGCGGGTATTATCCAATGCTATAGCAGGGAAGAAATGCTTTATACTGCCGGAGTACTATTTTACGGGCAACCCAAAGGGAAAAATGTAGCGGTAATCACACATGCTGGTGGTGCCGGCGTGATGTGTGCAGATGCTTTGGAAAAAGGCAATATGAACGTTCCCGAATTGAAAAACGAAAAAGCCAAAGAACTGCTTGAACATTTACACCAAGGATCCTCAGTCTCCAATCCTATCGATTTTTTAGCTACCGGCAGCGCCGAACAATTGGGTTTGATTCTTGATTATTGCAATAATGAATTTGATGAAATAGATGAGTCTGTTGTTATTTTTGGAAGCCCGGGATTGTTTGATGTAGATCCGGTCTATCAATTGTTATCAAATAAAATAGATGATACTATTAAACCCATTTATCCCGTCTTACCATCTCCTGTCAATACAGAAAAAGCAATGGAGAATTTTATGTCGGGAGGAAAAATATTTTTCCCCGATGAATCTGTTTTGGCGATAGCAATAGCAAAAATCTATAATACAACACCCGTTTTTGAACTCACTGCAGAAAACATTAAAAAACCTGACGATACTATCAAAACCATTATAAAAAATGCAAAAGGAAGATATTTGACCCCGGAAGAAAATAGGCGGTTTTTGCAATTTGCCGGTATTGACACGATAGATGAGTATATCATAAATGATTTAAAAGATCTTTCCCGGTTAAGTTCTAACTTGTCATTTCCTATTGTAATGAAAGCCGTAGGTCTTGTTCACAAAACCGATGTCGGAGGTGTTGTTTTGAATATAAATTCTATTGAAGAAGCGGAGAAAGAGTTTAATAACTTGATAAGAATTCCGGATTGTTCAGCCGTATTGATTCAACCGATGATAGATGGTCTGGAATTGTATGCGGGAAGTATAAAGGAAGATAATTTGGGACATATAATTATGACCGGAATGGGTGGAATATACCTGGAAACATTAAAGGATATTTCAACTTCCATTTGTCCGGTAGGACCCAAAGAAGCAGAAAATATGATCCGGTCTTTAAAATCCTATCCCGTGTTGAAAGGAAAAAGAGGTAAAAATTCCATAAATTTCTATGAATTTCAAAATATAATTGTAAATTTGTCAAATCTTCTGTTTTCAATCCCTGAAATATCTGAAATGGATATTAATCCTTTAATTGCTACCTGTGATTCAATCCTTGCTGTTGATTGCAGAATCAAAATAGAAAACTAATTCAAAACAAAAAACCGGGACGACATGAAAACTATTGAATTGGATTTTACTCAATATAGTAAAAAAGAATGGCTGAATCTAATCGCTCAATCATTAAAAAAGGGGTCAATACAAGATTTTGTATGGAGCATTGACGAAAATGTAAACGGAGAACCTTTCGCCCATGCTGATGATCTTCAGGAAAATTATTCTCCGGTCAAAAATAAAACCAATCACAACAAATGGTTGTCGGGAATAGATTATAGCCTTGTCTCTAATAATGCCCTGAATGATTGTATAAAACTTCATTCGGGTTACGGATTGCAATCTGTTATTTTACAGGTAACCAATAGTGATATTGACCTTAGTACATATTTCGGAGGAATAAATATATTGGAATACGATATAAATTTCAACACAAGTTACGGCGTTGACCTAATCTTCTTTCTCGAGCATATAAAAGACTATTTGGAAGCATCCAATCTTGATTACAAAAAACTCAATCTGACAATAAGATTACCCATTAACAGACCTCAATTAATACTGGAATTGTATAATTATTCAAAAGTCAATTTTCCTCATTTGAAATTTTACTTCAAAACGGAAAGAGAATATTCTTATAATCCTACAAAATATCTATCCGAAACATTAAATGTTTTAACCGACTATATTAAAAAATCGGAAATAGATAAGGAAATATTGGAATGGTTGCTGTCAAAATTGAAAATTCATTTTTTCATGACCGACAATTTCCTTTCAAATATCGCAACCTTAAGAGCTTTCAAAATAATATGGCATAATTATATAAGTGCATACCGGTTAAAACCTTTTCCTCCGGATATTATGTTGGGAATAAACCACGATTCCTTTACAGACGACGAAAATGACGACCTTATAGTTACGACGGTATTGTGTATGTCGGGAGCCATAAGCGGTATCGGTTCCATCAACCTTGCACCCAAAGAAAACAATATTTCAAATCCGAGTAATACGATGAGATTGATGCTTAACATTCAAAATATAATGAAACTCGAAAGTAATATGAATTTGGTTGAAGATGCACTTGCAGGCAGCTATGCAATAGAAACCGCAACAAACAAACTTGCAACAGCAGCCTGGAAAAAATTGCATTAAAAAATGAAAATTCAATTAGTGTGAATTCGATAATAATTTATCTGTAATACCGGATTATATCTTTCTTTTTAGAAGATAGTTCATAAGACTTTTTACTTCTTTCAATTTTTCTTCCGGTATCGAAAGAGCGTGAAAATGATCGAAAGCATTTTCCATAAGTTCTTCTATCAGTGCTTCCGCATGTTTTTTAACATCCAAACTGTTAAATAATATTTTTACTTTTTCTATTTTATCTTTTTCCGTAAGTGAATTATCATTATACAAAGATATCAATTGGGTTTTTTTATCTTCGCCTACAAGTTCAAGTGCTTTCAAATACAGAAAAGTCTTTTTATTCTGAATAATATCACCACCTATTTTTTTGCCGAATACCTCACTGTTTCCATAAGTATCAAGAAGATCGTCCTGAATCTGAAAAGCAATTCCCAGATTTAATCCCAATTTATAAAAATGATCCGCATCATCATCACTTGCGCCTCCAATCATAGCTCCTGTTTTAAATGTACTTGCCAGTAATACCGCCGTTTTGAGTTTTATCATCAAAAGATAATCCGAAAGAGCAATTTCTTCTTTATCTTCAAAATCCATATCGTATTGCTGCCCTTCACATACTTCAATTGCCGTATCGGTAAATAATTTGAGTAATTTGTTTTTTAATATCAGATCATCACAACAATTCAAAATATGCTTATACGACATAATCATCATAAGATCACCCGATAAAATAGCCCTGTTAATATTGTATTTAATATGAACAGTGGGTTGTGCCCTTCGAATATCGGCATTATCCATAATATCATCGTGCATTAATGTGAAATTATGAAACATTTCTATCGAATAGACAACAGGTAATGCTTTTTGAATATCATCTGTAAAAATATTTGCAACAATAAGACAGGCAACGGGTCTTATTCTTTTGCCTTTCATTTCCATTAAATAATTAACGGGAGTATATAAATTAAGCGGTTCATCCGTTAATTTTTGTTTTTGGACATAATCCAAAAAAATGCTTTTTAATTCTTCAAAAGAATACATCGTATTAATTATATATCAAATTATTTTTTGGGGGTCTTTTTTCTTTTTGTCTTAAAAAATTCTATCAATTCTTTTTCTTTGATCAATTTTAAATCAACAAAAGTGCTCATTACGAATTTTTTAATATCCTGATAATCCCTTCCTCTCTTATCGGTATAAACTTTCATTAATCTTCTAACATAGTTCATACTGATCTTGGTAATGCTTTGATTGAATCTTTCATTTGAAAAGATATCCATATAAATAGCAAACGTTTTGAACATTTCAAAAAACTCATTGTAATCTTGTTCCGAAAGATTATTCAAAAACTTAGAGAATCTGTTCAGCAGGGAGTGCCTCAAACATCTGTTGTGATTTGACAACCACTCATGCTCATTATAATATTTTCTTATGGAATCAATGGTTTCAACCGCAACATATCCTTTTTCATAAACTATATCCATCAATTTGAAAAATTCCGTTAATTCATCATTTATTTTCTTATCGATAAATTGTGAAAGATTTCCTACTGCATCGATTTTAAAATTAGCTCTATCATCAACAAACTGTAGATAATATTTAAAAAATTCCGTATCAAAATTTTCTTTTTCTTTTCTCAGTTTGTTAAAAACATTTGTCAACTTATTATAGTTGGCATCTTTAAGCTCATAATACATTCCCAACACCAAAGTGATCCTTATAAATTCAGGTTCAAAAATAAATTCATCCATGTTCAAAAACTTATTGATCTTAGGTACCAGAGTATTGTTATCATAATCCGATGCAGCTCTATAAAGCAAAAATTCCTTTAATATATTTCCGTATTTTTTTAGTTCTTGTACATTTTCCGGAAAATCCGCAACGAGGTAATTGAATTTTTCAAACTGTTTTTTATATCTGAAAAAAGCTATTTTTCTTTGTTCCGGATCGTGAAATTTATAAAGCTTTTGGCTTTGAAGATAATTCTTTACACTTTTATTTTCTATGTTATTCAAAAGGTCTGCAACCCAAATATCAGTACTGAGAGCAAAACCGATTTGAATAGTCTGTCCTATTCTGGTTTGTATATATTCAAAATTAGGAGAATTGGAAATATTTAATAAAATATCTTTAAAATGTTCCTGCGGATAAATGTATTTATATCTGTCATTGAGTTCTCCTCTTAATACGGAAAAACCAAGTATTCGGGGAAGAAACAATCCTTCCAACTGTTCATCAAGCAATGCTTTTTCCAATGAAATAAGTTGAAGCGGGTCTTTATCGGCAACTTTTTTATGAAGATCATCCAATAGGGGTTCAAATTTGTTTTGCATCTCTTTATAATCTTCTTCTTCTTCCGCATCGAGATATGTTTCCAATTCTTCAGACTCCAATAATGATTTTTTGATAGAGTCTAATTCGTCCTTATATTTTTTTGATAATGATTCCATAATTAAAATTTGAACTTAAGTAAATTTAAAACTACACCTGATAAAACAACTTGG
>Ga0256913_10001244_pt1 | contig 13158 bp, 7 predicted proteins | sample Axial_MatmetaG_FD_185970 | JGI IMG/M metagenome (GOLD analysis project Ga0256913, IMG submission 185970) | Deep-sea worm associated microbial mat communities from Axial Seamount, Juan de Fuca Ridge, Pacific Ocean - Axial_Mat | ecosystem: Environmental > Aquatic > Marine > Oceanic > Microbial...
CTTAATACCTGCCACATCGAGCAAAGTGGGTGCAAGGTCAATAATGCTGACAAGGGCTTTAGTCCTTTGCCCGGGTTTGATTTTCGCAGGCCATTTAATGATGAACGGGGTTTTCATCCCGCTGTCGTAAACACGGGTCTTACTTCTCGGGAACGGCCTACCGTTATCCGAGGTAAAAACAATGATAGTATTATCCGCAACCCCCTGCCGTTCCAGCTCTTTTTCAACCTCACCAACATAAAAATCAAGACGCGATATCTCGTTGTAATATGAAGCAAGGTCTCTTCTGGTAGCTTTCCCATCGTACAAAAACTCAGGCACCCAAACCTTTTCCGGACTATTTTGAACCTCAAATTCATCTGCTCCCCACGGTCGATGCGAATCGTAAGATGCAAACCACATGAAGAAAGGTTTATCCTTAGGCCGCTCTTTCAGGAACGGTATCCACATGTTCTCACCCCCGTCGCCATTCACCTCTTTTACAGCCGAAATCCTGTCGAAAGCCCTTACGGCAGGTCCGAGTTTTACCGTGTCTTTTTCGGAGTGGATCATCGGAGTACTGCCGAAATGCCATTTTCCAGCCTGAACCGTATAGTATCCGTGTTTCCTGAGAATCTCAGGGAACAATACCTGATTGGCAGGGAGTGGTGAATGCAGTTCACATGCCCCCGTGTTGTGAGGATATCTTCCCGTGATTATCGAAACCCGGCTCGGACTACATGAACTTGTTGTAAGAAAAGTATTGTCGAATTTCAATCCTTCAGCAGCCATTCTGTCAATATTCGGGGTTATAATTTTATCATTGCCATAACAGCTGAGATCATAACACCCAACATCATCCCCGATTATAAAAATAATATTGGGAAGTTCCGGAACATCCCCCCTCTCAGGTAAAGAACATGAAATAAACATTAGTAAGGGAAAAAAAACAAATAAAAGGAAATTATTCTTTTTCATAAAAATTAGAAGTTTCAGAAATATTCATAACGTTAAAAATAAAATAAATCTTAAACATACAAAAAAAGACTAATTGTTTTTAATAAGAATAAGGACAGAATTACCCCCCCTTTCAATGAAACAAAATAAAGCCCGTTGCGTATAAGTTATTAACTTATTTTATTAATTTTAAAAAAATCATTATAATGAAAAAAGTTATTACTTCAGTTTTAATTTTGATCGCTTCAATGGGTTTATACTCCCAAACCCAAACAAAATCAACACTTTCAAATCCGGCAATTTCTGTTGATATAACGGATTCTTTGGCTTTAGTTGCCATATACAACAGCACTAACGGACAAAACTGGAACAATGTGTTTTACTGGCTTACCGATAGTGTTTATAAATGGACCGGGGTCAGCATTAATGAGGCAGGCAGGGTAATCGGGCTTAACCTGACATGGAAAAATCTTAACGGCACACTCCCGAAAGAGATCGGCGATCTGTCGGAATTAATTTATCTTAACCTGAGTGGAAACTTTTTAAACACCATGCCTTCCGAAATAGGCAACCTTACAAAACTTACACAACTCGATATGAGTGGATGTGAACTTACGGGAACAATACCCTCAACCATTGGAAACCTTACTTCACTCACTCAATTAAATTTGGAATCAAATAAATTGTCAGGTGATATTCCTGCAGAAATAGGGAATTTAACATCTTTGGAGTATTTGTACATTTACCAAAACTCACTGACAGGGATCCCTTCCGAAATAGGCAACCTGTCGAACTTGCTGGTGTTAAGATTGAATTTCAACAGCTTTTCCGGAGACATTCCACCAGAGATCGGCAATTTATCAGCAGTTACAGAATTAAACCTTGCAGGCAACTCATTCTCAGGCAGTATTCCTTCAACACTGGGTGGACTTACATCTGTTAAGGATATCGACCTCTCTTACAATCAACTTACCGGTGATATCCCGACGGAAATCGGAAATTTACAAAACCTTGTTAACCTTGAACTTTCGAATAATCAATTAACCTCTATTCCGGGAGAATTGAGCAATGCCTCAAACTTAGGATACATTAACATCTCTGACAATCAACTTACCGGTTCCATACCTGGTGTACTGTTTAATAATTCTTCACTGGGTTCCCTCTGCCTGGAAAACAATCAGCTTTCAGGTTCGATACCGGCCGAGATCGGTAATGCAACATCATTGTCACAATTACTCCTTTCAAATAACAATTTAACCGGATCTATACCATCTGAAATAGGAAACCTTACAGAGCTGTATACTCTTGATATTTCTGACAATTTATTATCAGGTTCAATACCTGCCACAATAGGAAATCTGAAAAAACTTTCAGACCTTCTTTTACAGAATAACCAATTAACGGGAAGCCTTCCTGCCGAGATAGGCGGAATGGAGTGGTTAAGCAAACTTAACATTTCGAATAACCAACTTTCAGGAAATATACCAACCGAATTAGGCAATATTTTAAATTTAAACGATTTGAACCTTTCATATAATGCAATTACAGGAGCAATACCATCTGAGATAGGAAACCTTAAATATCTGGCCATGATCAACCTGTCTCACAATCAAATAACATCAATACCAAAAGAGATCGGGATTGTAGATAATCTGTCAGAATTTGACATGTCGTACAACTTACTGACATCTATACCTCAGGAGATAGGAAACCGTACATCTATCAGCAGATTATTACTGTCCCATAACAAAATAACAACCATCCCTGCTTCTATTGGTAATATAACCCAGCTATATGAGTTTGACATATCATACAATGAAGTAACTTCTGTTCCCGATGAAATTCAAAATATTACATATCTAAGAATCCTGAACTTTGAAAACAACGAACTTGACAGCCTGCCCAAAATCACAACATATGATTTTTCTCCTTCAAAATACAGTGTTGAGTACAATAATCTTACATTTGAAGACATAGAACCCAACCTGAACTATTTGACATCTTATGTGCCCCAATCAAAAACTGGTGAAGTACAGAATATTGCTATTGATGCAGGTGCAAGCAAGACACTTACAGTAGATGTCGGGGGTGAGCATAACACTTATCAGTGGTATAAAGACGGGACGGCAATCACTGGTGCAACGGATCCTTCATATACGATAACAAATTTCTCGGCATCTGACGATGCAGGAGTTTATGTTTGCATGATCAATAATACCGTTGTTACAGATCTCACACTTGAATCCGAGCCTTTCAATGTATTTGACAAACAAAGTTCCTGCACTTTAAAATTCGTAGTAACTGACGGTGATAATTATGTGGAAGGGGCTGTGATAAGTATGAAAGGCTATGATGATGTTACAACCGACAGTAAAGGAGAAGCATTATTTGATGTTATACCTGATTCAAAAAATGTATATCATGTTTTTGCTACCGGATTTGATGAATATGTGGATTCTGTGACCGTTTCCGGCAATTACTTTACCGAGTATGTAACACTTTCAGTAGCAACCGGGTTTAATAAAATGGAAACACATAGTTTTAATATATATCCGAACCCCGCAAAAGATAAGATCCGTGTTACTTTTGATGATAGTCCCGAAGAGAATCAAATTAAAATCTATAACATTACGGGAAATCTTGTCCTGATCAAAGCCGGAATAAGAAAAAATGAACAGTTGGATATTTCAGGACTTAAACATGGAATATACATTACAGTTTTTCAATCCGGCAACACCATTTACACTAAAAAACTGATAAAGCAATAAATATTATAATTCTTCTAATAAACACCCGGCAGTTTTTTTGTCGGGTGTTTTTATTTTATAACAATACTGATCGTTATAGAAGGACAAAAAAATGGAAAATAAATTATTAGTGTCCTTAATAATTCCTACCTTGAGGAAAAGAAATTCATATCATGTTAGAAGATATTGATCTAAGACAGTTTTCAGGTTTTTTCTCGGATACCGAGTTCGATCGTTTAATGCAGAAACGTATTTACAAGGTTCTGTTGATATGCAGTGCTTACGATGCTTTCCTGCTTGAAGAGGATGGCAGGATAGAGGAACAGATTTTCAATGAATACGTATCTCTGAACCTGAGATATCCTCCTCAGATAATTCATGTAAAAACTGCTGACAAAGCCTTTGAGGTTCTTGAAAATGACAATATAGACCTTGTGATAACCATGCTAAGCGTGGGTGGTATGGACCCGTTCATGATGGCCAAAAAGGTGAAAAAAAGTTACGAAGAGACGCCTATTGTTGTCCTCACTCCTTTCTCCCGCGAAGTGTCTATCCGGCTGGCTCGTGAAGATACCAGTGCCATTGATTACATTTTTTGCTGGCTTGGCAATGCCGATATTCTTCTGGCAATAATAAAACTGATAGAAGATGCCATGAACGTAGAACACGACGTGGAAGAGGTTGGTGTACAATGTATTCTTCTCGTGGAAGACTCCGTCCGGTTCTATTCAAGTTACCTGCCTCTTATCTATCGTATCGTCTTTACGCAGTCGAAAAAGTTCATGGACGAAGGCCTGAACGAACACCAGAAGATGATGCGCATGCGCGGACGGCCTAAAATTCTTCTTGCCAACAATTATGAAGAGGCAATGGAGCTATATCAAAAGTACAAAGACAATCTTCTGGGAATAATATCCGATGTATCGTACAAAAGAAAAGGAGAAAAAGATCAGAAAGCAGGAATAAAACTTGCACAATTCGTCAAGAAAGAAAACCCGTACATGCCCTTCCTGTTACAATCATCAAACAAAAGTCTCAAACAATACGTCACAAAAGAACTGCGTGTAGGATTTCTTTACAAAAATTCAAATTCCCTGTTACTGGAGCTTAAAGCGTTTCTGAACAAATATCTCGGATTCGGTGATTTTATCTTTATTGATCCTGATACGGGTAAGGAAGTAGAACGGGTCAGTGACCTAAAATCACTTCAGGAAAAGCTTTTCGATATCCCCGACAAATCGCTGATGTACCATTTCGAACGTGACCATGTCTCCAAATGGCTGAATGCCCGTGGACTATTTTCCATCGCAGAAGTAATTAAACAGCTTAAAGTGGAGGACTTTAAAAGTCTTGAAGATTCAAAAGCTTTTATTTACGAAACGATAGCCAATTTCCGGTTTAACAAAGGGCGCGGCATCATTGCAAAATTTTACCGCGACAAATACGACAAGTACCTTACTTTCTCCCGTATCGGTGACGGCTCTATAGGCGGCAAGGCCCGCGGACTGGCTTTCCTGAACATGCTGATAAAAAAACACAGCGTTTCAGCCTCCAGGTTCGATACCATCCTTACCATTCCCTCAACCGTCGTGCTAAGCACCGATATCTTCGACGAGTTCATGGAGAACAACAACCTCTACCCCATCGGTCTTTCGGACCGCAGTGACGAAGAGATACTTGAGGCCTTTGTGAGAGCAGACATGCCTGAAAGAATAAAGGAAGATCTTGAGAAATTCATCTCGGTAATAAAAAAACCAATAGCGATACGATCGTCAAGCGTACTTGAGGATAGTTATTATCAGCCCTTTGCAGGCATTTACTCCACTTACATGATAGCTCGTGACGAAGACGACAACGTTACTCTCACACAGCTTTGTGATGCCATTAAGTGTGTTTATGCCTCTGTATTTTACCGCAGCAGTAAATCGTACATGGAAGCAACCATGAACGTAATAGATGAAGAGCACATGGGCATCGTACTTCAGGAGGTTGTAGGTCAACAGCACGATAACATTTTTTATCCCACTTTTTCAGGTGTGGCAAGATCGATAAACTTTTATCCTATTCCGCCCGAAAAGTCAGAGGACGGGATAGTAAATGTAGCACTGGGCCTGGGGAAACAGATAGTTGAAGGAGAGGCATCTCTTCGCTTCTCACCCTCATATCCTAAAAAGATACTTCAACTCTCCTCACCGCAAATGGCCATAAGGGAAACACAGAAATATTTCTATGCTCTCGACCTTAATGCAAACAGTTTTGTGCCCTCGGTGAACGACGGAATAAACCTGAAAAAAGTAGGCTTGAACGTAGCAGAAAAATACGGGACATTAAGATGGGTGGGATCGGTGTTCGATCCTCAAAACAACATTATCCGTGAAGGTTTAATGCACAAAGGGATCAGATTGATCACCTTCTCCAACATTCTTAAATATGATGCCTATCCCCTTGCCAACATCATCAAACGCGTATTGGAGGTGGGACAGGCAGAGATGAACCAGCCTGTGGAGGTGGAATTTGCAGTCGACCTTGAAACACCGCCAAACAAACCTACGATTTTTTACTTGTTACAGATCAGGCCGATAGTTGACAGTGAAGAGACAATATCTGAAAATCTGGAAAAGATACCTCTCGAAAAAACATTGATCTATTCCACTTCGGCTTTGGGGAACGGTATCATAAAGGATATATTCGATGTGGTTTACGTCAAACCCGAGACTTTCAATCCGGCCAACAACACTGACCTTGTCCCAGTACTTGAAGAGATAAACATAAATCTAACGGAAGAAAACCGGCATTACATTCTGATCGGGCCTGGACGCTGGGGTTCGCAGGACCCGTGGCTTGGCATCCCGGTTAAATGGCCTCAGATATCATCTGCCATAGTAATAGTTGAAAATGTGGTGGAAAACTATCATGTCGACCCAAGCCAGGGAACTCACTTTTTCCAGAATCTCACCAGTCTAAGGGTTGGTTATTTCCATATTAATGCACTTAAAGGTGATGACCATTGGGATCTCGATCTGCTGAACAGCCAACCTGCTGTTTTCGAGAATGAGCACATCAGGCACGTGAGATTTGAAAAACCGGCTGTGATAAAGATCGACGGAAAGAACAGTATAGGCGTTGTTCTGCTTCCCGGCATACAGGAACATGAGAAGAATGATGAAATGGAAATAGAAGAAAGTTTTTAAACGTCCTGAATTTTTTTGAGCTGTTCGAGTATTTTTTTCTGCATTTCATTGTTAACGGCAGCCATACCTATGGGAGGATACTGGGCCATGGCACCACTCCTGTTCTGAAAAAGTATCAGAGTTGAAAACAATGAGCCTATACCTTTCTGGATCTTGAAATCACCTAGAAACTCAACGGGAATAACAATACGGTTGAATTTCCTGTTAAAAGGGAACAAATGGTAATATTTTATGTCTATTTCGTCATCGTTGAAATCAAAAGAAACATATTCAAAGCCTCCGTATCTGAACAATAATAACACGATCATAAGTACTGACCACAACGAATAGACCAGATTTTCATCCTGAATTGTTCCCATGAGGTAATGAGCAGCAAGCACAATTAACAACACTATAACGATCAGTGAAAAGATCATGTTGAACCGTGATGCCTGTTTTTTATTATCAATATGCATAGTTGTTCAAATTTCATTAAAGCTAATATAGGAATAATAAAGCGTTATTCTCCATGTTTCTTGCATAATTAATAGAGGTTAATATCCAAATTTAACTATTTTTGTGGCAATAAACAGAATTTTATATGTTTCCTTTACTTTCAAAAGACGCAAACATCTATATTTCAGAAGATCTGACCGAGGATATTGAAAAACTTATCAAGACAATTCCGGAAGACAAAGTATTCATACTTGCCGATGAAGGCTCTTACAGGCATTGCTTTCCCAAACTTTCAGAAGTAAAGGGAATATCTGAAGACAGGCTTCTCATAATTCCTCAGGGTGATGAAAACAAGAATGCAGAAACAACCCAAAAAGTATGGCATTTCCTTAGCAATTCGAGAGCTGACAGAAAGTCGCTACTGATAAACCTGGGAGGCGGAATGCCTTGTGACCTTGGCGGGTTTGCCGCATCAACATTCAAAAGAGGGATCCAGTTCATCAACATACCGACAACACTACTTGCTCAGGTAGATGCATCGATAGGCGGTAAGACGGGAATAAATTTCGACGGACTGAAAAATCAGATCGGTGTTTTTAATCAGGCTTCGGCAGTACTTATCGACACATCATTTTTCGACACTTTAAGCCATGAAAATATGGTATCGGGATTTGCAGAAATGATAAAACATACCCTGATATATTCAAAAGAGTCATGGGAAAAACTACGCAAATTCAACATTCACGATCCCGACATGGATGTTTTACGCGAACTGGTTGCCGGATCGATCATGATCAAGAATCATTTTGTGCAGAATGACCCCACAGAACAATTTCTCAGAAAAGCACTCAATTTCGGGCATACCTACGGACACGCATTTGAAAGCTATGCCCTGAAAAGCGGTCGCCCTGTATTGCACGGGTATGCCGTGGCATACGGAATGATCTGCGAGCTTTACCTTTCACACCTGAGGCTGGGATTTCCCATGACCGATGTCATCGATATTTCAAATTACCTGAAAGAGGTATTCGGACTTTTCAAAATTGAAACATCGGATTACAAGGAGTTGTTCAGGTTAATGACACATGACAAAAAGAATGAGGCTAACCGGATAAATTTCACTCTGCTCGATGAGATAGGACAAATGCAGGTAAATATCAATGCTTCTGAAGATGAGGCCATCTCTGCCTTTGAGTTTTACAGAGACCTTTGTCAGGACTGTTAGATAACTTTCAACTCAATTGACCATGGACATCATTGTAATAGCGCCTGAAAAATACACGAACTGTACCATCGATCTACCTACTTCTAAAAGTATCAGCAACAGGCTTTTGTTACTGAATGCTTTAAGCTATAGTCCGTATAAGATAAAAAACCTCTCCGACAGCGACGATACCAGGGTAATGCTTGATGTGTTGAATTCGAACGGTAATGTTTTCGATATTGGAGCAGCAGGAACATCAATGCGATTCTTAACAGCTTTTTTGTCAAAGGTGGTTGGCGAATGGGTGCTTACAGGTTCGGAACGAATGAAGCAACGCCCCATAGGAGTCCTTGTAGATGCGTTAAAAAAGCTTGGTGCACGTATCGAATATGATGAAAAAGAAGGTTACCCGCCACTGCGTATTTTTGGAAGTGCCCTTAAGGGAGGAGACATCACCCTGCCCGGTAATATCAGCAGTCAGTACATCTCTGCCCTGCTGATGATCGCCCCCCAGGTTGAGAACGGCCTGACTATCCATCTTGAAGGAGAGATTATCTCAAGACCATACATCGACCTTACTCTTAATCTGATGGAGGAATACGGCGTTAAAGCTGTATGGCAGGACGAAAGAACGATAATAATTCCCGAAGCAAATTACCGCCCGAAACCAATGACTGTGGAAGCAGACTGGAGCGCTGCCTCATACTGGTACGAGATAGTCGCCTTGAATCCAGGGTTACAAGTTACCTTAAGGGGATTGAAAAAAAACAGCCGGCAGGGAGATGCAAAGGTCAGGGATATTTTTGAAAAGCTTGGTGTAAGATCGAAATTCACAAACAAAGGACTGATCCTTACATCGGAAGGGGAGTTACCCCAACTTCTGAAATACGATTTTGTGAACCAGCCCGACCTTGCACAAACCGTAGTAGTAACATGCTGTATGATCGGCGTCCCGTTCCGTTTCTCAGGACTTCAAACACTGAAGATCAAAGAAACAGACCGTATCAACGCTTTAATTACAGAGTTGAAGAAATTCGGGGTCAGCATCACCACGAACAATAAGGACACTATGGAATGGAATGGTAAAAAAAATGCTGACATCTCTGTTGACACAGTTTCCATTGATACTTACAAAGATCACCGTATGGCTATGGCTTTTGCCCCTACGGCATCAAAGACAGGCGAAGTCAAAATAAATGACCCATCAGTTGTATCAAAATCATACCCGTCATTCTGGGATGATATTCAAAAGGCCGGTTTCACCCTGGCAAACACCTAAAAAATAAAATACATTTAATGAAAGAGGTTTCGGTATGTTTGAGCGGAGGAGGGGCACGGGGTGCGATCCATCTTGGCGTTCTGCAATACATGTTAGATCATGATTACAGTATCAAGGCAATATCAGGCACAAGTATCGGCGCTCTGTTAGGCAGCATGATTGCAGGCGGACACGAACCCCGGGAGCTGATAGAACTGATGTTACGGAAACACATCATTCAGTTATTTACTCCTGTACCCCTTTCAAAAGGAGGATTATTCAGCCTGAAAAAGATAGAAAAGCTGATCTTAAGCAAACTCCCCTACAATTTTTTTACTGATCTGAAGATCCCGTTTTACTGTTGTGCAACCAACCTGTCTACAGGAGAATATGAGATCTTTAGTTCAGGCACACTCCATGATAAGATACTTGCGTCCATTTCCGTTCCTCTGATATTCGAACCTGTAACCATCAACGGAGATGTATTTGTTGACGGAGGATTACTTAATAATCTCCCTGTTGAACCATTGCTAAAACATGGTTATCCTGTTATAGGAGTTCATGTAAACAACTATACTTTCAAAAAACTTTCATCCCCCAACGACATATTAAAAAGAGTGATCTCGATCAGCGTAAGGCGATCGGTTCTTGAAAACAGTGAAAAATGTGATATTTTTATCAATCCGTTCCTTGAAAAGGAATATGCCATGTTCAACCTGAAAGTTGCAAAAGAACTTTTTGAAACAGGATACGATGAAGCTCTAAAGATCCTTGACTGATCAGTTTACTGCCCCTGCACGTTATTTAAAAAGAGGATACCTAAAGCAGGAAAGCTTACTAAAATTGCATTCAAACAAAAACATCTTCTACTGTCTGTCTGCATTTTCCCTTGCAAAATGAACGATTACAGGAATTATTTGTTAAAAAAAAGACATGTCCTGCTTTTCAAAACTAATCACATTTTAAGGGGTTACACATTGATATTCTTTAATTTAAAATGATTCTAAAAGCATAAACAGGAAAAATTATTAAATTGGCAAAAAGTGAATTTATTATGAAAAGGAGAGATTTTATTCAGAAGACGTTAGGCGCATCAGTAGCTTCGGGAGTGTTAATGACAACAGCAGGGTTTACGGAAGTATTCGGAGAAGAGAAGCCTGTTGACGGCCCGGTTGATCTGGTTGCAGTGAAAGGCGGAGGCCCTGATGTGATGTTTGAAAAAGGAATAGAAGCCATGGGCGGAATGAGCAGGTTCGTTAAAGCCGGTGATGTTGTTGTGGTAAAGCCTAACATTGGTTGGGATACACCTCCTGACAGAGCAGCCGATACCAATCCTTTACTTGTAGGAAAGATAGTTGAGCACTGCATGAAAGCAGGTGCTAAAGAGGTGTTGGTTTTTGATCACACATGTGACGAGTGGACACGTTGTTACAAGAATAGCGGAATAGAAGAAGCTGTGAAAAGTGCAGGCGGGAAAATGGTAACGGGAAAAGATAAAAAGATGTACAAACCGGCTACCATAGCAAAAGGAGTATCTTTAAAAGAAACCACCGTTCATGAACTTGTGAACAATGCAGATGTATTAATTAATGTCCCCGTATTGAAAAACCACGGTGGGGCAACCATGTCGCTTACCATGAAAAACCTTATGGGTGTGGTTTGGGACAGAGGCTGGTGGCATAAACACGACCTGCATCAGTGCATCGCTGATTTTGCAACATACCGCAAACCCGATCTGAACATCATTGACGGATACAATGTAATGAAACGTAACGGTCCGCGTGGTGTGTCTGTTGCCGATGTTGTGAACATGAAGTATCAGATTCTTTCTACCGATATGGTCGCAGCCGATACAGCAGCCACAAAAATATTCGGTATCGATACTGCTAAAGTGAAACATATTGAACTGGCACAGGAGTTGGGAGTAGGCACTATGGATCTGAAATCATTGAACATTAAAAGAATTACAATCTAGTAATATCACACCTCGTTAACTGCATCATGATGTGCAGACTCGGCAACCGGGGAAATGATCTTTTTACGAATTCAGCTAGGGTTTCGCTCTTAATCGAAGCCATAGCTAACAAAAGATTTGATCATGCAGAAATACCTTAAAACGGGGAGAGTGATATTCGCTCTTCTCTTTTTTGTAGCAATAATTATATCTTTCTCCGATGTAAAAGGAAATTTATCATCCGATTTTCAAAACAGTGCTTTATATCTGCAATTTGTGCCTTCAGTGATCAAGTTCTTCACCCCCGGTACAGTTTTATCAATAGGATTTGTCGTTGTGTTACTCATGACATTTCTTGGGGGCAGGATATACTGCTCAACAATATGTCCTCTGGGAATTTTACAGGACATAGTCATTTTTCTAAGAAGAAAATATGGCCCGAAACAACGGTTAAGATTCAAAAAAGCCCTGAATTTTTTAAGATATTCTATTCTTGTTGTTACATTGATATCAATAGCACTCAGTTCTGTTTTGCTGCTGAACCTGCTTGATCCATACGCGATTTTCGGACGTATCGGGACACATATCTATCAGCCGGTATTTTTATTTGTGAATAATCTGTTATCCTATATTCCCTTCCTCGGCATTCCCAACATTGAATTCAGCCCTTTCAGTTTAATAGGTTTTATCTTTGCTGCAGGAATGTTATTCCTTGTGGCATACATGGCCCGGAGCAACGGCAGATTGTACTGTAACTCTGTTTGCCCCGTAGGAACTTTTTTAGGGTTTTTATCAAAGTTCTCCCTTTTCAAAATAAAAATAGCCCAAACAAGTTGTACTCAATGCGGAAAATGTCAGGCAGTGTGTAAAGCAAACTGTATCGACATAAAAAATATGGAGGTGGATAACACAAGGTGTATAAGTTGTTACAACTGCATACCCGTTTGTGAGGTTTCCGGTATAGGATACAACAAACACAAGATCAAGCCTGTGGAGGTAAAAGTTCCGGAGAAAGATCCGTTGAAAATAAAAAAAGGCCTTCAGAGGCGCTTCATGCTAACTGCGGCTGCCGGATTTGCAGCATCAAAAGTACTGGCATTGCCGGCTAAAGTAGCGGATAAGGCATCGGGAGATAAGCCGAAAAAAGACCCGTATTATGACCGGGGCCCGGTAGCTCCTCCGGGAGTAGGAAACATCCAGCATTTGATCGACAAATGTGTGGCATGTCATCTTTGTGTGTCGGCCTGTCCAACGAAAGTATTGCAGCCTTCATTTCTTGAGTATGGCTTGTGGGGTATCAATGTGCCGCATATGGACTATGACGCATATTTCTGCAATTTCGACTGTCATAAGTGCGGTGAGATATGTCCTACCGGGGCCATAATTGAACTTCCCAGGGAGGAGAAGCATCTTACACAGCTCGGTAAAGTTTT
>Ga0256913_10001245_pt1 | contig 13151 bp, 13 predicted proteins | sample Axial_MatmetaG_FD_185970 | JGI IMG/M metagenome (GOLD analysis project Ga0256913, IMG submission 185970) | Deep-sea worm associated microbial mat communities from Axial Seamount, Juan de Fuca Ridge, Pacific Ocean - Axial_Mat | ecosystem: Environmental > Aquatic > Marine > Oceanic > Microbial...
CCTTCCTCGGATTATTTCGTTGCAGAAAAACAACATCAATGTTAACATTATATTTGCGCGGAACGCGGACATCCAGATTGTAAAAAGATTCATTCGGTTTCAGAAGATGACTGATACCCACACCGAGTGTAGCTGTTATGAGACGCTTCTCGTATTTTATCAAACCACCAAGGTTAACATCGGCATAAGATATGCTCTGACTTGGCGACCCTGCAAAAGAAGATTCAGGATATAAGAGACCGTGTCTGTCGTCAAGCTGATCGCTCCAGATAAAGTCACCCACATCAATCTGCTTCTGAACAAAAGCAACGGTTGCTCCCACCTGTGTTATCCAGTGCCGCTGAATTCTGATTCGTGAAGAGCCGGCAATACCGACAAAATTAGTTTTAATAAGCCCTTTGCCCTCTTTGTTTGTATTGAAAATAAGTCCGAAACCGCCAAGTCCTGGAACTGTCCATTCGGCAAAATCCATATTAAAGTTGTACGACTTAAGGTCATCATTATATTTCGGCCACTGATCCCTGTAGTCAAACCTTACTTTCAGCCCCTCGTCAAGTCCCGTATATGCAGGATTGTAATAAATCATATTATTGTAATACTGAGAATAATACGAATCCTGTGCTTTCGTCCCAAAGATAAACACCAACAGGAGGGTAACCGATAATATATGCTTTGCTTCAAGTCTCATAAATTCCCGACAAATATATAACATATTGTATTTGTCTCAGTTTTTACTTGAAAAATCGAATATTGTTACAAAAGTAACTGCTATTTATCGGAAATGTCAACCCGGATTGTTTTTACAGATAGATATTTAATAAATCGCAGAACGGCAAAGATGACCACAAGAAAGAAAATTATGGATGCTCCCGAAGGAATATTCAGGTAATATGATGCTGTAAGACCCGATAACGAACCTGCAATTCCAATGATTACCGAATATAAAATTATTCTGCCGAAATCCTTAACGAAAAGATTTGCAGTGCTTTGAGGAATCGTAAGCAGCGATATAATGAGAATAATTCCAACGGTTTTGATACTCAGAACTATTGCAAGAGCCACAAATCCGATTAGGATATAATTAAAAAATTCAACCGGGATATTCCGGGTTTTGAGATATTGCTCATCGAAAGCGGTATAAAGAATTGTTTTGTAAAAAAGTCCGAAAAAAAGTGAAATACTGAGCGTGACGGTAAGCATCATAATAATATCAAGGTGTGAAACCGTAAGGATACTGCCGAAAAGATAGCTCATCAGGTTCGGTGCGTAACCGGGTGTGATAAAAATAAAGATTATCCCTATTGCCATTCCAAACGACCATAGAATGGCAATTGCAGAATCCTCGCGGACATCGGTGCGTTTCGACATAAATTCAATTATCCAGGCCGCCAAAAGGCTGAATACCGTTGCTCCCAACAAGGGATTGAATCCAAGATAATAACCCAGTCCAATCCCTCCGAAAGATGTGTGGGTTATTCCTCCGCTGATAAAAACAATCCGTTTCGACACTATGTATGTCCCGATTATTCCGCAGGTAATGCTGGTCAATACGGCCGCAATAACTGCATTCACAAAAAAATCATATTGCAAAAGTTCTAACATCTGTTTCTTAATTTTTAATGACTTTCCAATACTGTATGCGGTATATGCCCGTGTGTTATCAACTGAATCGGGCAATTGTACGAATCAAGCTGTTCCTGGCTTATGATATTCGATTTGTGATAATGTACCTTTCTGTTTACACAGGCAATGGTTTTTACGTAAGTCGAAATAGTCCCGATGTCGTGCGAAACAACAATAATTGCCATCCTTTGATTCAGATTTTTCAGTATTTCGTAAAGTTCACTTTCAAATTTATTGTCAACGTAAGTATTTGGTTCGTCCAGAATTAGCAGTTCCGGGTCTGAAATTATAGCACGGCACAGGAAAACGCGTTGCATCTGACCTCCAGACAGCTCACCGATCGGTTTTGAAGCAATCTTCTCAATATTCATTTGCCTGATTAGTTTGTCCGCTTTTTGCTTTTCTTTACTTGTGAATCTTTTTATCAGTTTTTTTCTGTTTAGCAAACCCGACAGAACAACATCCCTGACCGAAATCGGGAATCTGCTGTCAATAGTATTAACCTGCGGCAGGTATCCGATTGGTGCTTCCGACTTATTTGCCTCGAAGTGGTAGCTTATTTCTCCTTTAAAAGGCGTTATCAGCCTGAGAATGGTTTTTATCAGGGTTGTCTTGCCTGCTCCGTTAGGACCGATAACCCCGATAAAATCATTCCCGAATATCTCCAAATTAACATCCTCAATTATAACCTCTCCGTTATAACCGGCTGATACATTCCTTAATTCTATTATTTTGTTTTTATCCATTCTTCTTTCTTTTCTCAATGATGAGACAAGCGTCCACGCTTGTCAATTGTTGTCCACCACCGATAAAAAACCTACTTATCATTTAAAATTTCCTCCTAACGCATTTTTTAATTTTGTTGCAATGTTCATCATCTCTTCTTCCCAGTCATAGTTCAGCGGGTTTATTGTAATTACCTTTGCGTCAATCTCTCTGGCTATCGTTTTTGCCTTTTGTATATCGAATTGCTGTTGAACTACAATAACCTTGATACCTTCCTTTTTTGCTTTTTCAATTATTCTCTTCATATATTTCGATGAAGGCGTTTTGCCTTCCGTCTGAACCGAAATCTGTGTCAGTCCGTAATCCTTTGCAAAATATGTTAGTGCCGGATGATAAATCAGGAAACTCCGTGATTTTAAGTTTTTCAGTTCCTCTCTGATTGAATTGTCAATGTCATCAATCTCTTTCAGGAATTTTGCAATGTTTTTTCTGTAAATCTCTTCTGACCCGGGATTGATGGCAATCAAGCCATTATAGATGTTTTGTGCTATGACTTTTACATTTTTGGGTGAGAGCCAGATGTGCGGTTCAATCCATTTATTCTCTTTTTTAATCAGGTTGATACCGTTGGAGCAGTTGACGACCTTAATGTCCGGTTTGTTTTGAAGGTAGCCGGCCATCCGGTTTATTTCCATCTCAATATATCCCGTCTCGAAGTAAATTCTTGATTTTTCGAGCCTTATTATTTGTGACGGTGTCGGTTCGTAAGTCTCAGGGCTTGCTCCTGAAGGAATCAGTACATTAATGTCGAATCTGTCTCCTGCAATTTTCCCGACAAAGTACTTTTGTGGCAGTATGCTCACGGTTATCAGCGGCTTTCTGTCTTTTGCGGATTTCCGGTTACAACCTGATATTGCAATAAATGCAAGTAACAGAATGATTGCTGCCGATATTTTACCAATACCTCTCATATCACAAAACTTTTGCACATTCATCACAAATCCCTATTATTAAAAAATTAGTCTCCTTTTTTATGTAGCCTGCCGGAAGACTGACATTATCAGGTACTATTCCGGTGAGGCACTGCACTTTTCCACAGTCGGTACATTTAAAGTGAATATGATCGTCGGGAGCCTTTTTTATCACAAATTTAGCAACCGTACCTTCGGTAGCTATCTTGTGAATCACCCCTTTTTGCGACAATGCTTTTAAAGTGCGGTAAATCGTTGCCCTGTCGCAGATACCTTCAAGCCGTGTTTGCAACTCCCTTTCCGACAGTGCAATATCGCTTCCGAGCAACTCCTCAAGGATTTTAACTCTTCCATTGGTCTTGCTCATTTTGTATTCCGACAGTATCCTTATTGCACTCATAAAACTATTTTTTGCGACAGTGTTGCAAAAATACAAAAAATAATAATTGATATCTGCAATTAATTTTCACTGCCTTTTGTTGGTGTTGTCACCAATGAGCAACAAAAAAAGTAATTTAGCGAAATTTAGTGCTTTTGTGATTTCGTGGCAAAACAAAAAAGCTACAAAAACTCTAAAACACAAAAATGATCAAAAAACAGATAGTAAAATAACTTAGTGAATCATAGAGCCTCCGTGATTTAGGTATGCCATGAAGCGTACGTTTAATTATAATTAAAAACCCAGTAATATGAAAGGATTACACAGGTCGATTTGACGTTTAGGCTGAAGCAGTTATGAGATGCGGAGAGGAAACAAACCGTGTTAAGTTCATAACGAGCGACTATGTAAGCCGTAATGTAAAAGAACCCGGTTAGGCTTAGATACATAAATTTGCAGTGGTCAGCCTGCCGGAAGGTGGTGAACCCTGAAACATATTGTTAAGAAACGACAAAATGCAGCGATATGGCTGCACGGAGTAATGTGGGATGGCGTGTATAGAAAGGGTTGCCGTATGAACATGTGAAGCCCCGGAACGAAGGCCAAGCGTTGGAGAGGGCGTAGTACCGATGATACACAGGACAACATAACCTGTGAGTAGGGAATGGACATTACTATTAACGAAAGTTTTAGATAAAATGAAAATAACAGACTCTAAGGCACAAACAACCGGCAACAGGGTTTCCTATCTCAAACCTTTCACCCTTGGAATCCCGGCAATAAATTCTTTTAAATAGAAAGGCTCGAAATAGGCAACATCCTCAAATTGTTTATTTTTAAACTTTTCCTTGGCAATTGAGGCCATATTTTTTGCCGAAGGGTTTATGTCGTCATAAAAAACGGCATTTGGATGAGTTATGATATTCCGGCATTTTGCAGCACCGTCTCCGAAAAAAACAACTTTACGGTCAACAAGATAATCCGAAAAAGAGTTATTATCAATAATCTCGGCTTTTGTCTCCCTTATTTCATTTCCATCAATATCATAAACAGCAGAGTAAACCTCCATTCTTCTGGCATCAATCATAGGACAGAGCAGAGTAGAAGAGTCTTCTTCTGAAAGAATATCAGCCATTCCTTTTGACATAGAGTGAAGCGTATTAACTGAAATAAGGGGAATATCAAGTGCAAAACACAAACCTTTGGCCGTAGAGACTCCTATTCGCAAACCCGTGTATGAACCAGGGCCTTTACTTACTGCGACAGCATCAATATCAGTATATTCAAGACCTGCCTCCTTTAAAACATCTTCGATAAAAAGAGTAACTATTGCCGAATGGGCATTTTTTTCTGAAGACCTTTTTTCGGCAAGGATACTTCCTTCACATAACAGGGCAACGGAGCAGATAGTTGTGGCTGTTTCAATACAAAGAATACTCAGCATTATTTTTCTTTCTTGAACAGGTCTTTTTTATCAACTTTGATAACCTCGTCACCATTCTTTAATTTTTTGGAAACTGCACGGTATGGACCGGTTATAACTTCATCTCCCTCTTTCAGTCCTTCAACAATCTGAATGTACATATCATTTTGAATGCCGGTTTTGACTTTTTGCATTTTAGCTTTCCCGTCGTTATACAGGAAAACATATTCAACAAGTTCTTCTTTTTCTTGGGGAATGATATTCTTTTCTTTATCTTGTGAATCTATCATTTTTTTCTCCTTAACTTTACCCGTTGTATCTGCACGTGTAGTAACTGCCTGAATGGGAACTGTTAAAGCATCTTTTTCGGTTTCAGTCTGAATTTCAACACTGGCCGACATTCCTGGGCGGAAAGGTGACGATGAAACCTTGCTTGTATCTACCATATCCCTGTATGAGTCCTGAAGAATGAGTATCTTAACTTCAAAGTTTGTAACCTGGTCAGCACTGACACCTGTAATATTGGCAGAAGTTGCCATTTCGGTTACGATTCCTTTAAATTTCTTATTAAGGTAGGCATCAACTTCAATAGTACAAGTGTCATCAAGGCTAACTCTTACAATGTCATTTTCATTTACCTCAACCACAACAACCATTTTCTTCAGATTAGCAATTTTCATTATTTCAGTACCTGATGAAAATTGAGATGCTCCGGTCACACGTTCACCTTTTTCCACATTTAGTGCCGAAACGGTTCCGTCAGCCGGTGAATAAATGCTTGTTCTTGTTAGATTTTCTTTTGCTTCTTTCAGTGATGCTTCCGAGCTATTCACAGAATATCTGGCAGCCTTTACATTTTCTTCAGCAGCTTTCACCTCCTCTTTGGCCACTTCGTAAGCAGATTTTGCTGCATCAAAATCAGACTGTGATATTACATTCTGGTCATAAAGCTTTTTGTTTCTTTTAAAGTCCTCTTCAGCTTTTGAGAACTGTGCTTTACTCTGTGCCAGCCTTGCCTTTGAATTTGCAAGAGAGGCTTTTTGCACCTGCAAAGCAGCAGCAGCTCTTTCGTAACCTGAAATGTATGTCTTCGGATCGATTTTGGCAAGAAGGTCACCTTCTTTAACCGGATCGCCTTCTTTGACATATAGTTCGACAACTTCCCCGGAAATATAAGGGCTTATCTTAATATCAAGTTTAGGTTGAATCTTCCCATTAGCTGAAACAGTCTCAACCAGTGTCCGTCTTTTAACCTCTTCGGTTGTAACTTTTGTTCCATGATTTTTACCTTTTTTTGTTATGGCAAAAGCAACAAGAATAATTATCACGACGATACCACCCCATATTAAGAACTTTTTTCTTTTCTTTGATTTACTCATTTTGTTATCTTTTTATTATTAGACAAGCTGTGACTTGTCTTTACTGTCATTATTATTGGTCGTGACCTATCTGTAAAGTCTTACCTCGTTAATGTCAACGGTTTGCCAAGATAAAAGTCTATTACCGTCATCTTAAAGACAAACTCATATTTTGCTTGTATCAGCTCAGAAAGTGCTCTGTTGTATTCTTTTTTTGCATTATTATAATCAACGGAATTAATCAGTCCTACATTAAATTTCTTTTCAGCATAAGTGAAAGATTCTTTTGTTGCTTCAACTTTTAGTTTGGAGGCTTTATGCTTGTTCAAAGCTGAAGATGCATCATTGTACGCCTGCTGAATTGTTTTATACAGGTTATTTTTTTGAAGCTGAAGATCAAGGTTAGCATTTTCAACACCTATCTTAGCCTGTGCAACCGATGAGCGGCTTCTCCATCCGTTAAAAATCGGAATACGGAGACTAAGAGAAACCGATTCATTTCTGTTTTCATTCAGTTGGTCGTCAAAAGCTTTTGTGTTATATGATTGATAAACTGTTCTTTCGGCAATAACGGTTTCATGTGTGTTTTCAGTGTATCCAATTGGTATTTTTTGAATGAAAGGATCTTCTCCTATTTTGTTTGCACCCGAATACCCACTACCCAAAGAACCACTTAATGATAAACTTGGATAATATGAACTGCGTGCAATACCAAGTGTACGCTTTGAACTTTCTACCTTTATTTCCGAACTTTTTATTTCTGGTCTGACCTCAACGGCTGAGTTATAAATATCTTCAGGTGACATTACATTTTCGGGGGCTTCAATCAATCCGAGTTCTGGTATTTCAATTTCAAATCCTTTCGTTGAAGGGAGCTCAAGAAGCTGAGTCAGAGTAAGTAAGGCAATAGAAAGGTTGTTCTCGGCATCAACAACCGATAGCTGTTCGGAAGCGGCCTGCGCCTGAATAGTCAGTAAGTCGCCTTTGGCAAGAGTTCCCGCTTCAACAAGTTTGCTCGTTCTGTCGACCTGCAATTGCGATATATCCAACTGGTCTTTTGCAATTTGAACAAATTCTTTGTTATAGAGTACCTGTAAATATGCTGTTGCAACCTTGATTGATATTTCGTCCTTATAAGCATCGGCATCATATTGAGCAGCTTCTTTGTTAAGTAGGTTTCTTTTTATTGTATTTACTTGCTGGAGTCCTGAGAACAGGTTTAAATCAGCCGAAATATATAAATTGTTTGATCTTACCCTGTCGGTTGCAAACTCATTTGTAAAAGGGTCAATCCTTTGACCCCAGTTATATCCGTGCGACATAAATCCGTTTAAATTTGGAAGCACACCAAGTTTGCTCTGTAAAAGTGCTTCATTCTGATACTCCACATTAAGAAGTTGTTGTTTGATGTTAATGTTATGCTCAAGAGCGTAGTTAATACACTCCTCAAGAGTCCACTGCTTTTCGGTTTGCGATTTTCCTGTGAATGCAAGAAGAAGAAAAGTGAATAATAAAATAAAAGCAATCCGGATTTTCATTTGTTGTCTGTTCCATAAAGTGATATCAGGAGCAAGAATTCTAGTTTTTACTACCATTGTCCAATAAATTTGATTTAAACATTCTATTTTATCATAAAATATGCCATGTTTGTAATTAGCTGAATTATAAAGCCAAACAAAAAAAACCGAACTTGTCTATAAATCAATATGTCCGCAATATTACACAAGTTGTTCATAAGCGAACAAAAATAAAAAATTCAAAAGTAATAGTATTTTGAACATTAAGATGTTTGATAACGTTAAATCTTTATAAAATGTATATTTTTGTGAAAAGAAATATAATAATATTACAGGATATGTGCGTTCTTTCAAGTTTGTAATTAAATACCTACAAATTATAGGTGAATAAGGCCACAAAAACACGAAATCGTGATAAAGCCGAACAAATCGGATATTAATAAAATGAAAAATGAAAAAGGAATTTTCAATATCGGGTAATATCGTAGATGTTGCCAATGAAAGGATTTTTAAGGGAACCATAACTGTTTCGTATGGAAAGATTACATCCGTTGTGGAGGAGGATGTTCCTGAGGAAAAGTATATACTACCGGGTTTGATTGACGCACACATACACGTTGAGAGCTCTATGCTTGTGCCCTCGGAGTTTGCAAAACTTGCAGTCACTCACGGTACCGTTGCCACTGTTTCCGACCCTCACGAAATTGGAAATGTGCTGGGAATTGACGGTGTTAAATTTATGATAGAAAACGGAAATGGAGTACCTTTCAAATTTTTCTTTGGTGCTCCTTCATGTGTGCCCGCAACGGTATTTGAAACTTCCGGTGCCACACTCGGGCCAAAAGAGGTTGGGGAGTTGCTTGATATGGACAGTATAAAATATCTTTCGGAGATGATGAATTTTCCGGGGGTTTTATATCAGGATAAGGAGGTGATGGCAAAGATAGAAGCTGCCAAAAAGCGTAGTAAACCGGTTGACGGTCATGCTCCCGGACTGAAAGGGAAAGATGCCGAGTTTTATGCTAAAGCCGGAATCACGACCGATCACGAATGTTTTACAATTGAGGAGGCTCTGGATAAAATTAAATATGGAATGAAGATCCAGATCCGTGAGGGAAGTGCTGCAAAGAATTTTGAAGCTCTCATTCCTCTTATGGAAGCCCACTCAGACAAGATTATGCTTTGCTCGGACGACAGACATCCCGACGACCTGGCTGAAGGGCATATCAATGAACTTGTAAAACGTGCAATAGCAAAAGGTTATGATCCTGTTAAAGTTATTAAAGTTTGTACTTATAATCCGGTTATGCACTATAATCTTGAAGTTGGATTATTAAGGCAGGGTGATGCGGCAGATTTTGTAGTTGCCGATAATTTAACCGACTTCAATATTCTGGAAACATATATTGACGGTGTTAAGGTGGCTGAAAACGGAAAGTCACTGATTAACACACAAAAAGATAAAACACCCAACAACTTCAATGCAAAACCGATATCAGAATCTGATATTGCAATAAAAGCAGAAGGAAATGAAGTAAAGGTTATTAAGGCAATGGATGGGCAATTGATTACAGACTTTGTTTATGCAAAAACGAAGGTTGAAAACGAAATGGCGGTAAGTGATGTTGAAAATGATGTGCTGAAAATAATGGTTCTTAACAGATATAAAGATGCAAAACCGGCACTTGGCTTTATTAACAATTTTGGGTTTAAAAGTGGGGCAATAGCATCAACCGTTGCACACGACAGCCACAATATTATTGCCGTCGGTACGAATGACAAGGATATGACCCGGGCTGTCAATATGCTTATTGATGCAAAAGGTGGCATTTCGCTCGTCGACGCTGATAAAGAGATGTTTCTGCCTTTGCCTGTTGCAGGACTGATGTCGAATAATGACGGTTATAAGGTTGCAGAGGCTTATGCCGGGATGAGTGATGCTGCGAAAAATCTTGGTTCGAAACTAAATGCTCCTTATATGACGCTATCGTTTATGGCTCTTCTTGTTATACCGGAACTAAAGCTTAGTGATAAGGGACTATTTGATGGAGAACGTTTTGAATTTGCTTTCTTATTTTAAAACAATTATAAATTATCGTAAACATCTACATATTTACTTGTATTTGATTTAAAAAATATTAGTTTTGCTCCCTGATTTGAATTATAAACAATTAACGAAATGGTAAAATTAACTTTAGACGTTACAAAGCTGGAGATGGCTGCCAGTAAATTACGTGCTATTGCACATCCGATGAGAATTGCAATTATTGATTTATTACACGATAGTCAAAAATTAAGTGTGACTGAAATTTATAATAGCCTTGGCATTGAGCAGGCAGCAGCCTCTCATCATCTTAATATTCTTAAAAATAAAGGTGTACTAGTATCTAAAAGGGTAGGTAAAAAAATTTTTTACTCATTACGAAGTGTTACGCTTACCGAGATAATTGAATGTATAAACAGATGTAACGAGGAATAAGATTTTAAAACTGAACAAACTCAAATTTGACTGCCTGAAATGTCGGGCAGTCAAATATTGTTGTTCGTTATTTAACAAGTCTAACATTCGAAGCGGCAAGTCCTTTTGGTCCCTTTTCGACTTCAAAACTTACCATATTACCCTCAACAATATCGTCAACCAAATTATTTATATGAACAAAGACACTTTCCTTAGTTTCTAAATCCTTAATAAATCCATATCCCTTTGAGTCGTTAAAAAAGGATACTATTCCTTTTCTTATCGGATCGTAGTCTCCTTCCGAATCGCGATTAGGTACACCAATCTCAATATCTTCTAATTTGATATCTTTCTTTTTTGTCGGATCAGGAGGTGTAGAGGTTATCATCCCATTTTCATCAACATAAGCAATCATATCGTCCAGACTACCCTTCTTTTCATTTTCTTTTCTTGCTAATCTTTTCTTTTCTTTTTCTTTCCTCTTTTTTTCTTTTTTGTTTCTTACATCCTTTTTGTTGAAGGATTCTTGTGATCTACCCATAAATTAATTTTACTTTTTGATAAATAAATATTAATAATCGGTTCTCTTTGGTCTTGCCTCATTTACAATTATATCCCTCTCTTTTAACGAGGTGCCGTTGAGATCCTCAATTGCTTTTTTAGCTTCATCATCATTGTCCATTGTTATAAAGCCAAAGCCTTTACTTCTTCCACTGAATTTATCAGTAATAATTTTTACAGAACTAACTTCTCCGAATTCTTTAAATAATTCTTCCAGTTCATTCTCACTTACCTTAAAACTAAGGTTTCCTACATAAATGTTCATAATTTATTATTTTAATGTTTAAAAATATATTCAAGAAAAAGAGCAGCTATTCTAATAAAGGAATTAGTTAATAAGAGCACAAATTCTTAAATCCCGACAAAGATAATATTTTATTTTCAGGATTTAGTCGTTTATAATTATTTTTTTTACGTTTATTGTACGATGTACGACTTGTTATGAGAATTATTGCCGCCAGTTTCCAGAAATTATCCTTTATTAACTCTGCTGGCTAAAAATTCGAAATCCCGAACCATTAATCGCTCGGCACGCTTTTGAAGCAGGATGTCAACCTCTTCATCTTTTTCTATGTTGAAACTTTTTAGCGAGTTACGAAGAGTTTTTCGGCGTTGGTTGAATCCTGCTTTTACCATCGCAAAAAAGATTTTCTCATTACAGATGAGTTGTTTTAGGTTATTGCGTTTCAAACGGATTACAGCCGACTTTACTTTCGGTTGAGGATGAAAAACAAATTCATTCACAGTAAAAAGATACTCAATATCGAAAAACGCTTTTATCAGAACACTCAAAATGCCGTACTTCTTACTTCCGGGTGGTGATGCAATACGTTCTGCTACCTCTTTCTGAAACATTCCAACTACTTCACCGACACTGTTTCTGTATTCAAGAACCTTAAAAAGTATTTGACTGGAGATATTGTACGGGAAATTGCCTATTATTGAAAACCGTCCGGTAAATAATTTATCAAGGTCATATTTTAGAAAGTCTTCATTTATTATCTTCCCGTCAAGTTCGCTGTAATTTGCATTCAGATATTCTACTGATTCCCTGTCAATTTCAATAACGTAAAGACCGGGAAATCGCTTTTCGATTAAATGTTTTGTAAGTATTCCGGTTCCTGCACCTATCTCCAGAACGTTTTCCGTTCCGGGCAGAAGACTGTCAACAATCTTTCTTGCAATGTTGTCATCCTTTAAAAAATGTTGACCGAGATGTTTTTTGGGATTTACCATAATTATTGCCGACATTACGAACCGGACTCAGACCTAACAGGTCTTCGTGACCTGTTAGGTCTTACCGCCTTTTTACTTAGTTTCCATATACTAAGCTTGAAGAAAGCCCATCTATACAATTTATTAATATTATTGTTTTCAAAGTTTTATTATTTATAATTTTACCACTCTTCCGGTTGATAATTAAGATATTCAATATAACTGTCAATAATTCCCTGTAATTCACTTTTGAGTGAATCCATTAAACTATTATATTCATTTTCTTTCAGATTTGTTTTCCAAAAACCTTTCTTTTTGGGGTATGATTCTGTCGGTTGTAGTATTGGCCATTTATTTATTCCACAATAGGCATCAGAGCATATGACATCTGAGATTATAATTCTAGCTTTTCCATCTTTTACCTGAAATTTCACAGTATAACTAAAAATCCAATTAGGATAAACTGTATGCCATTTCATTGTTTGTTTATTTAAACCTTTAACAATTATTGTCCCAGTTTCCTTGTCAGAATATTGTACGACATCCTGAGCAGATTTCCAGTTTGAAGCCACGAATTGAGATGTTTTGTCGAATAATTCAGATTTTGTTGCGTCCAATGAATCAATAACCACCTTCCACTCGAAATTTTCCTGCCCCCTTACGGCCGTAGCAATAATTACGATTGCTAACAATACGATTTGCTTTTTCATAATATTAATATAAAACGGTTATATGTATGATTTCTTTATTTTTATTATCCCATAAGTTGCGACAAGCGTCCTGAGACCGTCCACGCTTGTCTGTTTACTACTTACTACTACTTTAATATTATCTTTTCAGAAAAAATCTTTCCTCCCGATTTTATTTTTACAAAGTAAACACCCTTTGCATTTCCGGTCATATCAAAAGAGATATTTTCC